>CESZ01041749.1_pt1 | contig 11505 bp, 10 predicted proteins | sample 531081 | NCBI WGS metagenome assembly CESZ01 (sample SAMEA2621260, study PRJEB7988) | marine metagenome | biome: marine biome (ENVO:00000447); feature: surface water layer (ENVO:00002042); material: "saline water (ENVO:00002010), including plankton (ENVO:xxxxxxxx)" | depth 5 m | reverse complement strand
GTACCGGGTGCAGCACGCTGGCGTCCACCGCCACGTCCACCGGCTTGGCCTTCGAAACGGAAGTAGGTACGCTCTCGTCCATCTTCACGGACATCGGCGGCGATGAAGGTTGCACGGCCAGCAGGCCCCTTTGCAAACATGGCCTCGGCTTTGGGGCCCCATCGCTTGCCAGCGTTGTTGAGGGCGCTCGCCCCTTGGTCAAGTTCGGCCCAACCGGCACCGTAATTGTCCGCAAGGGCACGGTAGGATTTGTAGACGCAGGTCTTGCAATTGACGTTCCAATCTCCATCAAGTTCGGCCTCGAGGGTGTCGCCGCAGGATGGGCAAATGGCGTGGAGTACACCGCAATCGTCCCGTTCACGGAAATCAAGGCGAACCACGGGTTCGACCTCCTTGATGACGGCTCGACAAACATCTCGACGGCGAAGCGCATCGGAGGTTTGGTGCATGAAGCGGTCAACGAGACCGGTCACAAAGAACTGACCGTAAAGGTGCTGAGGTTGGAGTGAGCCGGGTTTTCCTTCAACGCAGAGGATCATCGCCTCTCCGTGCTTTTCGTTCAGTTTCACCACTTCGCACAGGACGGTATCGCCCACGACGGGTTCAACAATCGGTTTGGACGGGGCCACCGAAATGGCGTCACCCTCAACGTGGACATAGCCAACAACGGTGGAGACGATGTGGCCTCCTGCGATGGCGGTTCCTTCGCCGTGTTCGTGTTCGCCTTCTTTGGCGATGATGCTTCCAGGGGTGACGAGGCTCGCCGTCATGATTCTCATTCCATTTGCAGACATGGCCCGAAATGGGTCGCACGTCGTTCGCTGTTTTGAGGGGAGGGCTCCCTCCTTTTGAACCCCCCTTATGGTTCATGCCTCGTCATCGTGGGCCAGCCGCGCGTTGCCTTCTCGGAAGAATCGCCAACATTTGACGTCGGTTTTTCCCTTTCGTTGTGCATGGTGTGCGTAGGTCGGCGGGAGGCGAAACTCGGTTCTGAGAACCGTTTCAGCGTCCCACCCATGCTCCTTTGCCAACGGTTCGAGGTGGGTCGCTTTGTCGCTGTGGAGGACATGGATGGAAGTGGCTTTGGAATCGAACGCAGCCTCCAAAAAAACACGGTCAGCTTTCTCACGCTGAACACCCCACGGTGGGTTCATGACGATGATGTCCACGTCATCCAGCGGGACTTCGTCCAATCCAACGGTGGCGGATAGAACCTCGGCGCGAGCTTGCATCCCATTGCCGAGGGAGGCAAGGTTCGACTCGATGACGGTAAGAGCAGCCGGGTCGGTTTCAACGAAGACCACCCTGTCCGCCCCCAACAGCAAGGCCCCAATCCCGAGGATACCGTTTCCAGCTCCCATGTCCACCACGGTGCTTTGTTCAAATCCATCGAGTTCATCCACAGCCAGCATCCAATAGGACGCCAAGTCCCCTTCGGTAGCGTATTGTTCAAGGCCCACGTTTTCACACGGATGGGGCGTGAGTTTTGACAGGTTGATGGCCAGGTGCTTCGGGCGCATTCACCTCACCAACGTCGTTGTTGGTAGGGGTTGCCTTGTGGCTGTTGAGATTGCATTTGCATTCGCATGGCTTGGATTTGTTGCGCTTCGATTCGCAAACGTTGGAGAAGTTGTTCACCCGGCTGTTGGTTGCCGCAGAATCGGCAAAAGCGGGTACCGTCGTGGAGTTGTTGGCCGCAGTTGATGCAAAATCCCATGGTCTTCCCTCATCAATTGGCTCGGTGTCGTTTGATTTAGACCTTCTCACTCCATGGCGGTCATCTGGAGCAAGATGGGCCAAGTTTCCAGCCCTTCGGCAATGGCGCGTTCGCTGATGTCTTCCCATCGTGGGTCGTCCATGAATTCGGAGGGTTCCAGTCCAGCATCGATGAGTTCCTGGAAGAAGGCGCGGAGTTCAGCCTCAATTTCGGAAACTTCAACCACTTCTTCAACCACTTCTGGCAATTCAAGCGCTTTGGTTTCCTCCACATCGGCCTTTTCCTCTGATGTTTCTTGGGGGGTAGCCGCCTTCGGAAGCGGGACCTGTTCTTCCTCGTCGCTCGCAGCGGACGTTGATGCGCTGCCGGGGGGGAGCGGGACGGCGGTCTGTTCGGCCGGTGTGTTTGCCTCTTCAACCGCAGGAGATTCTTCGACCGGAGGCTCAGGAGCCGCTTCGGGTGTGCTTTGCTCCGGCGGGTCTTCACGCGATTCTTGGACCGGTGCTGAGACGGACGGGGCCACCGGTTCGGGGGGTGCAGGTTTCTCAAGCCGGCCCACGCCGAGCACCTCTGCTTGTTGGCGTGCCATTTCTGCAGCCGCTCGTCGCGGCAAACTCACGAAGCATTTTCCGGGAAGGGATTCGGCTGGGAAGGGGAGGAAGTAGCGCTCCAAGGCGGAGAGTGATGGGTGTCGGAAGCAGAGCGTCTGCACGGCTTCAAACGGACGTTGGGACGGCAGGCCGACCGAGAAAGGCGTTGAGGCCAGTTGGATGGCGTTGCGCAACCATCCCTCGTTGTTGATGAGTTGCTGCATCCAAGGCCCCATGTCTGCCGTGGCGATGTTGACGAACATGAACGAGGCAGAACGGGGATCAAATCCTTGCTCCTTCAGCAGGTGAGCCTCGGCGCGTGGTCGGTGAAACACGGAAATCACGGGTTGTCCGTGTTCGATCATGTCCCCATGGAGTTCCATCATTTTCCGTTCTTTGCGGGGGCACAGCATCAGCAACGTCATTCGAGCTGCATGCGGGTCCCAAATTTCGCCCCATCGGGCGGATGCTTCGTTCATGAGTTGACCGATGGTCATGTCCGGAATCATGGCGGTTATTCCCATCTCGGCACCCATTGCGAGGAGGTGGTCCCGACCTTTTACCCTACGGGTGAACCGTTTTGCTTCAAAGCAGTTCCATGCTGTGGGCGAGTTCAGCAAGGAGGACCACTCCACCAGCAGCGCCACGAATTGTGTTGTGGCTAAAGGCCTCAAATGCGACGGTGTTGGGGTCAAGGCATTGGAGATTCGCTACCACCACCGCCATGCCAGGTGCCCGTTCTTGGGCTGGGTTGGGTGTGATTGGGAAGCCGTTTCCGTCCGCGAAGAGATGAGCGTTTACGTCGATGGTGGAGGCCAACATCAGCGGTTGAGATGGGGCACTCGGAAGATGGTTCAGGCGATGGTTTTGTGACCACGTCGCCAACGTCTGTTCAAGGTCTGCTGCATTGGTCGGTTTGGAGAAGGTCGCCTCGACGAAGACGTGGTGGCCATCACGGCGCATGACTCGCTGGCAATCGAGGTTCGCTTCCCCGTTCCATCCAAGGAGATGACGCAGTTCAGCTTCCGTTTTTTCAGCCTCACCGGGGATGGTTGATTCAACGCTACCTTTTGCGATGGCGGCCTCCATGTAGGCGTGCCCACCTCCAGAAAGGCCTTGTTCACTGCGCATGGTGTAGCCTGTCAATCCATAGGTCTCGTGGAGCGCAGCGAGGGGGAGGATCAGGGGCAACAACGTGCAATTGGTGGCGCACGCATGACGAAGTTGGCCGCCGCTCTGTTCGGTAAGGGCATCTGGATTGATTTCTGGGATGACAAAGGGAACGCCTTCATGGCGGCGAAAGGTGCTGGCGTTTGAAAAAACCTTGATGCCAGCCTCGACCCACATCGGCTCAAGGTGCCTTGCCTCTTCGCTCGGCAAGGCAGAAAAGGCCACGGAAACGCCTGCTTTGGCCAAGGCTTCAACGGTGGAGCGGCTGGATGCATCCACCACCTTGAGGGATGGAAGGGAGGGTCGTTCATCCTGCAGAATCCAAGGGACCTTGTCCAAGTCCACGCCGAGGTAACGGGGTGAGCCCGCCACGGCCCCGAGTTCAAACCAAGGATGGTTGGCCAAACGTTGTTGGAGACGCTGGGCAACGAGGCCACCTGCGCCCAACACGGCGACACTCAGCCGTTGCATGGTGGCCCCACCGGTTCGTTGGTTTTGAGTGCTTGGCAAGGCCTACAACTGCGGCACGGGAAAGATTCGGCGCGTGATGAGTTTGCGTAAAATACGCCAACCGTCCGCTGTTGAGCCAAGTTTTGCCTCGCCGATTCGGGGGCCATAACTGATGGGAACAAATCCAAACACTACGCCTTGGTGCACCATGCTTGCAAACATCTCTGCTTCAATTTCGAAGGATTGGCTGTTGAGTTGGAGGGCGTGAATGGTTTCCCGACGAAAGGCCCAGTAACCCGAACATACGTCGGCGGTTGTTGCGCCGAACAGGGCCGTAGCAAACCACGTGAGGAGATGGTTTCCAATGAAGTTCAACCTCGTCATCGCCTCAGGGGCAATCTGGCCATTCAGCCGGTCGCCGATCACGACCTGATGGTCGTCAAGTGCTCGCAAGAGCACGGTCATTTCTTCGGGAGCGTAGGTGCCGTCGGCATCCAACATGATGACGACGTCCGCCTCGAGTTCAACCGCTTCACGGAAACCGTGCCGGATGGCACTGCCTTTGCCCGTGTCATCCTGGTCAACAAACAGCACGCCGTACTCGTCGGCCACCGTGGACGTGGCGTCGGTGCTGTGGCCGTCCATGACCAACACGGTCGTCTTGTAGCCCATGGCCTCAAGTTTTGCGTAGGGGATTCGCTCCAGTACCCACGCCAACCCCAACGCTTCGTTGAGCACTGGAAGCAGAACAACAAGGTGTTCCATGGGGGACGGGGTGGCCTCCCTGCACATGGTATTTGCCGTTCTTCAGACGGTCGACCAAGTCAACCATTGGAGTTTGACGCCGGTTCGGTCAAACAACACCGTGTCCCGGCCGGACAGACCCAAGGGGTTGAGCCATCGGTCTGGCGATGAACGGTCCCACTCAAAGGTCACCTCGGTCAAGGCGCTTCCATTCTCAACCGCGAAACAGGCTTGATGGTATCCCGCATCCGTTCGCAGGCCGTGGTAAGGTCGCTCGAGCCCTGTGGAAGCCTGGAGGTAAAATCCGCCCGTCGACCCAATGATTTCGTAAATGAGGCACATCTCTGCGGCCCTATCGGGTGCTTTGATTTGCAATGCACCATCGGTGCCTTCAGGCAGAAACGGGCGGTCTTCTCCCAATCCCATGGGGTCCCTGAATTTGTGGTCCCGCCACGGGTCCAACCGAACCGTACAAGCGACACAATCCGACTCGTCGATGCCGTCCAATAGCAAGACCTTACCGTCTCCATCCGGTTGAAGCCTCCAGAGCGTTGCTCCATCAGCAAGGGCCTCAATCCCCCAATACGGGGAGGTGGCCAAGGTCCACTGCATGGTGCCCAACGGAGAGGTCAGGGCGTGAAGCATGTTGTGTTCAAGGAAGTAGGTTGTGTTGTCGTAAAACATCGCTTGCGTTGCCGCAGCGTGTTCAGTTGAATCGATGTGGACCAGCCCAAGGGTTGGAATCGAGGTCATCGCTACGTTTTTTGGTGCATCCCAAACATAACCCCAGTGCATGTTTTCGGTGTAGACGGCTCCATCGATGTCGGCCAAGGCTTCCCTTAACGCCAGGTCTCCGGGTGATACCGCCAGCAGTTCTTCGTGTTCAGCCAGACTGATGGCTACCGTTTGTGCCATCAAGGCACCAACAACGATGGCAACGACCATGGTCAACGACACCGGGCGCGGTAGAATCCATGGCTTCACGGGTTTTTCATCGACGGGCGTGAGCGCTGTGTGAGGTGACCACCACCACGCCACCAGCACGGCCAGGGGGACATGAAAGGCATGAAGCGCCATGGAATACAAGGTGTAAGAGAGGAGGGAAAGCACAGGAATGAATCGCAATCCTTCAACCAGATGGACCACGCTTAGAATCCACAAGAGCGCAAACCACGTGATCGCAATGCGGCCTTCCAAGGTGGTGCGTAAACCGTAGGCTGCCGCTGCAGCAAAGGCCAACAGCACGCCGTTGTACACCAACAGCGGCCGTCCACCTTGCCAACCGTATTCAGAAAACACCGCTTCATCGAACAGCCTCGGGGCAATGACGAGCAGGGCCACACCAAAGCCAACCGTGATGAAGGCCGAAGCGATGTAGACCAGTTTTCGAAGGAGTTCCCGGTGCTCTTCGTTGTCAATGGCCAATCCATGCAAGACGTGGCTCAACAACAAGAGGGCCAGATAAATGGCCCCGGTGGGGTGAATCAATGCCACCGAAAAGAGGGCCAAGCAAAGCCCGAGGGTGTGGTGCCGTTGCCGTTGTTCAGCGTGGCGAAAGAGGACCAAGATTCCCACGACCAAACCGAGTTGGCTGGCCACGCTTGGGAAGCCGGAATCGAAGGTTTTAGCAAACAATCCGAGCCCCAATCCCATGCTCAACATGGCGTAAGCGCCAGCGCCGTGTCGGTCCATCGCTCCGATGATGCCCAAGAGCAGAACGAAGAGGGTGTAATGGCCGAGTTGAAACACCGCCTGCCCCGCATCAATTCCGGTAAGTTCCACCACCCATGCGGCGACGGATGGGTAGGCCGGGGGGTAGGTCCAGAAACCCTCGTTGGTCCCCGGAAGGCTGAGGTTTCCTTCCAAGACCAGTTGCTGGGTGAGCATCGCAAACCCAATCCAATCCACGCCAAATGGAAGGCGTTGCAACAGGGGGGAGAGCAGGGCTGTCGAGGCAATGAAGAGGCTCACGGCAAACAACCACGTTGGTCGGTTTCGCTGAAATTCAAGCTGAATTTCTGCTTCCTTGCTGAGCGATGATGACGTTGATTCTTCGGAAAGTTCGCCGTGCATGGCGGCTTCCAAAAGCTGCCACCGGCTCCGTTTGGCGATGACTTCATGGCGCTGGTGAATCATCCTGTAAGCTCCCGCATTGAGCCCAAGCAACGAAAAGGCAAGCAGCATTGGCGACCACACATCAAGCAACACCAAACTTCCTGAGACGCCATAGAACAAGAGCAGGCCGAGGGCAGGGGCGAGGAGGGCTTTGCGAAACCGATCGCTGCTTCCATCGAGCACCGTACTCAGTGCCCATCCTGGAAGAATGCTCGGCGCCAAGACGACCATGGCACTGCCGAGCATAATGGGGTCACGCCCGAACCATGCCTTGATGATTCTCCGAAACCTCAAGTAGAATCGGCCTTACGCTGAGGCATGAACTCGGGCGGGAACTTTCCCTTCCATCCGACCGTGGTGTTCGATGGTCCGTATTGGGTTCACGATTTTTCTCGGCCGAGCCCTGAGGGATGGGAGGCGCCTTACATGTACTCCGTTGGCCGCTACGACGAACGCCGACCTGGCATGTACACCACAGCGCTCTTTGAAGGAAAAAGGGACCACCATGTTGGGCTGGATTTGGGGGCTCCCGTCAACACCCCCGTCCATGCTTTTGCCTCCGGAACGGTGGTTGAGGTCGCTGTCAACGACGAGGACGGTTCTTACGGTCCGACGCTCATCACCAAACATCACCTTCCGTTGCCCATTCACGTTGGTGGTCCGCTGGCGGAGGAAACCTCGGAGTTTTGGGTGCTCTACGGGCACTTGAGTTGGGACAGCATTGCCCACTGGAAGAAAGGCGATTCGTTTGACGCTGGGGCCGTGTTGGCCAGGCTGGGCCATGAGGGTGAAAACGGGGGCTGGCCGCCGCACGTTCATGTTCAGTTGTCCGTGGATGAACCGGTCGGAGGCGACCTCCCTGGCGTGGTTTGTTCAGAGGACCGTGCTGTTGCTTTGGCCAAATTCCCAGACCCACGATTGATCTGCGGGCCGCTTTACTGAACGGAGTTCAAGTGGGCTTTGAGGGCGTTGATCGGTCCAATGGCTGCAGGGTCCTTGCCGTGCAAAAACGCCAACGTAATGGAAAGCCAATCCATGACCAAACAGTGGTAGAGCAAACACTCGAGCAGAGAACTGCCCTCGCCGACGAGATTCCATGCCGTTTCTGTGGTGGCATGGGCGACCATCCAATCCAACCGCTGTTGGACCCTCGGATGCATGCCCGGCCAAGTCAAGACCAGAAGGGCCTGGTTTGGAGCATCAGGGTCGGCATCGGGTCCAATGCCGCCCCATGCCACGCTCTCGTTGTGGTTCATCTCTGGGACCACGCCAATGCGCACAAATCGGGCGGCGTTCTCGTTCATTTGATTCTTGAACCGATTCAACGCAGGGGCCAATTCTGAAGGGCCAATGATGGCCATGGGCTGCTCCATCAGCCCCGTAGCGAGCAGGGCAATGTCGCCTTCGGGTTGAGCGATGACGTCGAAATGTTGGTTGTTGGCTGCAAGACGTTCCAGCATCGCTTTCCGTTCTTCGGCGGATTGAGCTGGGAGGAGGCCGAGGTGTTCCATCACCGCGACTTGTCGGCTGAAAATGTGACCGAAGGCCGTTCGTGGAGGCTGCCCTCCAACGGTGGGAACGAGGTAGCAACTGGGGAACAGTTCGGGAAGACCCGCCAGTTGGCCACCGGTGGCAATCACCACCACCGTTGCTCCCATCTTCAGCGCTGCTTCCGTGGCCGCTACGGTCTCTTCGGTGTTGCCACTGTGGCTGGTGGCGAGCACCAGCCAAGTTCCATCAAACCAGGTTGGGAGCGTGTAATCGCGATGAACCACGACGGGACACTTCCCTTCCCGTGCGGTCAAGGCAGCCAAAAAGTCGCCACCAGCAGCGCTGCCACCCATGCCCAGACAGATGACTCCGCTCCAAGGTGCCTTTTTGAGGTCTTCAAGCCAAGGAAACCGTTCGGCGGTGATGGCTTCAAATCCATCGTGAAGGTCTTGATGAAACGTCTGTGTGAACCCAACCATGCCTTCCATGTCCAGTTGTTCAGCGAGGTCAACAAGGGTCGGTTCGGGGGTGTTGTCTACGGGTTCTTCCATCATGCTTCCTCCACTGTTTCAGGTTCATCCACCGCCATGAATGGCAAAGCTAGCCAGGTTCCTTCGTGCCTCATGAGCAGACCTTTTTGACCGGGCGTGTGGTCGTAAGCGAGCCGAACATGGTCCATGGCCCAAGTGGTTGGGTCAAGGAATTCTCCAACCGTGGCATCTTCGTTAATGAAGTCCACACTGGTCAATTCATGCCGTTGAGCGAGCACCTTGGCCTGTTCCAAATCCCGCCATGTGGCACCGGTACGTTCACGACGGTCCACCCGTTCCATGATCGCACCATCCTTGGTCCATGATGAAGGTCGCCAAATGTGGTTTCGCCACTGCACAATGTCTCCGATTTCATAGCCCGGTTTTCGATAAAGCAGGGTCAAGCGGGTGACATCAACGCCGTCCTTTCGACCAACCGTTGAATTCGTTTCAATGACCATGCCGCCGTATTCATTGATGAGGTGGCGGCCCCATGCTCGTGCCAATCCTTTGCTCCCCAGCACGACATCGTAGCCTCCTGTCACCGGCCCTTCGCTTGTGATGAAGAACATCGGGTCGTCGGAAAGCTTGTCCAAGACATCGTCCAAGGTTGTTCGGAGACGGGTGAATTCCTCTTCGCTCAGGCGACGTGCACTGGAGCGCAACTGCACGGTTGCTTCGAAGTAATTCCCCGCACGACGGGTGCACGTCAGGCACACACCATTGGCCATGCGGGCCCGCATGGTGTGTTCTTCCTGGAAGAGCAAATTGTCGATGACACCCTCCAGTTGGATGTGAAGCAGGGTGTGGCGGTCTGAAACTTTGACAGGTTCCATGGCCAGTTGAATGTCTTCGGCCTGTTCATGGACGACTAAATTTCGGTGCAAGAGTTCGTCCCAAACTTCGTCTTCCGTGGTGTTTTCCCATTTCCCATCGATTTCCACGATGCCGCACCGTGCACAGCGAACCCAGGGGACGTTTTCTGGGACTTTTGCCAGCACGGTTCTCGCTCGCAAGCAAGGTTCACACATGCGGTCACCAAACAAGGGTGGCTCGGCCCCGCAGACCAAGCAAAATTCGCCACCAAGTCGGGATGACATGCGCCTCTCCATGCTGGTCTCGCGGTGAAGCCTTTGAAAGACTACGCCTTCGAGAGGACTTAGCCCTCGGTTTTGTCAACGGCTTCAGATTCACCGCTTCCAACCCGCTCGAGCGCTTCCAAACGCTCGTCAAGGCGGCGACTTCGTTGGACAACGGTCCACGTCCACAAAGCGATGGCAACCAACATACCGAAGTAAGCCACGGCCAAGTACGTCATCCCTTCCACATCAAACACCTCGGTCGTGCATGCTCTGCATGGCCTCGAGTCGCTGTTCAAGCGCTGTCAGTCGCATGGATGCCATCATGTGGCCGATGATAAAGACCGTGAAGGAGACAGCACCGATCAGCAAGACAAGGCCCATTTCCCCGTTGATGGACCCCTCATCCCCGGTTCCAACCACGGGTCCGGGGTGGCGTATGGTCCAAATTCTCGTAGCAATGTAGGTCAGTGGAACCAGAACAAAGCCGTACAATCCGAAGGCGGCAAAGGTGTCCCGTGTCTCGACCCCATCGGGCTGGCTGTTTCGTCCGAGCACCACATAGGTGGCAAGGAGCGTGAGGAGGCCAAAACTGTTGAGCCGAACATCCGTCCAGTCCCAAGGTGTACCCCATTCTGCTTGGCCCCACACACAACCCGACCAAACCGCCATGAGCCCGCAAGCCAAGCCGGCTTCGGCGCCGGCGACATGCAAGCGCCACATCCATTCCGATCGTCGAAAGAGCCATCCTCCTGAACCGATGAAAAGGGCGCCGAAGGCGATAAAGGCGGCCCATGCCGCTGGCACGTGCCAATAGAATATTCGCTGGGCGGCTGGCGATTCAAACGCATCGATGGAGACACTGGGTGCCCACAGAAGGGCGAGAAGCAAGGTGGTGCCAATGCCGGTAAAGCCGAGGATAAGCAATGCTTCACCCCACTTCATGGTCGGCGGTGTTGGCCAGTCCCCCTTGAACTTGGTGTTCGTCTCAAGAAAGAAGGCTGACGAGGAGTGAGAACGGAAGAATCAACACCGGAGTGAGCAATCCGACAAACACGGCTTGAGGGCGAGCGAGGCGTTGAGTGGAACGTTGCATCCAGCCCACGATGTGCCAGACAGAGAAACACAACCCTGCTCCTGCGAGCACGGTTGGAGCGTCGAGCCCCTCGCCCAGCGCTGACAAGGAGAGCATCGTAAAGACCAGTCCAATCATCAAGGGCAGCCAACTTGCATGAGGCAGCCTTCCACCGACAGCTCGCCACCAATCTCCCGTGCGCTCTTCCCTCGTGGCCACCACCAGTGGATCGCCGCACAGGCCCACCGCCAACACAGGAGCAAGGGCGAAACCCAGCCGTTGCATGGGGTTGAGGTTGTCCATGAATTCTCCAAAGGAGAGAAGGATGCCCAAGGTGAGGAGGCCAGCGATGGCATTGGTGTTCAGCCACATCAATGTGCGCAGATGCATGCGAACGCCAAAGGCGCCTGCGGAAGTACGCTTGACAGATTGGGAAGGGCGTTGCACGGGTTTGGCGTCGTTCGAAGGGGTGCCGGCGTCTTTCTTGCTTTGGCCAATCTCGAAGTGGTGCGTCGCATGAGCGAGGATGCGTTCGTCGTGGGTG
>CESZ01109325.1_pt1 | contig 11531 bp, 7 predicted proteins | sample 531081 | NCBI WGS metagenome assembly CESZ01 (sample SAMEA2621260, study PRJEB7988) | marine metagenome | biome: marine biome (ENVO:00000447); feature: surface water layer (ENVO:00002042); material: "saline water (ENVO:00002010), including plankton (ENVO:xxxxxxxx)" | depth 5 m | reverse complement strand
TATGAAACTGTATTAGGTTGGGCAGGTCAAAATCTTGGATTGAAATTTTCGACACCAATTTTTGATGGTGCTTCATTAGATGATATTAATAAGTACACTGACGATGCAGGAGTGCCAAGAAATGGTAGAACATATCTTTATGATGGAGGTACTGGTGAAAGATTTGATCAGCCAGCTACAGTAGGTATCATATATATGTTGAAATTAAGTCACATGGTAGATGATAAAATGCATGCAAGATCTATTGGTCCTTATTCTTTAATTACGCAACAGCCATTAGGTGGTAAAGCACAGTTTGGGGGTCAACGATTTGGAGAGATGGAAGTATGGGCTTTAGAAGCATTTGGTGCATCTAATGTTCTACAAGAGATATTAACAGTTAAGTCTGATGATGTTCAAGGTAGAGCAAAAGCATATGAATCGATTGTTAAAGGAAAAAATCTTCCACAACCCGGAATACCAGAATCATTTAATGTATTATTAAATGAGCTTCAAGGATTAGGATTAAATATAGATTTAGATTAAATAAACACAGTAAAAATTATATAATGGCTTTTAGAAAAGACAATAAATTCAAAAGTGATTTTGAAAAAATAACCATCAGCTTAGCTTCTCCTGAATCTATCTTAGAAAGATCTCATGGTGAAGTTTTAAAGCCTGAAACCATTAATTACAGAACTTATAAACCTGAAAGAGACGGTTTATTTTGTGAAAGAATTTTTGGTCCTGTGAAAGATTATGAGTGTCACTGTGGGAAATATAAAAGAATAAGATATAAAGGTATAGTATGTGACCGTTGTGGGGTTGAGGTAACTGAAAAGAAAGTAAGAAGAGAAAGAATGGGACATATTGCTTTAGTTGTTCCTGTCGCTCATATTTGGTATTTCAGATCACTTCCTAATAAAATTGGATATCTTCTTGGTTTACCAACAAAGAAGTTAGATCAAATTATTTATTATGAAAGATATGCTGTAGTACAACCTGGAAACGCAGTTAATGCTGAAGGTGAGCCTCTGCAAAAGATGGATTTCATTACAGAAGAAGAATACTTGGATATTCTTGAGAAGCTACCAAGAGATAACCAGTATTTGGAAGATTCAGATCCAAATAAGTTTATCGCAAAAATGGGTGCTGAAGCTCTTTTTGATTTATTGGCTAATGAAGATTTAGATGCTAGATCATATGAGCTAAGACATCAAGCAAATAATGAGACTTCTCAACAGAGAAAAAACGAAGCTTTAAAAAGACTACAAGTTATTGAATCTTTTAGGGATGCAAACAGTAGAATTGAGAATAGACCGGAATGGATGATTGTAAAAGTTGTTCCAGTTATTCCTCCAGACTTAAGACCTTTAGTTCCATTAGATGGTGGAAGATTCGCTACTTCGGATTTAAATGACTTATACAGGAGAGTTATCATAAGAAACAACAGATTGAAAAGATTAATTGAAATCAAAGCACCTGAAGTTATCTTAAGAAATGAAAAGAGAATGCTTCAAGAGTCTGTTGATTCTTTATTTGATAATTCTAGAAAATCAAGCGCTGTTAAAACAGATAAAAACAGACCCTTAAAATCGCTTTCTGACAGTCTTAAAGGAAAGCAAGGTAGATTCAGACAAAACCTTTTGGGTAAGCGTGTGGATTATTCTGCTAGATCTGTAATTGTTGTTGGTCCTACACTTAAGTTACACGAGTGTGGATTACCTAAGAACATGGCTGCTGAATTGTTTAAGCCTTTTATCATCAGAAAAATGATTGAGAGAGGTATTGTAAAAACAGTAAAATCTGCTAAGAAAATTGTAGATAAAAAAGAGCCAGTAGTTTGGGATATATTAGAAAATGTATTGAAAGGACACCCTGTACTACTAAATAGGGCCCCAACGCTACATAGATTAGGTATCCAAGCATTTCAACCTAAATTAATTGAGGGTAAAGCCATCCAATTACATCCATTGGTATGTACGGCATTTAATGCTGATTTTGATGGTGACCAAATGGCTGTTCACGTTCCTCTTGGGAATGCGGCTATTTTGGAAGCACAATTGTTGATGTTAGCTTCTCATAATATTCTTAATCCTGCTAACGGAGCTCCAATCACAGTTCCATCACAGGATATGGTATTGGGATTATATTACATTACTAAAACAAGAAAAAGTACAAAAGAAGAGCCTGTTGCTGGTGAAGGAATGCATTTTTACTCTCCGCAAGAAGTTAAAGTTGCATTCAATGAAAAGAGACTTAACCTTCATGCATCTATCAAAGTTAAGATTAACAATATGGTAGATGGAGAAGAAGTTGAACAAGTAATTGAAACCACTACAGGAAGAGTTTTATTTAATGAATTAGTTCCAAAGGAAGTTGGTTATATCAATGAGTTATTGACGAAAAAAGCGTTAAGAGATATCATTACCAGAATTATTAAAGTTACTGGTGTTCCTAAGACTGCTAAGTTCCTTGATGATATTAAAGATTTAGGTTATTATATGGCATTTAAAGGTGGATTATCCTTCAATTTATCAGATGTTGTAATTCCTAAAGAAAAAGACATTCTCATTGACAAGGCTAGAGCTGAAGTACAAGAAGTTGTTATGAATTATAACATGGGTCTTATTACAAACAATGAAAGATACAATCAGATTATTGATATATGGACACATACTAATTCAAGACTAACTCACACTTTAATGGATAAACTCCAATCTGATAAGCAAGGGTTTAATTCCATTTACATGATGATGGATTCAGGAGCAAGAGGTTCTAAGGAGCAGATCAGACAGCTTTCAGGAATGAGAGGTTTGATGGCTAAACCACAAAAATCTGGAGCTTCTGGTGGTCAGGACATTATTGAGAATCCAATTCTTTCAAATTTCAAAGAAGGACTATCCATATTAGAATATTTTATTTCTACTCACGGTGCTAGAAAAGGATTAGCGGATACAGCTTTAAAAACTGCTGATGCTGGTTATTTGACAAGAAGGTTGGTTGATGTTGCCCAAGATGTAGTCATTAATGATTACGATTGCGGTACACTAAGAGGATTAACTGTTTCAGCGCTTAAGAAAAGTGATGAAATTGTGGAAGGTCTATATGATAGAATATTAGGTAGAGTTGCTTTATTTGATGTCGAAGCCCCTAACACTGATGAAATAATTGTTAAAGAAGGGGAAGAAATTAATGAAGACTTAGCTCGTGCTATTGAAGCTGCTGGCATAGAAGAAGTAGAAATTAGATCAGTGCTTACTTGTGAATTAACCAGAGGAGTATGTTCTAAGTGCTATGGTAGAAATTTGGCTACTGGTAAACTTGTTCAGCGAGGAGAAGCTGTAGGTGTTATAGCTGCGCAGTCTATTGGTGAACCTGGTACACAGTTAACTCTAAGAACATTCCACGTGGGTGGTACAGCCTCTAATATTGCTGACCAAGCAGAACTTTCAGCTAAGAATGATGGTATATTAGAAATGGAAGGTGTTCGTGTAGTTGAACGTAAGAATGCAGAAGGTGAACTTGAGAAAATAGTAATTGGTAGAACAGGAGAAATCAAAATCACTGACAAATCTCGTACTGTAGTTATGAATGCTAATGTTCCTTATGGTTCGAAGTTATTAATTGAGGATAAAACTAAAGTGAAGAAAGGTGACGTAATTTGTAAGTGGGATCCTTACAACGCTGTTATTATTTCTGAATATGACGGTAAACTTCAATTTAATAATTTAGTAGAAGGATTTACTTACAGAGAAGAAGTTGATGAGCAAACCGGTTTTACGGAAATTGTTATCAAAGAGAACAGAGATAAGAAGATGATACCTACTATTTCTGTAGTTGATAAAGATGATAATGAAATCAAGTCATACAATTTACCTGTTGATGCTCACATCATTGTGAAAGATGGGGATAAAATTAGCTCTGGTGACATTATGGTGAAAATCCCTAGGAAATCTGGAAAATCAGGAGATATTACGGGTGGTTTACCAAGAGTTACTGAAATGTTTGAAGCAAGAAACCCATCAAATCCAGCAGTGGTTTCAGAAATAGATGGTGTAGCTTCCTACGGGAAAATAAAAAGAGGTAATAGAGAAGTTATTATTGAAGCGAAAACAGGGGAAATTAAAAAATACCTTATTCCATTATCAAGACATATCTTGGTACAAGAAAATGATTTCGTTAAAGCCGGTCAAACATTATCTGATGGAGCTATAACTCCAAAAGATATTCTTGCCATTAAAGGACCTACTGCAGTACAAGAATACATCGTTAATGAAATTCAAGAAGTATATAGATTGCAGGGTGTGAAAATTAATGATAAGCATTTCGAGGTTATTGTAAGGCAAATGATGAGAAAAGTTCAAATCATTGATCCAGGTGACACTAAATTTTTGGAAAATACCGCAGTGAATAAATGGGAATTTATTCAAGAAAACGATAAAATTTTCGGGAAAAAAGTGGTTACCGATGCTGGCGATTCAACAATTTTAAAAGCAGGCCAAATTGTTTCTGCAAGAAAACTAAGAGATGAAAACTCTGCTCTTAAAAGAAATGATGCCAAGGGAGTTGAAGCTAGAGATGCATTAACTGCAACAGCTGAACCTATTTTACAAGGTATTACTAAAGCTTCGTTACACACGGATAGTTTTATTTCGGCTGCATCATTCCAGGAAACAACAAAGGTTCTAAATCAAGCGGCTGTTAATGGAAAAGTAGATCATATGTTAGGTCTTAAAGAGAATGTTATTGTTGGTCATAAAATACCTGCAGGTACTGGTATGAGAAATTTCCAGACCATGTTAGTGGGATCTTCAGATGATTTAAATAAAATCAACGTTGAAGAGGAAGTTCTTGAAGAAAAAATAGACTAATAATATGGCTGAAGAAAAAAAACAACAGGGAATTAACATAGAATTAAGTGAAGAAACAGCAGAGGGTGTATATTCTAATTTAGCAATTATAACCCACTCATCTTCAGAATTTATTCTTGATTATATTCGAATTATGCCTGGTGTGCCTAAAGGAAAGGTTAAATCAAGGATTATTATGACTCCTGAGCATGCTAAAAAATTACATCGTGCTTTGTCTGATAATTTAGCTAAGTATGAAGGCTCTTATGGTAAGATAAAGGAATCAGAACAGCTTGGTAATATCCCACTTAATTTTGGTGGGCCAACTACTCAGGCATAGTTGTTTTAACATATATTTTTGTAAAGACCATTTCTAGGAAATGGTCTTTTTTTTTTATTTTCACTTGGCATGAAATTTTTTATTTCTATTCAGTTTATTTTCATTTTTAGTTTTGGTTTTTCTCAGAGCGATTCAGTAATTGTAAATACTTGGAATCAAATGGCGTTTTTAGAGGATTCTATGAACTATAATTTATTTATTGGAGGTCCATCAAGTGTTTCATTTAATTTAAAGTTTAGTAAAAACAAAGTAAATCTATTTGAAAATGGATCCTTTTATCAAAAGGAACAGATAGATATGCCATTTTTAAAAAATAATATTCCAATTTTAGATGCGCAATATATTATTGGAGATGAATTAGAGCAAAACTTAGCACTATTTCATAGTCAACCCATTTCTAATAAATCTAATTATGCTGTTTCCTTCCTGAAAAGAAGTCACGATGGATACTATTTAAACCAGGCTACAAATGCTAATTTTTTTCAAGCAAATTACTTCTATAGATCAGAACAAAACACTTATGAATTAAAAACTTCGCTAAAACATCATAGAATTTACAATGAGCAAAATGGCGGGGTTACCAATGATTCAAGTTTTACTAATTCTAATTTCGACATCTTAAATAGAAAATTAATAGATGTTAATTTAGAGAATGCTTACACAAATGATAAATTATGGAGACTAAAAATTCAGCAAACATTATTTAAAAAAGATAGTCTTCACAAAAAGACGAAGTTGCATAGTATTACATCTATTGATAGGCGAGTTAGAAACTATTTCGATAGTCTAAATGCGGATTTATTTCTCTACAACTACATGGATACTATTAGGTCTAATGATTCTATTATTACCCATGATATTAATCAGTCAGTAAAGTACTATTTATTAGATAAAAGCGATTCCATTTCATCCAAAAGAGCCTCGTTGTTTTATCATGGTAATTTATCTTTTTTCAATAATCATACTATTGATACACTTTTTCAAAATCATACAGTTGGCTTTGATATTTCATTTAATAATAAGCAATCATATTTATCAGCCTCAATTGATTATACTTTGTTTGGTTTTAGAAATAACAATTTCAATGCAGTTTTAAATTATAATAGGTTTATAAAAACAAATGTGAAATTTTCAAGTGAATTTTTTTTAAAAAGACTTACTCCCTCTTATGAAATTCATCAGTTCACCAGTAATCATGTTGCATGGAATAACAATCCCAATGACATATACTTTGGAGGATTGAATTCTTATTTCTCATTTAATAAATTAAAGATAAAAGCCAATATTTTTTTGATTAAAAATCCTGTTTATTTTGATAACTCTTTTTCACCAGTTTCTACTTTAGATACAGTTCAAATTATCCAATCAGGACTTAATTATAAAATGGCTAATAAAAAATTGGAAGTAGATTTTGAATTACTTTATCAATACCAAGGTGGTCTCTCTATTTATCAATTACCTGATTGGTTAGGTTATGCTAGGGTTTATTATAAACTAAATCATGAAAAAAGTAATTCCAAACTTTATTTAGGTTTACGTGGTAGGTTCTTTTCATCATTTAATTTAATGGAATATAGTCCTCAAATAAATCAATTTTTAGTCTCAAATGAAAGACTACAAAATCCCTATGGAATTATAGATGTATTGGCCAAAGCAGAAATAAAAAATGTCACAATTTACGCTATGTTATCTCATGTTAATGCCGGTCTTTTAGGTTATGAATACTTTACGAATTTACACTACCCACAGCCCGATAGATATTTTAAGTTTGGATTAAAATGGTTATTTTTAAATTAGTTAAACCTTTATTAGGTTCTGTTTTCTAAATAAAAACAAATGAAAAAAATAGATTCTTTCTCCGATTATAATAGAGCATATGAACATAGTGTAAATGATCCTCAAGGATTTTGGGAAGATGTGGCATCAACATTTTCTTGGCAATCAAAATGGGATAAAGTTCTTGATTGGGAGTTTGACACTCCTAATGTAAATTGGTTTGTTAATGGCAAGCTAAATATTACTGAAAATTGCTTGGATAGGCATTTGGCGGATAAAGGTGATAAAATAGCTATAATATGGGAACCAAACGACCCCAATGAAGATGCTATTTCCATAACATATAATGAATTACATCAGCGCGTTTGTGAATTTGCTAATGTGCTACTAAATAATGGGGCAAAAAAAGGCGATCGTATCTGTTTATATATGCCAATGGTTCCTGAATTAGCCATAGCAACATTAGCATGTGCTAGAATTGGGGCTATTCATTCAGTTGTATTTGCTGGTTTTTCAGCCAAAGCATTAGCGGATAGAATTAATGATGCAGATTGTAATATATTACTTACAAGTGATGGTTTATTTAGGGGGACTAAGCAACTTTGCTTAAAAGATATTGCAGATGAAGCGTTAAAACATTGCAATACTATTAATGCTTGTATTGTTTTAAAACGAACAAATCAAGATGTAAATATGGTTGATGGAAGAGATTTGTGGTGGCATGATGAATTACAAAAAGTAAATCATGATTGTGATGCGCAAATAATGGATTCAGAAGATCCTTTATTTGTATTGTACACCTCAGGTTCTACTGGAAAACCAAAAGGAGTTCAACATCATTGCGGTGGATATATGGTATATGCTGAGTATAGTTTTAGAAATGTATTTCAGTATGAAGAAGATGATGTTTATTGGTGCACAGCTGATATTGGCTGGATTACTGGGCATTCATACATTATTTATGGCCCTTTATTATCTGGAGCAACAACAATTATGTTTGAAGGGGTTCCTACTTTTCCAGATGCTGGAAGATTTTGGGAGATATGTGAAAAACATAGAGTTAATATATTTTACACTGCACCAACAGCCATAAGAGCATTACAAGCATATGGGACAGAAGTTATCGAAAAGTATGATTTAAGCTCTTTGAAAACCTTGGGTAGCGTTGGTGAACCCATAAACGAAGAAGCATGGGAATGGTATTATAAAAATATTGGTAAAGAAAAATGTTGGATTGTTGACACATGGTGGCAAACTGAAACGGGAGGGATTATGATTTCACCATTAGCTCATATTACTAAAATGAAACCAACATTTGCTACTTTGCCTTTGCCTGGTATTCAGCCATGCTTAGTAGATACTGATGGAAATGAAATTCAAGGAAACGATGTAGAGGGAAATTTATGTGTAAAATTCCCATGGCCAAGTATGATTAGAACTACCTATGGTGATCATGAAAGATGTAAGCAAGTTTATTTTTCTACTTATCCAGGTAAATATTTTACAGGAGATGGCTGCAAAAGAGACAAAGACGGGTTTTATAGAATTACAGGTAGGGTAGACGATGTAATAAATGTTTCCGGTCATCGAATGGGAACAGCTGAGGTTGAAAATGGTATAAATGAACATGTTAGCGTAGTGGAAAGTGCAGTAGTTGGTTACCCTCATGAAATAAAGGGACAAGGTATTTACGCTTATGTTATACTGGATTCATCTATAGAAGGATCTGAAGATCTGAAAAAAGAAATTTTACTTACTGTTACCACTGAGATAGGACCTATAGCAAAACCTGATAAAATTCAGTTTGTTTCTGGATTACCAAAAACAAGATCAGGTAAAATTATGAGAAGAATATTAAGAAAAGTTGCTGAAGGAGACACATCTAATTTGGGGGATACTTCAACTCTTTTGGATCCCAATGTAGTACAAGAAATTATAAATGGTGCACAATAAAAAAAGCCCAGTATTACTGGGCTTTTAATTTATTTAAGCAGTTATGATTTTACATCATACCAGGCATTCCACCAGGCATTCCACCACCCATCGGAGGAGCTGGCATTTCATCTTCTGGTTCATCTGCCACTACACATTCAGTAGTAAGTAACATAGAAGCAATTGATGCAGCATTTTCAAGTGCACTTCTTGACACTTTAGTAGGGTCAATTACTCCTGATTTGTATAATGATTCAAACTTGTCTGTTCTTGCATTAAATCCATAATCACCTTTTCCTTCTTTTACTTTTTGAACGATTACAGCGCCTTCGCCTCCAGCATTTTCAATAATTGTTCTTAATGGATCCTCAATGGCTCTTTTTACAATTTTGATTCCTGTGTTTTCGTCTTCATTTTCACCACTGTTTTCATCTAATGCTTCGGCAGCTCTGATATAAGCAACACCACCACCAGGGATGATTCCTTCTTCAACTGCAGCTCTTGTTGCAGCGAGTGCATCATCTACTCTATCTTTCTTCTCTTTCATTTCCACTTCAGTAGCAGCACCTACATAAAGTACAGCAACACCACCAGCTAATTTAGCTAATCTCTCCTGTAATTTTTCTTTATCGTAATCAGAAGTTGTAGTTTCTATTTGAGCTTTGATTTGATTGGTTCTAGCTACAATATCATCCTTTGTTCCAGCGCCATTAACTATAGTAGTATTGTCTTTATCGATTTCAATTTTCTCACACGTACCTAACATATCAAGGGTAGCGTTTTCCATTTTAAAACCTCTTTCTTCAGAAATTACAGTTCCACCAGTTAAAATAGCTATATCTTCAAGCATAGCTTTTCTTCTGTCACCAAATCCTGGTGCTTTTACTGCTGCAATTTTTAAAGAACCTCTAATTTTATTTACTACCAAAGTTGCTAGTGCTTCACCATCAACATCCTCTGCAATAATTAATAATGGTTTACCTGATTGAGCAACTGGCTCTAATACTGGAAGAAGATCTTTCATGTTAGAAATCTTCTTGTCATGAATTAGAATATATGGAGTTTCTAACTCAGTAATCATTTTTTCTGCATTGGTAACAAAATAAGGAGATAGATAACCTCTGTCAAATTGCATTCCTTCAACAGTTTTAACTTCTGTTTCTGTTCCTTTTGCTTCTTCAACAGTAATTACACCATCTTTACCCACTACTTTCATTGCTTCAGCAATTAGTGATCCAATTGACTCATCATTGTTAGCAGAAATGGTAGCAACTTGTTTTATTTTGTCATTATCTGAACCTACTTCTTTAGAAAGTTTTTTAAGTTCAGAAACTACTGTTTTAACAGCTTTATCAATACCTCTTTTGATGTCCATTGGATTTGCACCAGCAGCTACATTTTTAAGACCAGTATTAATAATGCCTTGTGCTAATACAGTGGCAGTAGTTGTACCATCACCAGCCGTATCGTTAGTTTTAGAAGCAACTTCCTTAACCATTTGAGCACCCATATTTTCGATAGCATCTTTAAGTTCTATCTCTTTTGCTACAGTAACACCATCTTTAGTTACTTGAGGAGCACCGAATTTTTTATCTATTACAACATTTCTTCCTTTAGGACCTAATGTTGCTTTTACAGCGTTGGCAAGTGAATCAACACCTTTTTTAAGTTTTTCTCTTGCGTCAACGTCAAATACTATTTCTTTAGCCATTTTATTCTTTTTGTTTTATTTATTTAATTATTGCAAAAATGTCACTCTCTCTCATGATGAGGTAATCATTTCCTTCAATTTTAATTTCTGTTCCACTGTACTGTCCATAAAGCACAGTGTCTCCTTCTTTTACAGTTAATGGTTCATCTTTTTTCCCATTTCCTGCGGCAATTATTTTACCTTTTTTAGGTTTTTCTTTAGCAGTGTCTGGAATAATAATTCCACCAGCAGTTGTCTCTTCAGCTGCTGCAGGCTCAACGATAACTCGATCAGCAAGGGGTTTTACGTTTAATGACATTTGTTTGTTTTTTAGTTTTACTTGATTACTATTAGCATTTTTTATGCCAACGGAATATTATGTTGATTTTTAGCCAAATTGACTTTTATGGCTTAGTTTATTAATGACATTCTGACACTTACTTATTCAGGAAGATCAGTAGGTAAATTTAATGGATCGTTATTTGAAGGAGTTTCAACGCTGTAACCTTCTGTACTAATTCCAGTTGTTGTCTCTTTGTTTGGACTGTATTTTACTGCAGCAACTAAACTTAAGATGGCAATAATTCCAGCCAATGTCCAGGTTGCTTTTTCAATAGTTTCTGTTGATTGGGCTACACCGCCTAATTGATTCACATTTCCAAAACTGGAGTCTAATCCACCACCTTTTGAATTTTGCAGTAGTACAACTACAATAAGTAAGATGGCTGCGAGGGTAGATAATATCATTAAAAAAGTTGTCATTTATAATTTTGTTTTTTGATTTATAAATTCAATTCGGCTTGCAAAGAAAAGTTTTTTTTCTGGATTTAACAACATCAGTTTTTGGTATATTTCAATAGCTTTAGGGTAGTTGCCTTGCTGAACATGAATTTCAGCTAAAGTTTCTGTAACGATATCATTATTTAGTTTAAGACTTTTCTTTGCTGATTCAGATGCAGAA
>CESZ01059189.1_pt1 | contig 11777 bp, 10 predicted proteins | sample 531081 | NCBI WGS metagenome assembly CESZ01 (sample SAMEA2621260, study PRJEB7988) | marine metagenome | biome: marine biome (ENVO:00000447); feature: surface water layer (ENVO:00002042); material: "saline water (ENVO:00002010), including plankton (ENVO:xxxxxxxx)" | depth 5 m | reverse complement strand
AAAAAAATTAGAGTCGACAAAGATACTAAAAAAATTTCATATGTTTCTAAAAAAATAAATTATATTAATATTGATTCAAATATTGAATTAGATGAAGTAGAATTATTAGAATATAAATCAGAATGCGAAACTTCATTAAAATCATTAGATCTCAAGCCAAAGAAAATTTATTATAATGAATTAAATGCTACAACAAATTGTCCTGATGGCAAATTTCACTTATGGAGCATTCAAGGCAATGACTTAGTTTGCTCATTATGTAATCAAAAATATAGTAAATTAGTTAATACTGTTACATCGACTGAAGATGATTACCAAAATGTTATTGACCAGTTAAAACAAGAACAATACAAGAAATTATTAAAAGAATATTGTATTTCAGGAGAATTACATGAAATAGAAAAAGGTAATATATGTTCAAAATGTAAAATAAATCCAAATGAACACAAGTATTCTCAAAAAGAAATAAATCAATTTGAAAAAAATATGAATGAAAATACTAATTTAAAACAAATCAATAATATTAATAAAACAAAAGAATATATAAAAAAAATAGAAGAAGAAAGTATAAAATCTAAAAAGATAATTAAAAAATTCAATAAAAGATATCAAGGACATACTAAAAATAAGTTAATTAATTATCTTGATGATTTTATTGATGAATTAATTAAGATTTTAAGTAAAAAGATTAAGTTAAAAGATAAGGAAATTTACCTTAAGGAAACATATTACTATATAGACCATGATTATTTAGGTACTCAATCTAAAAATGGTTTCAGAATTTTAAGTTCTGAAAACAAAGTATTAATTGAAAAAAATAATAAGGACTTTAATAAAGATGTTTATTACTATAAAGATAGAAGTAAAAATATTTCAGTTTTTTATGATGCTATCACATTACAATATTTAGGATACTCTGAAAATAATAAAGTTTATAAACAAAAAAGTTATTCTTTTTTAAAAATATTTTATTCAACTAGAGACCAATTAAGATATATGGGTTTATCAAATAATTATTTTAATACTAATAATTTAAAAGGAAAATACGAAGATGTACCTAATAATCAAATTATAGAAAGATTAATGAGATTAAAAATTAATAATTTAAAACAAATTATCTCAAGGACAAATAGTATTATTTATAGAATTAAAAATAATTTAAGAGAAACTTCAGTATATGGTTCTAGCCAAAAAGATATTATTAATAATTTTATAAAAACAATTAAAAAATTTAATGTAAAAAATGAAAGTAAAAGTAAATCTATTTTCAAACATTGGAAATATATTTCAAATAGAAACATTATTGATAAAATTCCTGAAAATATAAAACTAGAATTTAATGAGAATTTTATTCAAACAAATGTACTTGAATCATTTAATAATCTTGATTCTAAACTATTATTTTATATAATATATAATTTTAATAGATTATTAGAATACAATGATAATTCTAATTCAAAATCTACATTAGCTTTACTAATTGTTAGAATAATTGAATTTAATTTCGATCAATATTTTATTCCATATCATAAATTTGAAGTTAGAAAACTTGATACCATAATAAATATTGATGCCCCTAATGTTGATGATTCATTGAGAATTATTAGTTCTTTTGAAGAATTATACAATAACCAAGAAATTGATGATGTTTATGGTAATATGACCGAAGAAGAAGTTAAAGAAATGCAATATGACATGCAAGAACAATTTGACGCGTTGGATTTAGATGGTTATGGTGATGGAGATACTGATGATGAGGATGCTTACATGCCTGAATCAGAAATGGATTAGATAAATACAAAAAATTTATTAGATAAAAAGTTTAATAATTTTCGCTTATTATTAAAACTTTTTATCTAACAAAAATTAATATGAATTATTTTAAAAATAAGTATAAAACAATACTTTTAATATTGCTCATAATTGGTTTAGCATGTTTAATATCTAATAATTCTATTTTTGAATCTGTAAAAAATATTTATAAAAAAATATTTAGAAAAACTGAAAATTTTGAATGTGATGATAATACTAAATCAAATGTTTTAATAGATGTAAATCCAAATAAAAAAAATACACCAGACTTCTTTTATGAATCTCAGAAAGATTTTGGATACCATTCTGAAAATTTAAAAACATCTGAAGCTGAAGAATTGTACACTTTTTTACAATCTATGGTAACACCAAATCATAATCAATATGACCTTACATCTTCTTCTACTATTAAACATAAATCAAATGAGGAAGGTGAAACTATTTTATTAAGATTTTTAAATCAAAGATTTCAATCTAAAATAAAAAACATAAAACTAATTGATAAAATTTTCTATTTTAAAAATCAAATATGTTTAGATATTCAACCTTTCCAAATAACCGGCGATTATATTATTAATGGTAAAAATCATGGTAAAGTAAAAGTTCAAATTGAATTGACATTTAGATTCGATCAACCTAATGAAATATTTATGAGTCAAACTATTTTTAATAGTTATACTGGCGTCTTTAAATTTAATAGAATAACATTAATAAATCATAAGACAAAAGAAGAAGAAATCAAAGATTATAAAAAACCTAAGAAAAATTTACCTATATCTATTGATAAACCATTAACTTATTCTAAATATAATTTTAGTTATGATAATAATGATAATGGAGCTTTGGATACTATTAATTCTTTAATTCCAGAAGATATTGAAGTTACAGAATATGAAGACGATTCTGATATATCTCAAAAAATTAGAATAAATTAATTAAAAAAAAATATTTAATTTATCTAATAAAGTAATATGACCTCTAGTTCTAGTTCTAGTTCTAGTTCATCAGATAAAATTCTATACTTATTACGTGGAGTTCCTGGTTCAGGTAAATCTACTTTTAGTAAAACTATATTAGCAGGTTCAGGTATTGATACTTCTGATGATACAATTGTTAAACAACATGTTCTTTCTACTGATGATTTTTTTATTGGCGAAGATGGTAAATATAATTTTAATCCTAAAAAGTTAGGTTTTAATCATCAACAAAATCAAGAAAGAGCTGAAAAGCAAATGCGTATTGGTGTTACTCCATTATTTATTGATAATACAAATATTGCTGCACGGGAAATGAAACCATATGTAGTTCTAGCCGATAGATATGGTTATAAAGTAATTGTTGTTAATCCTATTGATTATTCTAGAGAAGATAATCCTATTTTAACTGATGAAGGTAAAATTAATAGAGAATTAATAAAAGGAAGAGCTGAAGAAAGAAGACGTGATGGTTCAGGTAAAGATATCCCAGATGTAGCATTTGATGGTTTAGATGGTAGACCTGGTATGTTTGATAGATTAGAAGAAAATATGCAAATGACTCCTGATGATGTGAGAGCTTCAATAAAACCTTCATTTAATAGAGGAAATGCCTCTACAAGAAAACCAGGGTATTCTTCTTCTCAACTCCATCGAAAACCTAAAGACCCAAGAGAAGCTTCGGATGATTTTAAAAGAAAATATTTAAAATATAAAAATAAGTATTTATCCCTAAAACAAAAGCTATCTCATTAAATTAAACTTTTAAAAAAGATTGATTAATTAACCTTTAAAAACAATACATTATATATTATAAATGGGAGTACCTGGCTTTTTTCTATGGTTACATAAACGTTATAAAAAAACAAATTTTGTATTTAATAAATATAAATTAGATAATGAAGAATTATTAGATAAAGTTAATAATATAGATTATCTTTTGATTGATGCTAATTGTTTAATACATCCTAAATGTTTTGAAGTATTAGCTGAATATCCTGATTATAAAAATCAAGACTCACTAGAAAATAAAATGATTAATGCAGTTTTGGAGTATATAGATAAATTAATTGAATATGCAAATCCTAAAAAAGGAGTATATTTAGCAATAGATGGTGTTGCACCAGTAGCTAAAATTAAACAACAACGATACCGACGTTTTAAGTCGGTCCATGATAAAATTTTATTTGATAATATTAGATTAAAACATAATAAAGATGTGCACAAATCCTGGAATAATTCTGCAATTACTCCAGGAACTGTTTTTATGGAAAAATTACATCATAGAATTTTAAATTGGGCAAAAAGTAAGAAAACAAAAAAAATAATATATTCATCGTGTAAAACACCTGCTGAAGGTGAACATAAACTATTACAATTTATTAGAGATAATACCAAAAATAATATTCAAAATAGTTATGTAATGTATGGTCTTGATGCCGATTTAATATTCTTATGTTTATCAACTAATTGTAATAATATGTTTTTACTGCGTGAAGAAAATCAAATTGATGAAAAAAAAAAATCAAATGATTTAAATTATGTGTCTCTAGATATAATGAGAGAATCAATTATTGATACAATTGAAAATATTGCTCAAAATAATGATAAATTAGAAGATGCTCGCATAATAGACTTAAAATATTCAAATAATTTAATAAATGATTTTGTATTTATTTGTTATTTACTAGGTAATGACTTTTTACCTCATTTACCATCATTAGATATTTATTCAAATGGTCTTGATGTAATATTAAATAAATATGTTGAAGTACTAGCTGATTATAATTATAAAAAATTCATAATTGAGAGAACAAAAACTAAAGTAAATATCAATACAAAATTATTCATTGAATTTATGTCATTTTTGAGCTCAGAAGAAAGTGAAATATTAAAAAATAGTTTCCTTAATAAAAGAAAATATCATAAATCAAGTTCTACAGATCCTTATGATGTAGAAATGCACCGAATCAATAATGTTTACTTCAAGGTTAAAGATCCTATTCAATTAGGTAGTGATGAATCAGAATTATGGAAAAAAAGATATTATCAATATCATTTTCACTTAAATGATGACGAGATTGAATCATATGTTGATAAACTTGTTTATGAATATTTAATGGGACTAAAATGGGTTACAAATTATTATTTTGATAAATGCTCTTCATGGTCATGGTATTATCCTTTTGATTATCCACCATTCCTTGAAGATATTACATCTTTTTTAGAAAAAAATAAAACTTTTAGTTTTAACAAGTTTAAATTTGAAATTGGAACACCCTTAAAACCATTTAATCAATTATTGTTAGTTTTACCACCACAGTCATCTTATTTAATGACTCGAGAATTAAAAAAGATTATTAATAATCCAAAGTCATCAATTTCATATTTATATCCTACACAAATTCAACAAGATTTAATAGGTAAAAAGAAATATTGGATGGCACAACCAATATTACCTTCTTTAGATTTAAAATTAGTAAAAAGAATATATTTAAAATATGAAAAAAGTATGTCTGAAGAGGATAAAAGAAGGAATAATAGATTAGATATATTTGAGTTTAATTAGTTTAATTTTTTTCATTTATTTAAAATATAATTTTTTTATAATATTATAAAATAATGGATATTTCTAAATATGATGTTATTGTAGTTGGTGCAGGTTTATCTGGAATAGTTATGGCAGAACAATTTGCATCTATTAAAAAAAAAAAAGTATTGGTTATAGATAAACGAGAACATATTGGTGGTAATTGTTATGATTTTATTGATAAAGAAACAGGTATTTTAATGAATCTTTACGGTGCCCATTTATTTCATACTAATGATACTGAAGTTTTTGAATATATTAATAAATTTTGTAAATGGAAAAGATGGGAACATCAAGTAGTTGGATTAGTTGATAATCAATATGTATCAATTCCAGCGAATATAACAACAGTAAATTGTTTATGTAATCAACAAATAACAAATTCAGATGAAATGAACAGTTGGTTATCTAAAAATCAAATTAAGTATACTAATATTAATGATAGTGAAAAGATGGCAAAGTCGAGAGTAGGCAATGTTTTATATGAAAAATTATTCAAACATTATACTTTCAAACAATGGAATCGTTATCCTAATGAATTACTTCCAGAAGTTCTTGCTAGAATTCCAGTTAGAAATAATCATGATACTAGATATTTCTCAGATAAATATCAGGTTTTACCAGAAAAAGGATACACTTATTTTTTTGAAAAAATAATTGAAAAAAGTCCATTAATAACAGTTAAGTTAAATACGGATTATTTTAGTATTAAAGATAGGATATCAAATAATCAAATAATTATATACACTGGTCCAATAGACCATTATTTTTCTCAATCTGGATATCCTTCATTAGAATACAGGAGTATAGACTTTGAAACAAAAAGAATATTTAATGTAAATTATTTTCAACCTAATTCGGTAGTAAATTATCCTAGTCCTAATACACCATATACTAGATGTGTTGAATATAAACATTTTTTAAATCAAGAGTCTGACCATACAATTATTGTTAAAGAGACTACAACTGATTCAGGAGAACCTTATTATCCTATACTAAATGAAAAAAATACAAATCTTTATAAAAAATATCTTGATATGGCAAATAACGAAAGTAAAAATGTTCACTTTATTGGAAGATTAGCAAGTTACAAATATTTCAATATGGACCAAGCAATACGTAATGCTTTAGATTACTTTAAAAATAATTTTTAAGATTTATTAATATTGGATGTATTAAAAACTATAAAATTTTTTTTATAAAATTTAATAGTATAATTTACATGAGTAAATTAATTGAAATTGTTAAAAATATTATTTTAACTAAAGAACCTAATAAAATAACATCTTATTATGTAGATTTTAAAAATTATGATAATAATTATAATTACATTAATTTATTAAAGTATTGGAAAGAAGAAAGTAAAAAAAATAATTCAAATGAAATTTTAAAAGAATATGAAAACATAAATAAATTTGATAATAAAAATATAGGAATATTTTCTATATTTTATTTTAAAAATCAAAATAATTTTTTAGCTTTTGGTAAATATTATGATGAATTGTTTTATCTAGATGTAAAATGTCTTCAATATTCTAAAATTTTTGATGAAGTAATAGAACAAGATAATGAACTATATGTATTGTCTTATTGGATTTTATAATTTAAACGCAAATATAACAAATTATAATAGCTTAATCATTACTGAAATTTAAAATAGGTTTAAAAAATAAACTTATTTTAAATTAAAATATAAAATTTTATAATTATGAATTCAGATTCTAATCAAAAAAAATTTAATAAAATAGCATATAGAATTGACACTATTCAAGATATGGTGAAAGATAAAGATGTAGAATCAATTATTGATTATACAACTCAAAGTGAAGAAGTTGATAGTACCAACTCTAATTCTGAAGATATAAGGAGTTTACTTCCAAAAAAATATTTAGATTTTAATAAAACAATAAAACAATTAGGTGGTAAACTACTTTATATAAAAAGTGGTTCAACTGGACATACTTTTAAAGGGGTATATCCCGATGATGATGAAAAAGCAAATTATGCGGTAAAAATAGTAGCATATCCAAAAAAAGAAAATTATGGTGATTTATTTAATGTAAAAAGACCTGAAAATGCAGAACTTTTAATGATAAAATTATTATCATTTTTTGTGAGAAATAATCAAACTCCTCATATAGTCTTACCAATAACAACATTTAACACAAGTATAAAACCATTTTTAAATTTACCTAAAAATAATATAGTTAATAACAAAAAATTTGACACCTTTATCAAAAGATATAAGAAAGGTGAATATTATGAAAATGTATCAGTTTTAATTTCTGAATGGGCAAATTCAGGTGATTTATTGGATTATATACGTAGCAATTATAAAAAATTTAAATTAAATCATTGGAGAACATTATTTTTCCAATTTTTATCAGTATTAGCTATTATTCAAGCAAAATATCCATCATTTAGACATAATGATTTAAAAGCAAATAATTTATTAGTTAATGAAATTGGTATGACTTCAACAAACTCAAAATTTCAATATAAAATAAATGGTCAATCTTATGTTGTACCAAATATTGGTTTCCAAATAAAGTTATGGGATTTTGATTTTGCATGTATTCCAGGATTAATTGATAATAGTAAGGTAGATGCAGAATGGACCTCAAAAATAAATATTGACCCAGTAAAAAATAGATATTATGATATTCATTACTTTTTTAATACATTTACTAAAAGAGGTTTTTTTCCTGAATTTTGGAGTGAACCGGAAATTCCACAAAAAATAAAAGAATTTGTTAAAAGAGTTATTCCTGAACAGTTTAGAAAAGGAGATAAAGTATCTGATAGAGGAAGAATTTTGTCAAATGAAGAATATTTAACAGCTGATGAAATTATAAAAACTGATAAATTATTTAAAGTTATGAGAGTTGATTAATTTTAAAAATAAACACCTTTTTTAATAAAGTTTTAAAAAATGAAATTTTAACTATAATAATGTCTCAAGAAGAATGGTGCTGTCCTATATGTTTGGATAGTAACACTGATAACTGTTATACATTAGAACCTTGTAATCATAAATTTCATACTAAATGTATTATTGATTGTTTAAGATTAAATGGACCACAATGTCCTTATTGTAGAGGTTATCAAAATACGAATGTTTCTACACAAAATATTAATGATTCAACACTAGAAAATGAGTTATTAAATGCTTTTTTCCCAATACATGATTTATCAAATAATACTAATTTTGATCCAATAATTGGTTCTCAATTAACAATTACTGATTCTACAAACAATTTACCATCTATAATTGAAGATAATACAACATTTGATACCACAACTTTTGTAAATACAACAATTGATAATGAAATTATAAATACATCATCATATTCATTATTTAATCAAAATAATGGACTTCAAAATATAAACACTGAAATATATTCAAATCCTAGTTAAAATAAATTAATTATTAGAAAAGGCTAACTCAAGTTTATTTAAACACAATAAAAAGTTAGATAATATTTCTTCTTGATATTGATTAGAGTTTTCAAAAGCAATAAATAAATGTAATTTATTATTTTCATTAATAAAAATTTTAGTATATGGATTATTTATCCACATAAAATCATAGCTATCATCATCTAATTCTAAATCAGAAAAACATAATAAAGAATTATTATCCATAATAAATCTTTGAATGTTATAATTTTTTTTATCATAAATAGATTTTTCAATCCAATTATTATTATCGATTTCTTTTATTTTATTAGTATCCAGGTATGAATTAAATAAAGAGTTACGAATTTCAATTTTAGACAATTGTTTGATATAATTATTAGGATTTATGTTACTATTTAAATCTTTTGAGCAAATGTACAAATTCATTTCATCATAGTCTTTACAAATTTGAGTTCTAAATTTATTAATATCATCTATTGATTCAAACAAAATATTATTAAAAAATATTTGAGTGATTAAACCTATATTGTCAATATTTTCCATATTTAATAAAATTAATTAAATTGATTTTAAATATATTTTATTAATTTCTTTTATTAGATTACTAACCTTTGTATAAGAATAATCATTTTTCGTAGAAATTCTTACAGAGAGTTTTACAAATAAAAACATTGCTATTTTTGCATAGCAAATGAACATTTGTATTCTACAAATTTATTTACTCATAGCATTGTTATACAATGAACTTAGTTGCATTTGCAAAGCAAAACCGCCAAATAAAAATTGAATTAAACATATAATCATTATATAATAAATAATAATGCCATCTAAAAAAAATAAAAGCAACGGTAAAAAATTAACGGAAGAAGAAAGGGAGAAATTATTATCTAAGTATAATTTTACATCTACACCAAAAAAAGAAATGCCAGTAGTGCCTAAGAAAGTATCAGATGTAAATATCAATAAAGATTATAAATCTCCAGTAGTTAGTTTTATGGGTCATGTTGATGCTGGTAAAACATCATTAATGGATTGTATTAGAGGTACAAAAATTCAACAAGGTGAAGCAGGAGGTATTACACAATCAATAGGTTCATCATTTGTACCAATTGAGCATATTAGAGAAGTTACAAAAAATATTAAAGGAAAGTTTTCAGTAGAGCATAATATTCCAGGAGTATTAATTGTAGATACTCCAGGTCATAGTGCTTTTTCGTCAATGAGAGATAGAGGCTCAAGTTTGTGTGATTTAGCAATTTTAGTTATTGATATAAATAAAGGTATCCAACCTCAAACTGAGGAATCAATTAAAATGTTAAAAGAGAAAAATGTTCCATTTGTTATTGCAGCAACTAAAATTGATATGATTTATGGTTGGAAAAAAACATCTGAAGTTAATCTTAGAAAAGTATTAAAAGAACAGGAAGAATCTACTACTCAAGTTATGCAAAGTATGATGGAAGATTTGAAATACGAGTTTTCAAAGTTAGATATTGATGCAGTTTTCTATTTTAATAATAAAACACCAAATAAAACATATTCAATTGTACCAATCTCAACTCAAACAAATGAAGGTTTGTCTGACTTATTATCATTACTAGTTTATATTTCTCAAAACTGGATGAGTAAAAAAATTACTTACAAGGATACATTAGATGCTACTATAATGGAATCAATTTTAGATACTAAATTAGGTTGGGTATTAGATGTTATTTTGTCAAATGGAACTTTAAATGTTGGTGATAAAATTACAGTTACTACACAAGATGGAGTAAAAATTTCTAGTGTAAGAAACATTCTAACACCTCCACAACTAACTCAAGATAGAACTAAAGTATCTTGGACAAATAATAGTTCTATTAAAGCTTCACAAGGTATTAGAATTATCGGTTCTAATTTAGAGAATTGTATTGCTGGTTCAAGTATTTTTAAAATTGAAAATAATGAGTTTGAAATAATTGAAAAAGCTAAACAAGAGTATGATAAGTTTTGGAAATCATTTGAATGGGATAGTAAAGGAGTATGTTTGGTAGCACCTACAATAGGAGAATTAGATGCAGCTTATAATCTTTTAAAACTAGAGCAAATACCAATTGCTAAAGGTGAAATTTCTAATTTCACTAAGAAAGTTGCTGATAGATACTTTTCTCTAACTGAAGAGGAACAATTAAAAGAAAATAAGATAATATTTTACTTTCATTCTAAACCTATTACTGGAAAGCAAGAAGATGAATATTCTTCTTTATGTAAAGATTTAGGATTAACATTTTTACATAATATGGTGATATATCAATTAATTGACCAATATAAAGAAACCAAAAAGAAATTTTTAGAAGAAAGGAAAAAAGAAAATTCTGAAAAAGGTAAAGCTATTTTCCCATGTGAATTACAAATTTTAAAAGATCATGTATATATGAAAGGTGGTAATGATGATTTACTATTTGGAATTAAAGTAAGAGCTGGAAGATTATTAAAAGGTACTCCAATCATTAGTGAAAAAAAGGTAAAATTAGGTAAAGTTACATCGATTCAAAAAAATCATAAAGAAGTAACAGAAGCAAAATTAAGAGATGAAGTTTGTATAAGAATTAAAAATGAATCAAATGTTTCATTTGGTAGACAACTAGCTTCATCAGATAAATTAATATCTGAATTATCAAGAGATTCAATTGATGAACTAAAACTAAACTTTAGAGATGAAATGGAAAAAAGTGATTGGAAATTAGTTATAGAACATATGAGTAAATTAGATATATCTAAAAAATAAAGTCAAATAATAAGTATAAAATTTATTTTAATTTTTTTTCTAATTTATCCTAATGGAAAAAAGTAATTTTAAAGATAGAAAACCTAAAAATAAAAATTTTAAAAGAACATCTTTAACAGCAAGAAGGAAAAGTTTCAAAAATAATTCTCAAATTAAAGAAAATTTTGATTCTTCAAAATCAGCAAGTTTTATTGATGGAATACTTTGGTATTTA
>CESZ01009894.1_pt1 | contig 11899 bp, 10 predicted proteins | sample 531081 | NCBI WGS metagenome assembly CESZ01 (sample SAMEA2621260, study PRJEB7988) | marine metagenome | biome: marine biome (ENVO:00000447); feature: surface water layer (ENVO:00002042); material: "saline water (ENVO:00002010), including plankton (ENVO:xxxxxxxx)" | depth 5 m | reverse complement strand
CCAAATAAATGTACAAAAATAAATGAGATTGCAAAAATAATCATTAAAAACTTTGGAAATGAGATTTCAATTGAAAATGATCTAAATAAGCCAGTTGGAGATATTGGCAGATGTGCCAACTACAATAAAGCCAGAAAGTTACTAGGTTGGGAACCCTCAATATCTATTGAAGATGGTCTTAAAGACTTAATTAATTGGATCTCATGCCAAAAAAACCAAACAGATTTTTGTTAATTATTTTTTAAGTTAAAAATTTATAATTAAAATGTTAAGTACTGATTCCTAAAAAATTTCTAAATATTTTATATTTATAATGGAATTTATATAATATGAATAACCTAATAATAAAATTAAAAGGTGGCACAGGAAACCAACTTTTTCAAGCGGCCTTCGCTTATTCTTTAGCGAAAAAATATAAAAAAAATTGCAAATATTCTGACCATAATATTAGTAATGATAAATACAATAGGAAACTAGAAATTTCACCTTTACTAAAAAAACTATCAGTTAACAAATTTAAAAGTCAATCCAATTTACGCACATTATATTTAGATCAATATGATATAGATCATCCTATATATTTTACTGAGAATTCACCATTAGCATTATTAAATAATGATATATTCTTACAAGGCTATTTCACTAACTACAGACTTCATGATAAGAAGGTCTATGAAGAAATAAAAACTTTTATAAAAAACTTAGATATTAGTAAAAATTTTATTGAAATTGACTACATAGCTATTCATTTAAGAGAATTACATGGAAGCGGTAAAAATAAAATAAGTACTCACATTGATAATCTAGATTTTGATTATTATTCAAAATGTCTTAATAAAATCATAAGAAAATCTAATCCCAACAAGATTAAAAATGCAGTTGTTTTTTGTGATACTTGGAAAAAGCCAGAGCAGTCTTTGTTACTCCCAAAAATTAAAACTTTATTACACCAAAATGGAATTAAATATATTAATGGTGACTCTCAGATTAGTTCTTCTTTAGATTTACTTTCTATATTTTCACATGCCCAATACTGCGTAATAAGCAATTCTACTTTAAGTTGGTGGGGAGCTTATTTAAGTAATAGTATAGTTTTTAGCCCTATAATGAATTTGTGGGAACCTAATCTTAAGATTCCTGATCACTGGGAACAAATTTATTCAAACGAGATAATGCCAAAAACTCACCATAAAAATATAAAATTTAAACCCACAATTTCAATTAAAAATTCTTCTGATTACAAAATATACAATCACAAAAGGTTAATACTTATCAACATTACACGTTTTATTTTTACCAAAATAAATTCATTAACGTTGTTAAATAATTTTAAAAGATGTTTAAATTCAATAGGTATTTTGCCAGAAAATCCTTATAAGACATTTATTTAATTTGAATTTATGACTCAACAAAAAATTTATATTGGTAAATCATCAAGAGAAATTAGAGATGTATTCATTAAACATATAAAAGATTCAATATTTGTTGAAAATTCAGAAATTAATAAATTAGATCTAGATAATCTACACAATAATTTTAAAATTAGCCAGGGAATTCTTAAAAGAGGAAAAGATCAATCTACAATTTTCCATAAAGCTATATATTCTTCATTTGATGAACCTAACTTTTTAAAATCTCAATTTTGGAAGTATTACACTGAATTTTGTTTAGAAGTTTTAAATATCTTAAAAATACAAACCGGATATAACGGAGATTGGTGTATACAGCGTTTCCCTACAATAAGATTTCATTTCCCAGGTAATATTTCGGTTTTTGAGTTTCATAGAGATTCAAATTATTCTCATCCAATAGGAGAAATCAATTGCTTTTATGCTTTAAATGAATGCCTAGATTCATCTGCACTGCAAGTTGAAAAAAATTTAGGTTTTGAAGATTATTTACCTTTAAATCTAGACGCTGGACAATATGCATTATTAAACACATCAATTTATAAACATGGGGATATCTTGAATAAAACTCCTAAAACAAGAGTTTCGATGGATTTTAGATTTATTCCCAAAAATTTATTATATGAAAATAAAAGTTCACTTACAAAAGGTATAAAATTTACTTCTGATTCTTATTTTATCGATGAAAAGAAAATGCTAAATTTTTGAGAAAAGATTTTCATAGACACTTTAAATTCTTAAAAAGCAAAAGAACTATTATTAAAACAAAATGATGTTAAATTCCAACTTCATTTATTAATGAATTTAGTTGGGAAGAAATTTTATCAACTAATCTTTTAGATCTTAAGTTTGTTTTAAATTGCATTATCTTACTCTGAACAATTTCAGCATTTGGACAATTTGGCGAATCGTATTGGAGATTACTATATAATTTTTTATTTCTATATTTGTAAGCACCATTATAAATCATTGGTTCTTTATACTGTACTTGCCAAGCTCCATATAGACCCATTCCAGTCTTTTGTTTAAAAAGTTTTCTAAAATCATGCCAAGAATATCCTTTAGAATAATCTGAGTTATATAAACATGCCAAAGTGTAATAATCGCAGTTATCATTTTCTTTAATAACCTGTGGCTGCAAAATTTTATGAGAACCTATAGCCTCGATAAGCTTTTTAGCGTTATATCTTCTCATCTCAACTAATTCATTCGCCCTTTCTACTTGAGCCAAAGCAACTGCAGCAGTTATTTCAGACATTCTATAATTCCATCCTAATTTATCATGTCTTTCATATTGAGGGTTCTGAAAAACATCATCAACTAATCTAACCCTTCCTTCTTCAGCTTTTAGATTTTTAAACCCATGTCCTCCTATTTTTCTAATAATTTCAGCCAAACCTTCATCATTAGTAGTAACAATTCCACCCTCTCCACAAGAAATATGCTTAGTATTCTCAAATGACCAGCTTGAAGCAATTCCCCAATCTCCTACTTTTTTATTTCCTGAAGAGGCAAATATTGCCTGTGCATTATCTTCAATAAGGTAAAGATTATTTGAGTCCGAAATTTCTTTTATTTTATCCATTTCTGGAACATTTCCATAAAGAGATACTGTAATGATCGCGCAACTATTTTTAGTTAACTTCCTTTTTAAATCTTTAGGATCTATTAAAAATGTTTTAGGATCAACATCAACATAAACAGGAACTAAATTAGTTAAGAAACAAACAGTACTATCCATAATTACTGATAATGCAGGCATTAGTACCTCCCCTCCCTCTGGTAAATTCAATGATTCCAATATGCTATGTAATGTTGATGTTCCTGAATTCATTGCTATTGAATAATTAGCATTAGTAGTTTCGTTAAATGTCTTCTCCAGCTTGCCTACCCAACTTCCAGATAAAGAAGACCAAGTTTCACTTCTGATAACCTTTTTTAAATATTTAATTTCATTTCCTGTAAATTTGCCTGGATTTTTTAAGTTGAAATTAAACATTCTTTTTTATCTTGTTATTTATAAGTATCAACAATATTTTGTTGATTTTCCATAAATTCTATTTGCCGATGTTGATTTATGGAAAAAATTTCTGGTTTTTTCCTATAAATATTTATTATTTCTTGTGCTGTACCCTTAAGATTATCTTCTTTGAGAATTTTAGCTAATTTTCTTGCCATAATCATATCTTCAATAAAATCAATAGTAATTCTTATATTGTTAACATCCAATCCTTCATAAGAAAGTTGAGGGTCAAATAAAATATATTTAGAATTTTTATCTTTCTTAAAAAAATAATCTATCATTTCTGAACGAGAGGTATCAAAATGATTTGCAATTCTAAGTAAGCTTTTAGAGTTAATAGCATATGTAAAAGATCCGCAAGGCAAGTTTTTAGCCTCAACAATACATCCTTTTTCAGTTTCTAAAACATTTGCACATTTTTCACCAATTCCTAAATCTATAAATGGGTCATCTCCATCGCAAGAAATTAAAGTATCTATATTATATTTTTGACATGCACCAATCCATCTTTTTATTTTATCTTCCTCAGAGCCCCTATATATTTTAATATTGTAATTATTTGCAATTTCAATCAGATAATCATCAGTCTTATTTGAGGTTGTAGCAAGAATAGTATCGAATTTTCCATAAGCCAGACATTTCTCAATAATAAATTCTATTAGAGAAAGTTTAGGATAAATAGACCTAAAACATTTCTCTGGCAAACGAGAAGAAGTTGATCTTACAGTAATCAGGAAGGCTTTCTTCATCTTTATTGAATTGATAATTATTTGCAAAAATAATTAATACTATATTATATTTACTTGAAGATGATTTTATATGCCTATCTTTTTCTGACTTATATATAAAATTATATGGTTCATTTTTACGATCCTAAACCTCCTCTAATACTTCAAAGAGAAACTAGTTTAATAGATGTTTTTCAATCTTTGCAGAAAACCAAGCTTCCTGTAATCCTCTTAGAAAAAGACTTTACAGTTTATGGAGTTCTCTCTAGCGGTGATATTGGAAGATATTTCTCAGAAAATCCTGATATATCATTTGATAAGGCCAAGGCAGAAGATATCGCAAATAGACAGCCCGTGATTGCACATGAAAACGATGATTTCGAAACAATTGCATCATTTTTAAAAAAGGATAAGATCACTCTCCTACCACTAGTAAATGAAAAAAGAGTATTAAAAAAATTAGCTTCTCATGAAAAAGCTTTTCTAAATCTGAACGGTTTTATCGTTACCTCTGGAGCAAAACCATATTTAGTCGCAGAAATTGGAGTAAATCATAATGGAGATTTAAATGAAGCTTTTTTTCTTATAGACGAAGCCTCTAAAGCAGGTTGTAACGCTGTAAAGTTTCAACATAGAAGCAATATTTTATATGACTCAGCAGAAATAGATTCTTTTGACTTAGGAACACAATATATTGTTTCTCAAATAGAAAAAACAAAATTAAGTATTAATGAACTTACTAAATGCATAAAAGAAAGCCATAAAAAAAACTTAGATGTAATAGTTACTCCATTTGATCAAAGAGCATTAGAAGAACTTACGAGCATGAATCACTTAATAACTGCTTATAAAATTGCTTCATGTGACCTGGGCAACTTACCCTTAATAAAAAAAGTTATCAATACTGGTAAATCAATTATTTTATCTACGGGCATGAGTTATGAAAGAGAAATTTTAGAAACAAGTAACTTTTTGATGAAGAACTGGGCTAATCATGCTTTTCTTCATTGCAATTCAACTTATCCCTGTCCTAATGAAGATGTTCGATTATCTTACATAAAAAGGATAGAAGATATAACAAATACTGTAGTTGGATATTCATCACATGATGGAAACTCTAAAATTCCTTTAGCTTCAATAACTCAAGGAGCATCTATTATAGAATTCCACATTACGAGATTCCAAAACAATTCAGGAACCGATCATTTAGCATCAATACCTACTACTGATCTAAAACAATTTGTACAAGACTCTAGACTAATTTTTGATGCTTTAGGTAATCCCACTCCAAGAAAACCAACACAAGGAGAACTTGCAAATAAACAAAGCCTCGGAAAAAGTTTAGCTTTGAAGAGAGATTTTAAAAAAGGTGAAATTATTAAAGAGGAAGATTTAATATTAATTTCACCTAATATTGGAATAAAGTTTGAAGATAGGCAAGAAGTTATTGGGAAAAAACTTTTAAATAATCAAAAAGGGCTTTCACTTTTAAAAAGAGAGATTTTTGAAAAGCCCATACTTAACTTTGAAAAAGAAGATCTTGAAAAAGCTTATAAAAAATTGATTAGTCTTGGTTATACTCCAGGAATTCCCGTTAGATATCATGATGCAGAAAATTTCATTAAAAACTTTAATCCTCCGATGGTTGAATTCCATATGAGTGATAGAGACCTTACCTTACATATTTCTAAATATATTAAACATTCCTATAACAATATAGATTTAATAATTCACGCAATTGAACAATATGAAGACGGTTTTATTTTAAACTTTTCTAGTGAAGATGAAACTATTATTAAAAGATCATTTCTTGAAATTGATCGCTTAACGAAACATATTGACGAACTCAGGAATTATTTTAAGCCTGCAAAAAAAATTCCAATAGTTATTAACTTAGGTGGATTTTCTAACCATGATTTCCTCTCAAATAAAGAAAAATTAGTTATTTTCAATAAAACACTTTTAGCAGTTGAAGAACTAAAAATAAAGTTTAAAGATTACGAGTTTCTTCCCCAAACGATGCCACCTTTCCCATGGCATCAAGGAGGAAGAAGTTATCATAATTTATTAGTTCAGGCTGAAAGTATTGAAGATATGATAAATCAAAGTAGTTTGAATATTTGCTTTGATGTATCCCATACTTCGATGGCTTGCTATTTTCATTCAGAAGATTTTTACCATACAATAAAAAAAATTAATCACAAAATTAAGCATATTCACCTTTCAGATGCGAGAGGAAATAGTGAAGAGGGACTTGAGGTTGGAGAAGGTTCTATAGATTTTAAAGAGTTTCATAAATCAATAATGAAAGATGGAAATAAAAAGTTTTTATTACCTGAAATATGGCAAGGACATTTAAACTATGGTTTTAAATTTGCAACTTCATTAATAAGATTCAGTGCACTTATTGATTAATTAATATTTGTAATTTGCAATTTGATATAATATTCTAATATGAGATGAAATTTTGAATTTTAAAAAAAATATATTAATTACTGGTAGCCAAGGCATGATAGGGAAAAATATAATTAATGATTTATTGAATAAAGGACACAAAGTTATAGGTATTGATATAAATGATAAAGCTAATACGGATTTTGACTACTATCAATGCAACCTAATATCTACTGAAGATACTGTACAAGTTTTAAAAAAAATATTTTCTAAATATAAAAAATTAGATTGTTTGATACATCTGGCTGGGATCGACTATAAACTGGAAAAATCTAATAAATGTTTAGATGATTTTTTAAATATTAGTAAACCCTCAATTGTAATGGAATCTATCAATTCGAATATAAGTATGGTTTATAACATTATTTATTCCTTAATGCCTTATTTCCTAAAACAAGAAAAAAGCAAAATCATTCTTGCAGGTTCACTATATGGATCTATTTCACCTAATCCAAACTTATATTTAGATAAAAATGGAGAAAAATTTTTCCAAAAACCAATTGAATACTCCATTTCAAAATCAGTTTTTCCTATTCTTGCAAAATACTTATGTGCTCATTATGGTCATAAAGGATTAGTGGTAAATAATGTTGAACCCCACGCAATAATTGATGAACCAAAGGAAGATTTCTTGAAAAATTTCGAAAAAATTTCTCCAATGAAAAGAACTTGTAAGGTAAATGAGATAGTTGATTTTATATCATATTTATCATTGAGTGAATGTGATTATTTGAATGGTCAAACAATAAAAATCGACGGGGGATGGAGTAGTCTTTAATTTTTTTCTTTTTAAAAATTTCTTAAATAAATTTATCTCTTCAGATTAAATTATATTTAGTATGAAAAAAATATTTTATACAATTACTAATTTACTTTTTTTTATTAATGATTAAAAAAGATTCATCTAAAATTAAATTACCTGCATATGATTTTCTAGGTTCTATTTATAAAAATACACAAGCTGAAGAATTAAAGGAAACTCTAGATTCAATAAAAGCTCAAACCTTAAAACCTAAAAATATAATTTTAGTAATTGATGGTTTTATTAAAAATGATGTGAATTGCATAGTAGAAGAATATATCAAAATTTTGCCAATAAAAATAATTTATATTAAAGAAAATGTTGGCCTAGGTCCCGCCTTGAGGATAGGAATGCAGAAATGCAAATCTGATATTATTTTGAGATTTGATACTGATGATATTAATTTTAAAAATAGAGCTTATTTTACAGTTAAAGAATTAGCTGAAGGTGATGTTGATATAGTTGGCTCTAATATTTATGAATTTATTAGTAACCCAAATAAATTGATTTCAAAAAAAAAGATGCCTTTATCTCATAAAGCCATTACTAGAACTCTGTTTTATAGAAATCCAATAAATCATCCTACGGTAGGATTTCTGAAGAAATCCATAATTCAATTAAATGGGGGTTATAGAAACTTTCCTTTTTATGAAGATTATGATTTATGGATAAGAGCATTGCATAATAATTTAAAATTTAAAAATATTGATAAAGAATTGGTTGCTGTTCGCATTAATGAGCAAAGAAGAAGAAGAAAAGGAGTAAATCTTTTAAGTTCTGAAATTAGATTATTTTTAACATTTTCTGAGAAAGATATTCTTCGTGCTTTGATTTTTTTTCCATTTTTAATATTCAGGTTAGCATTTATATTATTACCTTTAAATATAATTCAATCTATTTACACTAATGTTTTAAGGGAAAAAATAAACAATTAAACCCTTAATCTATTTAATTTATAAAAAGGATTTAATAAATTAAATTTATTTAGAAACTTTAATTAAGAAATATTTATAGTGTAAAATCATATCAACTATTTTTATAAGATTGTACATAGCACTTAAAAAGTTTTTAAAAGAAAATTTACCTTTACCATTTTTAAATATTTTTAAAAGTATCAAATCATCTAAATTTCTATTTAGAAAGTATTTTTTATCAAATAAAATAATTGCGACTCACAATTATGAAAAATATGGCGATTATATAAAATTCCAAAAAGAGAAAACATTAGATCCTAAAAGAATAGATAAGTGGTTTAACCACGAGTGGGGCATTAAATATGATGGTTTTAAAGAAATCTTCAATAATAATTTTCAATATATAGAAGACAAATCAAATGCTATTTGTTTAGGTGCCCGTACTGGTCAAGAAGTTAAAGCATTAATAGATCTTGGAATCAATGCAATAGGGATAGATCTTGTGTCTTTCCCTCCCTTCACAAAAGAAGGAGATATTCATAATTTAAAAGAACTGGACTCAAGTTTCGATTTGATATTTACAAATATATTTGATCATTCATTATATCCTGAAAAATTTTGTAGCGAAATGGAAAGAGTTTGCCAACCAGGAGGAATTATTATTATTCATCTCCAATTAGGAGTAGACGGTGATAAATATTCTGAAAATGTAGTCCATAAACCCCATCTTATTTATAAATACTTTGTTAATTCAGAAATGATAAGAAGTAAGGCTATTAAAAATAGTTTTGATGGGATGAATTGGGAATTAATTTTTAAGAAGAAATAAAAATTTACTAAAAATTGATAAAACTTTTTTTAAGAATAATTTTTACTTGCAAATTTTTATTATTAAAGTCATAAATTTAATAATATTTCCTTAATAAATTAGAAATTAATTTTGGAATGATTTAAATCTATCTTTGTTTTAAGTTTAATTAAGATGTTATTATGAAAAAAAATTTTTGTTAATGAAAATAATTGTTATTGGACCAAGCTATCAAAATTACAAATCAGCTTCGTATCAATATGAATTTATGGAGTCTTTAAAAGCTTTATCTGATTCCTATTATCATTATCAAGGGAAAGAAATAACAATAGAAAAATTAATTTCCCTAGCAAAGTTTAAACCTGAAATTATTTTTTATAATCATGGATGGTTATCTGATAATATAACCCTAAAAGATTTAAAGTATACAAGATTAAAAGGACCTAGAGATAAGGATATTAAACATGTTGTTTTTTTAAATAAAGAATATGTTTTATTAGAAAAAAAACTAAAAGAAATAAAGAAATTTAAATTTGATTTGATTTTTACTCATTGGCATGATTTCGATAAGTTTAATAATACTGGAATAAAATCTATTTTTTTACCGCTCGCTTTTAGTTCTAGACATATGAGTAGAAAAAGTCATAAGAGACTGTCAGTAAGGAAATACGATTTATATTTTTCTGGTATTCTGCAAAATTGGGATAGAAAAGAGACTCAAGGGGATTTAAGAAAAAAAATTCAAAATGAATTATTTTACTGTCTATATGACTTTCCATTTTTCAAGAAATTTAAATATAGGTCTCTTAAAATTTATTGGAAGCCATTTTACAAGAATCGTATCAAAAATATTCTTTCTAATTTTTTACATGGTAAAAGGTTGAATCAAGAAAATTACTTTAATACACTTGCAGATTCAAAATGTGTTTTGCATACTGCATCTCCCATAGGAATTATAAGTACAAGAGTATTTGAAGCTCTTGGATCAGGAGCATTGGGTTTGTTTTCCGAAGAATCAAATTCAAAGGTAATTTTTGAAGATAAAGTACATTTTTGCAGTTTTAAAAAAATTGATGACTTTATTAAGAAAATATATCAAGTTAAAAATACCTCCGAATTTTCTTTATTCCAGAAAATAGCTGATAAAGGTCGAATTCATATTGAGAATGAACATGATTGGAAAAATAGAGTTATGCAGTTTAGGAATGAGGTATCTTTGCTTTAAAATAGAATAGGAATTTAAAAAATCATGAAATCATAGTAACTGTATGAGCAAGGATTAAAAGATGCTATTTTAATATTCAACATAATTATAATTTTTAATTCTTTATAAAACCAAAATCTAGTTAACATTTTTTCCTATCAAATAAACTTAAAAAAAGTTTTAAAAAATGATCCATTATTTAAAAAAATTATTAAAAAATTTTATTTATAAAAAGCAAATATTAAAATTTTATGATTATTTTCTAAATTTAATATATAGAATTAAAGTTAGAGGAATTTATGACAAGAAAAATAATGAAATAATTGAAGAACATAAAAAAAATATATTTTTAAAAAGTAATCAAATATCTCAAAGAATTCCTATTAAAAATCAATTTTTTATTATTAGTAAAAATATTGATTCATCAAATATTTACAAAATAAAAATTAATAAATTTGTTGGCTTTGAAGCAAATCATTTTTTAAGTGGAAGTGATCCGTTAGTTGAGACAGCCAGACAAATCTTGGAGGAACCAAATATCAAATTTTACAATACTTTTTTATATGAATACTTCAAAAATTTTCGACCCAAATCTTTAGGAGAATTTTACAATCTTAAATTATCTAATAAATTACATTCTGTAAAATCTACAAAAGAATTTCACCCTTGGCTTAATGAATATCCACGTGGTTTTACGGCTGGCTTTTTTGGTCCGAAAGATGATTCATCAATTGAATTTAGAGTTATTAGGCTCAAAAATTTAGTTAAAAATATTAAAAAATATGGATACATTCCCTCAAATCAAGACATCATCGAGGGATATATCCTTAAGAATAAAGAAGACTATAGATTTGTAGTAAGTGCAGGTCATCATAGAATTTCAGTTATGTCCATTATGCATATTTTAGATAAAAGTTTATTCAAATATTTGCCTGTAAAATTTAAAGCTTTTCCTCCAAGTAAATTGATAACTTTTAATGAGGAAGAAATATTAAAGTGGCCTGCTATAAAAAGTAATTTTTTAAGTGTTGAAGACTCTTTAGAAATGTTTAACAAATTTTTTTAATAGCTTTTTTCTTAAATATTTATTTCCAATTCATCTCATAAAAATTACTATTATTTTCCTAATTTAATAAATTGCAAGATTTATTGTTTGGAGAGATTCCGTAATTTTTCATATTCTAAGATATTTTATTATATCTTTTTGTAGTAATAAATGAAGCAGAATTATTGTTGTGATAATCTAAATTCCTAATGGAGCCAAGCGGACTCGAACCGCTGACCCCCTGCATGCCATGCAGGTGCTCTACCAACTGAGCTATGGCCCCTAAAATACATATGGAAATAATACCATCTAATTAGGAAGAAAAATATTAGATTAAGCTAAAAAAAATCAGAATTAATTCTACTAAAAAAATATTTCATCCAATTCAATAATAAAGTTATTTACTACTTAAAATCTTCTTAATAAAAAATTGGATAGTCTTTTTGCTAAAACCATTAATGTCCAAGTCGGGTTAGTCACCCCTACACTAGGATAAACATTTGTACCAAGCA
>CESZ01010254.1_pt1 | contig 11964 bp, 7 predicted proteins | sample 531081 | NCBI WGS metagenome assembly CESZ01 (sample SAMEA2621260, study PRJEB7988) | marine metagenome | biome: marine biome (ENVO:00000447); feature: surface water layer (ENVO:00002042); material: "saline water (ENVO:00002010), including plankton (ENVO:xxxxxxxx)" | depth 5 m | reverse complement strand
CCGGTTGTTCCAGAGGTGTAGCATAAAGATGAAGCTGTTTTCTCATCTAATTGTGGCCATACAAAATCATCAGATTGATCTTTTATAAAGTCCTCATAACATATAACCTTTATTCCATCTTTGATTTTAGGTTTAACCATATTCTTTTCATCAGTCATGATTACAATAGCTTTGACTGATTTAAAATTTTCAGATGCCTTTTCTATCAATGGTAAAATATTTAAATCAACACATAAGACCTTGTCTTCTGCGTGATTGACAATATAAGATACTTGGTCAGGATGTAGCCTAGGATTAAGCGTATGACAGATAAGACCACTAGAAGAAGTCGCGTAATATATTTCTAAATGTCTATAACCATTCCATGCTAAAGTTCCAACTTTATCACCTTGCTCTAAATTTAATGTCTTAAGAGCATTGGCTAATTTCTTAGTTCTCTTACCCCAGCTTGAATAATTGTATCTATGAATGCCACCTTCAACCGTATTAGACACAATTTCTTGTTTGCCATAATTACTAACAGCATGTTCAAAAATACTTGAAATCAATAAAGGATGGTCTTGCATTAAACCTAACATATTATTCTCTCCAAAATTTAATCCTAACAAATGCTATATAAAAATTAACTTTATATTATTTTTTTATTTTGACGCAAAAGATTTGTTTCTTTTTGATTAATTTCAAAATCATTTTCGTTAATACTAACACCAAAAAGTTCCATTGCTTCTTTTGTTGAGTATTTTTTTTCTTTTACATCTTTTAATACTAATAATTCATTCCTTTCAAATGGAGAACCATAACCTCCTCCTCCTGGTGTTTTTACATGTACTGTATCACCTTTTGTCAGCTGAATATCTTGCTCTTTAGACAAATGGAGAGGTGTATAAACTTTATTTGACTGCTTTACATTTACTACATTAACCTGACCATCAGAGCCTCCCATAGCTCCTTGCGGCCCATACCTTCCATGATCCATAACAAAACTTGCTTGAGCATTTTTACATAAAATCTCTAACTTATAGTCTAAACCAAAACCACCTCTTTGTTTCCCTGCTCCACCAGAACCTTCATGAAGAGCATAATGATGATATAAAACTGGAAATTTCTGTTCCATTATCTCTACAGGAGGTGCTTTAGATATACCTATAGTTGAACATCCATTCGCAAGGCCATCATGATCTGAATTACCACCATAACCTCCCCCCGATAATTGATACATTACGAAATCACTGTTAGTATCTTCATTGAACCCCCCCAAGGCAAAGTTTCCACTAGTGCCAGCAGGCGCAGCTGCAACTCTTGACGGCAGAACTTCAACTAATGCAATAAAAACTGCTTCAGCAATTCTTTGCGATACTTCTGCTGCACAACCAGAAACAGGCCTTGGATAATGAGCATCTAAAAATGTATTAGATGGCCTTTTAACTTTTAAAGGAATAAAAGCACCACCATTAATGGGTACCTCAGGGAAAATATGTCTCATAGCTAAGTAAACAGAGCTCAAAGTAGTAGCTAAAACGGAGTTCATTGGACCTTTACAAGGTTTAGATGAACCAGAAAAATCAAATTCTAATTCTTTTTCTTTTTTTGTGATTGCTAATTTAATTTCTAAAGGCTCATTCACTACTCCATCAGAATCAACCCAAGCAGAAGAGTTGTAAACACCGTTTGGAATTTCTTGTATTAAAGACTTCATCTGATCTGATGCTGTTTGTCTCAATAGTGATATACTTTCTTTTACAACGTTGTCACCATATTTATCTAGTAAAATATCAAGACGTTCTTCACCAACTAAAAGGGCTGCTTCTTGTGCCTTTACATCACCAATCCTCTGATCAGCAACTCTGATATTTGAACAAATTATTGAATATATTTCTTTATCTAGCTTACCTTTTTTAAACAGTTTAACTGGTGGCAACCTTAGGCCTTCCTGTTCAACTGCTGTGGCAGAAGCTGAAAAACCTCCCGGTACACTTCCACCAATGTCAGGCCAATGACCTGTATTAGACAGCCAACAAAAAATTTTACCTTTTCTAAAGTAAGGTTTAACAAACCTAACATCCATTAAATGAGTGCCACCAAGATAGGGATCATTCACTATATAAATGTCTTTTTCATTTGGTTGATCAACTTTCCCTTCATCAATTAATCTTATTAATTCTCTGGTAGAATATTCCATGGTACCTACAAAAACTGGGAGGCCACCAACCCCCTGAGCAATTAAATCACCATTATCTGCGGCGTAAATACCATCCGATCTGTCATTAGCTTCTGAAATCACTGGTGAAAAAGCAGCACGAGAAAAACTCAAATCCATTTCATCACATACTTGTTGCAAACCTGCTTGAATCACCGACAACGTAATTTTATCGATAACCATTATAAACCTCCGACTTCAATAAACATATTCCCTAAATTATCACCAAACGCTCTATCTTCAGGTTCTATAAGCGTTGTTGTATCCATTTGCTCAATTATAGCAGGTCCTTTAATCTCAAATTCAAATGGCATTCTATCCCGAGAATAAATTGGAGTATTTATGAATTTATCCTTAAAATAGACTTTTCTGTGTTCTATTAATGCGTCATCTAAAACCAATCGTTTATCTAACTTATTATTTAATAAAGAAATATCAAAAGGAATTTTATGCCCTTGAACAGTAGTATTTACATTAACTATATTAGCTTTAATTTCTGGCAACCTAACCTTAAATCTATTTAAATATGATTTTTCAAAACTTTTTTGTAAATATTCTAAGTCTGGGTTTGAGTTAGGTAAATTTATCCTTAAAATATGAGTTTGACCAATAAATTGCATATCAACACTAAAGCTAGAACTGATACTAGTAAGTTCAAGTCCTTGTTTTTTAATTAATTCAACTCCCCTTTTTTCTTGTTCGTCAAATATAGAATGTAAGTTTTTAATATAAAGTTTATCTAAAGGTATATTTAAAGTCTTTGTAAAATCTTGTCTTAAATCGGCTACAACACACCCTAATGCATTGGTTATTCCCGGGCGTGCTGGAATGAGTACCTTTGGAATACCTAATTCCTTAGCTAAAGAACTAGCATGAAGCGGCCCCGCCCCTCCAAATGCAAAAAGAGTAAAATCTCTAGGATCAACGCCTAAAGATATAGAAACCATGCGAATGGCTCCTGCCATTTTTGTATTTGCTATCTTAATTACTGCTTCAGCAGTTTTAATTTCATCCAAAAATAAATTCTTACTAAGTTTCTCATAAAAAATATCTTTAATATTATCTATGGTAACCTTATTGGTATCAGAAATTATTTTTGATATATTTAACCTTCCTAAAAGAAGATTGGCATCTGAAATTGTAGGAGTAGCACCTCCATTCCCATAGCAAATTGGACCAGGGATAGAGCCTGCACTTTCAGGCCCAACTTCTAGGAGTCCTGCTAAATTCAATTTAGCTATAGACCCTCCACCAGCGCCAACAGTTCTAACATCTACCATTGGCACATGAACAGGCATACCATATTCAACTTCAAGATCACTTGAAACAGATGGTTGGTTTCCAATAATTAATGCAACATCTGTAGAAGTGCCTCCCATGTCATAAGTTATAATATTTTTAATTCCTGATGACTGCCCAGTGTGCGCTGCAGCAATTACACCTGAAGCAGGCCCAGACATGACAGTTTTTGCTGCTTCATTAACTACCATTTTTGAAGAAATAGTACCACCATTCCCGTTCATCACAAGTAATTCATTTTTGTAATTAGCTATAGAAAGCTCATTTTCTAACCTTCCAAGATATTTTTCAAGAATTGGCTGTACACTTGCATTAATTGCAGCAGTCACTCCTCTTTCGTACTCTCTATTTTCAGATAATAATGAATGCCCCATTGTAATATAATTATTAGGCCAAAATTCTGATATTATTTCCTGAGCTCTTAATTCGTGACTATTATTTGAATAAGAATGAAGAAAATGTATCACTAAAGATTCACACCCTAATTTAAGAAGCTCTTTTGCAGCTTTTTTTAATTCTATTTCACTTAAAACTTTAATAATATTGCCTTTAGCATCAATTCTCTCACTTACTTCATAACGTAAATCTCTTGATATAATTGGAACAAATTTTCCATGCATTCCATATGAATTAGGCCTAGTTCTCCTACCTAGCTCTAAAACATCTTTGAAACCACTTGTTGTAATGAGACCAGTTTTAGATAATTTTCTTTCTAGTAAAGCATTAGTTGTAGTAGTTGTTCCATGAACAATTAATTTTACTTTATCTAGCTTCAACTTAGCTTTTTTAATTGCATTCATTACACCAAAAGCCTGATTTTCTGGTGATGTAGGTACTTTTGCAAACTCTATTATATTATTTTCTTTATCAACATAAATTAAGTCGGTAAACGTACCTCCAACGTCTATTCCTAAAACATTGAAATTTTGAGAAATTTTTTCTTTTTTTGTCATATGTCATTACCAAAGCATAATAAATTGTTTAAATATTTTACAAAAAAATGTTAGATCATATATTATATTTTTCATCAATGTTTGTTGAAAATTTAATTAAGTTCACTTTTAAAATTATGTTGAAAATTATTGTATTATAGACCCGAAAAAATAGATGATGCTCTTAAGACCCTCTCAAAGCATAAATTGACAATAGCTGCTGGCTGCACAGATTTACTTCCTTCAACACAACAAGATAATCTTGGTGATAATATTTTAGATATTACAGCTGTAAAATCTCTTAGAAATATTGTAGTGGAAAATGGGTTCAGAAGAATAGGTGCCGGAGTTACTTGGGCTGACTTAGAAAATTATGAATTACCTAAATGTTACGACATGCTCAAAGAATGCAGTCTTCAAGTAGGCTCACGACAAATTCAAAATTTAGGTACAATTGCAGGAAATTTATGTAATGCTTCCCCAGCGGCTGATGGAGTACCTTGTCTTTTGTCCTTAGATGCTTCAATCGAATTGTCATCTATATATAAAAAAAGGGTATTAAAGTTAAAAGATTTTATAAAAGGGCCTAGAAATACAGATTTGCAAGATAATGAAATGTTATCAGCAATTTTAATACCTAAAGAAGCAGAAAAAGGCAATTCTACTTTCTTAAAGTTAGGAGCAAGAAAATATCTAGTAATATCAATTGCCATGATCGCTTGTAGGATTGATCTCAAGGATAACATCATATCAGACATAGCTGTTTCTGTAGGTTCCTGTAGCGCTGTCGCACAAAGATTAAAATCATTAGAAAATAAATTAATTGGCAGAAATATAAAAGATGATTTAACAAGTGATATACTAAATTTTAAATATGAAGACTACCTATCTCCAATTGATGATATAAGAGGAACTAATTCCTACAGACTCAAAGTTTCTAAGGTTCTTGTTAAGGATTCAATTATAAAAACTATTGATAAATTTAAAATTAAAGGCTGACATGAATTCAACTAAAATTAAATTAGGTTTTATTTTAAATGGAAAAAAACAAAATTTATCTGTTAATCCCTCAGATAGAGCCAGTAAGGTATTAAGAGAAGATTTAGGTTTGATGGGAACTAAGATAGGTTGTAATGCTGGGGATTGTGGATCTTGCACAGTGCTTGTAAACGAAGAGCTCGTATGTTCATGTCTTATACCTGCTGCTAAAATACAGAATACAAAAATACAAACTATTGAGGGTCTTAGCGATAAAGGCATAAATGATTTACAAAAATCATTTCTTAGACATGGAGCCGCCCAATGTGGAATTTGCACACCAGGACTCTTAATTTCAGCCACTGCACTTCTTAAAAAAAATCCTAGACCAAATAAAGATGAAGTTGAGGAAGCTTTGTCTGGTGTCTTATGTAGATGTACTGGATATCAAAAGATAATAAATGCTGTATTAAATGTTAATAAAAATTTAAAAGAAAAAACCGAATATAAAAAAGCTGTTGGAAGTAGAATTCCTAGAATTGATGGTTTAAAAAAAGTATTAGGAACAGAAGTTTTTGGAGCTGACTTTTGGCCTAAGGATTCTTTATTAATTAAAATTATTAGATCACCATATCATAGAGCAAAATTTAAATTTGGTGACTTAAAAAAATGGCAAAAGAGTATTGATGGGATTGAAATTGTTCTCACCGCAAAAGACATCCCTGGAGAAAATAAATTTGGAGTAATTCCAAGCTTTGCTGACCAACCAGCCTTAGCAGTTTCAGAAACTAAATTTAAAGGCGAAGCTGTGGCCATAATTGCAGGCAATTATGAAACTATAAATGATTTGGATATTAATTCTTTTCCCATTAATTGGTATCCTTCAAAAGAAAGCCTTACAATATCATCCGCAAAAGAAAAAAACATAGAAATTATCCATTCAAATAGAAAAGACAATATACTCACTACAGGAAAAGTTCTCTCTGGGAAACCTGATCTTGTGTCAAAATATTCAGAGTATAAAGTTTCAGGGTCTTTACAAACTTCATATGTTGAACATGCTTATATAGAACCTGAAGCAGGAACATCTTGGATGGATGGAGATACTCTAGTCGTTCAAGCTTGTACACAAGCTCCAATTATGGATAGAGATGATACTGCTAATATTCTTGGCTTAAAAAAAGAAAAAGTCAGAATAATTCCTGCAACAGCTGGTGGTGGTTTTGGTTCTAAATTAGACGTGTCAATACAACCTTTATTAGGTCTAGTGACATTAAAAACAAATAAGCCTTGTAGAATTGTTTTCACACGAAATGAATCCATGATTTCTACAACTAAGAGACATCCAGCAGATATGAATGCTTCAATTTCTGCAAATAAAAATGGAAAAATCATAGGTATGATTTTTGATGGTGACTTCAATACAGGAGCTTATGCAAGTTGGGGACCAACTGTTGCAACAAGAGTTCCAATACATGCAAGTGGTCCTTATTATACTCCAAATTATAAAGCTTTAGGTAATGCTTTACACAGTAATGGTCCAATATCAGGAGCATTTAGAGGGTTTGGAGTCCCTCAAGCCGCAGCTCTTCAAGAAACTTTGTACGACCAATTAGCTGATGCTTGTGGTATTGATCAATTAAAATTTAGAAAAATTAATGCCCTTAAAGATGGTCAAAAAACTGTGTGCGGTCAAAAACTTGAGGGCGTTGGTTTAACTGAATGTTTGGATGCACTCTCTGAAAGATGGAAAGAAAGTGTCTATAAAGCAAAGACTTTTAATAAAAAATCAAAAGTAATTAAAAAAGGTGTTGGTTTGGGATCATGTTGGTATGGCTGTGGAAATACTGCTTTACCAAACCCATCGACCATAAAAGTTGGTGTAGATAATTCTGGTGGACTTTTCCTTCATCAAGGAGCCACCGATATCGGACAAGGATCTAATACTGTTATAACTCAAATTTGTGCAGATGCATTGGGCGTTCCAATTCATGTATTTAATTTAATTAGTCCTGACACACACCTAACTCCAGACTGCGGCAAAACTTCTGCCTCAAGACAAACATATATTTCAGGGAAAGCTGCTGAATTAGCAGGAAAAAGTCTTAGAAAAAAAATCCTAAGATTAAGTAATATGGGTTCTGACGCACTCATTGAATTTAAAGACGAATCTATTGTAGTTAAGCATAAGGAAAAACAACAAACTTTAAAGCTTAATAAAATGGATAAAGATATTGATGGGTATGTTTTAACATCAATTGAAACATATGACCCTCCTACTATTCCATTAGATGAAAACGGACAAGGCAAACCTTATGCTGTATATGGATATGGTGTTCAAATGGCCGAGATTGAGGTTAACAAGGAGCTTGGAACAATAAAAATCGAAAAAATTACAGCTGTTCATGATTTAGGTAAAGTAGTAAACCCACTTTTGGCAGAGGGACAGATTGAAGGAGGAATAGCTCAAGGTTTAGGAATGGCTCTAATGGAAGAATACATTCCTGATAGAACCGAAAATTTACATGATTATTTGATACCCACAATAGGAGACATGCCTGAAATAGAAACTATTTTTGTTGAAAAAACAGACCCTGAAGGACCTATGGGCGCTAAAGGATTAGGTGAGCATGTCTTAATTCCTACAACTCCTGCAATATTAAATGCCCTAAGGAACTGTACTGGTGCAATAATAAAAAAACTTCCAGCACTACCTCATAGGATACTAGAAGCTATTTCGGAGGCTGAAATTGAAACAAGAAAAAATTAGATGTGATGCATGTCCGATATTGTGTTTTATTGCAGAAGGCAAATCAGGTGCCTGCGATAGATATGCCAATCAAAATGGTCAAATTATAAGGCTTGATCCATTGATAATTTTAAATAATAAAATAGAAAAGGGTGAAGAAATCAAACCTTTTCTCAAAGCAAGTTGGGATGGAGAAACCACACAAGAAGATGATACCTTTATTACTGCAATTGGATCAGGTACAACTTATCCAGACTATAAACCTGCTCCATTTATATTTAGTAGCAAAGTAAAAGATACAGATTTTGTAACTGTAGTTACAGAAGCAATTTTTTCTTATTGTGGTGTAAAAATTAAAATTGATACAGATAGACACTTAGGTTCTGAAAGATCAATAGTAAGGCATAAAGGTGAAGCAATTGGTCATGTAATGACAAGCGAATACGGATCACAAATGTTATCCCTAGGTGGTGTTGACCATTTAACTGGTGGATCGAAGCTAGAAGGACGTCTTACATGTGATGCACTTATGAGATTATGTAACAAAGAAGCTGTTGAACTATCAATAGATGAAGGTCTTGATATAATTGTTCAAGCTGGGAAACCACCAATAATTGATGGTGTTAAAGAAGATAAAATGAGAGTTGGTTGTGGATCTGCTACTATTGGTATGTTTGCTTCACAGTGGGCAGGGCTTGTTGACGAAGTAGTTGTAGTAGATGACCATATTACCGGTGTTGTATCAGAACATCAAGCTGGGAAAGTTCTAGATTGGCAAAGCACAGGCATCTCTGTTAAAGGGAGACGTTCAACACCAGGAAGATATTTTCAAGTCGCAAACCCGGGAACTGGTTGGGGTGGTACAGATATAAAAGACCCATTAACCATTTTGGGAGACTGGAATGAGAAAAAAGGTGCTTTTCCCGGTCTAACAATGCTGATGGTATCAACTACAGGCGAACATTATGCTTATTATCAATTAGATGAGAATTTAAAACCTCGGGAAAAACCAATCCCAAAAAAATTAAAACCAAGTGTAGAGTTAATAGAAGAAAATTGTGAACCTGCTCTTTGCACAGTTATGTTTGTTGGAGGAGCTGGTGGCTCATTGAGATCAGGAGTTACAAAAAACCCAATTCAACTAACTAAATCTGTAAAAAATAAAACAACTAATATAACTTGTGGTGGAGCTAAACCATATATTTGGCCTGGTGGAGGAATAACTCTTATGGTTGATGTTTTTGATATGCCCGACAATTCCTTTGGGTATGTACCCACCCCCGCGATTGTTGCACCATTAGAATTTACCATTGATAATAATCAATATAAATCGATTGGTGGCCACTTGAATAATATTAGATCAAAAAAAGATATAATAGATAAGGGTGGTGAATATGGTAACAAAAAATCTTTTTTGTAATAAAATAAATTAATGTTCATAAAAGAAGAAGATAACAGATTATTTCTTCGACACGGTCCTATAAACATAGTCCTTGAAGCTATAGGAATTGATAAAGATTTAGCTTATCAAAATGTTAAGGGATATTTTGAAACACTTTTAGAACAACTTGTTTTAGATATGGAACTGTTGAAAGAAGAAGTTGTTTTTAATAGAAAATTTAATAATAAAATTTCTCAGAGTATGCAAGATGCAACAGAAAGATATAGCCCCGCCTTCATAACGCCAATGGCTGCAGTTGCCGGTTCAATTGCAGATAATATTTTAAGAGTTTTAATTAACAATACAAATCTAGAGAAAGCATATGTAAATAATGGAGGAGATGTATCGTTTTATTTAAATAAAAATCAAATAATGAAAACTAGTTTAGCAGCAATTCCAAATATGATTGCAGAAATAAAATACAAAGATAAATCAAGAGGAATAGCCACATCTGGTTGGAGAGGAAAAAGTTTTTCTAGGGGCATTGCTGATTCTGTAACTGTTTTGGCTGATAATGCCGCAATGGCAGATGCTGCTGCAACAATGATAGGGAATGCTGTAGACATATATAATCATCCCAAAATAAAGAAACAACCGGCAAACGAGATGTATGAAGATAGTGATTTGAAAAATTTATTAATTACAGTTGAAGTAGGACTTTTAACTAAAGTTGAAATAAAAGAGGCGCTTAAAAATGGCTACCAAACAGCCCTGCAATATATTAATAAAGATCTAATTAACACAGCTTTAATACAATTGTCCGAGTATTTTTGTATTGTACAAAAAAACTCAACTGATTTAAATATTGTAAATAAATCAAACTTAAAAGAAATTACTTACTATTAAATATTGAGTAAATTAACAATGAATCTAGTTCAAAAATTTGTAAAAGATATAACCAAAGAAAACATTACTAATGGTTTCGTAGCATTTCTTTTTGCAGTTACAGGCCCAGTTGCAATTATGCTTCTTGTCGGCACTAAGACAGACCTTACAAATCAAGAACTTTCAAGTTGGTTGTTTGGTGCGTTTGCAATTAACAGCTTAATAAGCATTATTTTTTCTTTTTGGTACAAACAACCTTTAGTATTTATGTGGAGCATACCAGGAATAATATTAATTGGTTCTTCAATAGAAAATTACTCGTTCAACGAAATAGTTGGTACGTATATAGTAACTGGTTCTTTATTAACATTTCTTGGGCTAACAAATATTTTAGAATGGATAAACAAAAAAATACCAATTGAGATAGTAATGGGTATGGTTGCTGCTATATTTCTTCAATTTAGTTTAAACTGGTTATATTCTTTGAAAGAAACTCCAATTTTGTCTGGGTCAATGACAATCACTTACTTTATAATTTATGCAATTCCTTCTTTGCAAAGGATAATCCCCCCCCTACTTGCTTCTTTGGTTGTAGGTGTTGTTATCATTTTTAATTCCAGCCAACCTGAAATATTTAATAACTTAAACTTTAATCCTATAGTCCCAACAATTTTTTTTCCTGAATTTAATTTGAAAGCGAATATAGAACTTGTCATCCCATTAGCAATAACAGTCTTGTTTATTCAAAATGGTCAAGGCTTAGCAATTTTAAAATCTGCAGGCCATAAAACGTACATTAGACCATTTACAATTGCATGCGGTATTGGCTCAATTATAAATTCTTTTTTTGGCACAGTCTCATCATGCTTAACAGGACCTGTCACTGGCATTATAGTTTCTGACGATGATAATAAAAATAATGTAAAGATTTCGGATGCTAATAAATTGATTGGTAAAGAGAGAGTTCAGCTATTAGTTGATAAACACGGTGAAGAAACTTTTATAGAAGGTATAAAAGAATATAAAAAAAAATCGGCTATTAATGGACATTATACTAGTGGAATTATTTTTGCTCTGCTTTGTATAGCATTTGGAATATTTTCTCCATTTTTTACCGGTTTCATATCATCTTGCCCACCAGGTTTCATAGCCTCTCTTGGAGGAATTGCGTTATTAATAGTTTTAAAAAACACTTTTATTTCTGCCTTTTCAGGAAGTTTTTCGCTTGGTGCTTTAGTATCTTTTCTAATTACTATGTCAGACTTGACCTTTCTAAATATTGGTTCCCCTTTTTGGGGGCTTGTGGGTGGTTTCCTGGTTGCTAAGATTTATGAAAATAATAAAAAATAAGACATCTACAGATGAAAATTAATCATAGTTAATATGTTAATTTATATTTAAAAAAAAATAACTTGATTTAACTATTTTGCTGTGTTTCATTCATATTTCAAACTTTGGGGATTTATTAAGCTAACATCAGTTTATCCAAAAAAAAATTTGGAAGCACCCATTGATTAATTTAACTTTAAGTTAAACTGTTATA
>CESZ01023800.1_pt1 | contig 12002 bp, 6 predicted proteins | sample 531081 | NCBI WGS metagenome assembly CESZ01 (sample SAMEA2621260, study PRJEB7988) | marine metagenome | biome: marine biome (ENVO:00000447); feature: surface water layer (ENVO:00002042); material: "saline water (ENVO:00002010), including plankton (ENVO:xxxxxxxx)" | depth 5 m | reverse complement strand
TGGCTCAGGTTTTTCATTTCTTAAAAGGTCGTTAGCTTTTTCGTTTAACTTAGTATCAATTTCTTTTTGTACTCTTGCTGGCTCTGATTCAATCTTAGTTAAGGGTGCGTCATCCCCTGCCATAGTTGATTTTATTAATTCAAAATTATCTTTTACTATTTGTGTTGCTGATATTGGGCCAGTTTTCATTGAAAGAGCTAATTCATTAATCAATCTGTTTGTGTCTGAAACTGAATATGCTAAACCCTCAAACCTTTCAACTTGTCTTTCCGCCTCAAGCCTTCTATCAACTGAATCGTCATAAGAAATTTTATTGCCTTCTACTTTCTCAATAGCAGCTTTTTTATTTTTTTGCGTTACAGCTCTTAAGCCACTTATTTCTGTTCTAAGTGTTTTTAAAAATGTTTCAGCTATAGCACTTATTTGTGGTAAATTATTTTCTTTTGACCATTGCTCTAATCCAGGTAAAGTGCCTTCCGTAACTGTTTCTACTGCTCTAGTAGATGCAAGCATTATTTGTCTAATTCGATCTGCGCTAAATTTTGGATTTTTAGCAAATTTGCTGTAAACAAAATTAATTGATTCAGTACTAGCTCCTTCTACAGAACCAAGTGCTAACGCTTTGTTGTAAGGAATTTCTTTAGTTGCAACTTTATCTAAAAGATTTCTTGGTAATCTTGAAAGCTGAGTGCCTTCAATCATTAATGTATTTGTTAAAGTAATTCCTTTTTGCGCTAACGACTCTAATGTTTCTCCGCTATTTTGCATAAACAATGCAACATCCATAGCGGTCATAGATCCTTTAATAGATGTACCCTGAGCAATATTTTTTAAAGCTGATATTGTTTGCGCTTCTCTAACTGTTGCTACATCTACGAACCTTACATCTACTTCTCCTATCCCTGATCTTTGAGCAAGGTCTAATCTATTGTGACCATCAACAATATAGACCTTACCCACATCCCCTATTTCTCCTGTCGTATCTCTCCATACTGTTAATAAATCAGCCAAATTAGGATCAAAAGTACTAGCTTCTTTAAGAGATCCACTTACTCCTTTTTTGTTAAACTTACCTTCTGATTTAACTTGAAATACATCTGGACGAACTGTTAAGTCAGTTATTTTAACCTTTGCAACTTCTCCAGCAGTAGGAGCAGCTAATCCAACGCTTGTACCTAGCTCATTAGCAAATCCTCTATCCGAGTCAGGTCTTATTTGTGATTGTATTTTTTGTTCTTTTTCAAATTCTACAGTAGCTTCGCCAAGTTCTTTTGCAGCCTTTTTAACTATATTCTGTGACTTCTTAACTTCAGCTTCGAGGTCAACTTGTTTTTGTTCTGTATATCCTGTTTCCCATTGTGGATCTTTTATGTCTCCTTCTTTTTTGTAATAACCTAATAAATCTTTTCCTGGTGCATCTTCGTCCACCTCGCCTATTCTTATAGGTTGCCTAACCTTTCCATCTAATGCTCTTTTTGGTTGAGGTGTTTGTTGTTCTTCTATTGTTTCAGCTTCTATTGTATTTTCTTGATTACCTTTAGTTTTTTCATCTGCGTCTAATTTTGCTCTTATCTTTTTGTAATATTCAATTGCGTCATATTCTTTTTTTAAATTATCAGCGTTATCTATTGCTGCTTCAAAAATTTTCCACTTACTTAAATAATTAACCATTGGTTTAATTACTCTTGCTTCCGCAGAGTCAACTATTGATTTTAAATAATTTTCAGCAATTTGATACCCATAATCTTCCGCAGTTTTAGTTCCAATAGATTTATCTAACAAATCAAGCTGTGTATTTTTTGTAGGAAATTGCCCTGGGAAAGCTCCTTTAAATCCACCTTGACCAAACTTCCTTGTTAAATTTAACGCTTTACCTCCAGCTCCAAACGCTACACCCATAGGTATTCCGTTAATTATTTCATTTACAAATAATGATTTTATTTTTGCTTCGACAAATGAATCATTTAATCTAGCGTTGTTATTAATTCCTTCTGGTAATAAATTATCCATTAAAGAAGGCTGGTATGGATCTCCTAAAATAGTTTCTGCTATAAGTGAATTTCTTGCTCCTTCTACTGAATTTTTAGCTACAAATTTACTTACCTTGCTTACTCTTGGCATATTAACTTTCATCCAGCTTATAGCTTTAGCAAACTGTGGAGAGGCAGCTTTAGCCTTTTTAAATACGTTTGCAGCATATACATATTCATCTGGTAGTCCAGGAGTTAATGCTTTAGCAGCAGCAAAGGTTAAAAAGAATGGAGCTGCTTCCCCGAAAAAAGTTGACCCCATATCAGCTAATGGTCTGCCAGTATCTATAACTGGATAACCTCCAACCAATTCGTCAAAAGATGCACCTTTACCGCCAAGTAATCCCCAGTTTTCGCCAGCCAATCTGTCTTGACCACTCATAGGTTCAAAATCAGGATCATCTTTTACTTGGAATGGATCTTTTTTATCTGCAATATCTTGGAATATATTTTTACTTATAAGTCCTGTACCCATAGCATCTGCCATGCTCATTCTGTTATTTATATCGCCAAGTTTTTTAAAAAATTCTGGCAAACTTTTTTTGTCTATACCAGCTTTTATTGCTTTCATTGCCAAAACATTAGCGCCAACTACATCCCCTGTTAGCATTTCTGCCATAAATCCAGGCATATCCATCCTTACCATGTCATTCAAAGTATTATTAATACCAGAAACACCACTAATAGCGGTTCTATCTACAATTCTCGCTAAATCTCCTAATGCGTTTCTTAGTCTAAACTGACCTTTTAGTTCTTCTGGTGCATACTTTCCTTTATAATCTTTACTAAAAATATTTAATTTGTCGTATAAACCTAAAATTGGTGTTGACATTTTTGTGTCTTTACCAACTCCAAACCCTAAATCGTTTTTAAATTTTTCTGTATAGTAATTATCAGAATGTATTTCTTCTCCGCTTGTATCTACTGGTGTAAAATCTGTCTCTATATCATCTTCTATATTTGTAACGTCATCTTCGCCACCCATAGTAGCGTTATACAACTCTTCATTAAAAGGTTTAGCAGCAGCAATTTCTGTAGTTCTAGCCTCTAATTCTTGATCGGCAACAGTTTTTTTATCAGATATAATTAGGTCTTTTTCTGTTGCCATATTTATAAACCTAAATTTTCGTTATATTTTAATATCATACCTCTAGCATCTTGAAATGTCTCTACCCCATTTAATTTTAAGAGAAATTCTTTATGCTGCGGAAAATCTTTAAGATTTGCTGGAATACTAGAATGATTGTAGTCAATAACTCCATCTGTAACCGCTTCTGGATATAAATTTTTTATGCTGTTTTCTGTTTCAAAAATAATAAAATTACCTAAATCAACACCATCCCCAGACCCATATTTATTTGTAGCTTCTAATAATTTAAAAAGATTTTCTAAATTTTTATATGCTGCTCGACTTTTACTGCTCATAGTTCTTTTATGTGTTTTTTCCGCACCAGGCGCAAATTCTTTTTTATTTAGTTGATTACTATAAATTTGATGGGGGGAATAAAATACTCCGCCTACAGTTTGACCTTCACGACCAGAAAATAATATGTTGAAATAAAATTGCGTTCCAGCTTTGGGATTAAAAACAACTCCGTTAGGAGAATCTATATGCAAAACAAAACTGTATTCTTCAGTTCCAGCTCTGTATAAATCATTTGCGTCAAAATTTACGTCATCTAATCTATTATTAACAATATTTCCGTAATTTCCAGGAGAGTCTCCAACATAACTTGTGCCAGGCTCTTCTCCTCCATACCATTTTGTTGTGTATTTATTTCCTGTAACTAATGGGTCAATCCCTTCGTTATTAAAAAATTCTTTAAATGATCCGTTTTCTTTGTCATCCCTAACTCTGTCGTTCAATTTTGTATTATTAATTTTTTGTCCATCTGAAGTCATTTCAAAATAAGTGTCTATCAAGTATTTTTCTACACCTGGTTTAACTTGCTCCCAAGCTGCATTTATTTCGGTATCACTAGCAGTTGGTTTAGCGCTTTTATAGGCATTTTTAAATTCATCTTCTTGGGTTTTTAAAGATTGATTTATTGCAGTTGCTACAATACTGCCCTCCATATCTACAATATTTTTGTGGGTAGTTGCTATTCCTGTTTGCAAATCAACTACTTCTTGACCATATATACCAACTAGCGCTTTATAACTTGATAAATATTTAGTACAAGCGCTACTGTTTTCGCCAGCTAGTAAACAAGCATTTGCATCTTTTTTTAGTAGCTTTACATCTGCTCTAAACTCTGTTGGAGTTAAATCATAAACAATATTTTTTAAAAGAGTTTCTCTACTTTTTTCTAGCTCTTCTATTCTCGTAGCAAACTCTGATTGAGTTATTGTTTTATTGTCTTTTTGTTGATTTAATTTTTCAATTTCTTTTTCAAAATTAGCATCTATTTTTGAAAGTATAGCTTTTTTTGCCTGGATAACTTTAGTATCTGCCTTAATCTGATTTTCCGTTCCATTTACATTATAGTTAGCCAAAATATCTTTAGCACTTTCATCCTCAATTTTTATGTTTTCTACTTCATCCATTAAATTTTCTTGAGCCTGTACGTCTCTTAAAAACTTATCGGCAGTTTCAAAATCATTTCTTTCTCTAATTACGCTAGTAACAATATTTCTTAAAAATCTTTCTCCACCAAATGAATCTATGAAAAAAGAAGTTAATACATATCCTCCATCAACTTCTTTATATCTACTGTTACTTGTACCTGTTCCTATTCCGTTAACTCCATCTGTCGAGTCGTCAGTTCCGTAAAATAAATCTTTTAAATATTCTAAAGTATCTAATCCACTTAAATTTTTTTCTTCTGCAACAGCAGCAATTAAATCTTTTACCAATTGTTTTTTTGTTTCGTCAGGTAAATGATTTGCTTTGTTTATTCTTTCAACAATAGTTCCCAAATTTTCGCTTAACTTTGCATCTGTAAAGGTTGAATCATTTTTTATGCTTTTTCTTAAGGTATTAATATCTCCTGTTATTTCGATTGTTTCTTGTTTGTTTAAAATATTTTGATAAGTACTTTCCTGACTTGTTCTGTCATTCGTCCTATGTTGAGTAACATAACCATTTACATTGTTATGTTCAAAAACACCTAGCTTTGCATTTCCAAAAACGTGCTGGTTATATGCGTTTTTGTATCTGTCATCATCTGGACTTAGCTCTCCAACTGTTATTTGTTCGTAAATTGGAGTAACTCCATCTGACTCAAACTGCGGTTCTCCGTTCTCAATAAGTTGTACTTTATTTCCTTCTTTATCTAAATAATCAACTTTTAAACTATTTTTTTTATTATTCCAAGTCGCTATATTGTCATAAACTTTTCTTTCCTCAACTTGCGACAAAATAGTATTCTGTAATCTTTTATTTTTTCTTATTTCTTTTAAAGTTTTTTCTGCTAATCTTATATCTTCTAAATCTGATTCATTTAAAGTTCCTGTAGTGTCATCCCTTTTAGCAATAATTTTCATTAATTGCTTTTCTATGGAATTTAATTTATTGGCAGGGTTTATTTCTGTGCCATCATTTCCTAGCGAATATGTATCTAATATTTGACTAGCTTGATTTGTTAAATATTTTTGTTCTTCAACTCTAAATTTAGTGTAGTTATCGTCAAGCTGTTCTACCTCTCCCTTGAGAGTTTTCATTGAATTAATAAAAGCAGTAAATTCGTTTTGCTTTGCAATTCTTGTATCTTCATAGTAACCTTGCACCGAAGGTAAGTCTAAAGTAGGAACTAAATTAGCTTCTGTAGGTCTGGAATAAGTATCTCCATACCATTTAAACTGTTGTATTTTAGGTTGTTCAAACTGTAAATTTACCTGGCTTACGTCTCCAGTACTATTGCCTTTTGCAAGTTTTGTTCTTTTTTGATTGGCTTTTTTCTTTGGATTTGCGTCTCCTGGAGTTAAGCCTGTTAAACTTGTTTTTGCCATTAAACTACCTCGAAGTTAACGTCTGTCATACTATAATTAACAGTTAAATAACCATTTGCCATGCCTACTGCTGCTGGATTTTTTTCCATAACATCTTGCGCCATTACTCCTCGATAACGTGTAGAGTCATTTTTGTAATTAAATTCGTAGAGTTTATACCCTTGCGGAGAAATGCCAATATTAACTATGTTTTCTTTTAATCTTATGTCACTAGCCATTGGACCATAGCCTTGTCCGCCTGGCGCAGTTCTTTGAGCTAATAATGCTTTATTTGTTTTATATTGCATATTGCTATTAAATCCACCAACAATAGAACCAGCCATACCAAGTGCGTATGGACCAAAACTCGGCTTGGGTATCTTAAGTGGTTTAACAGGATCAAGATAAGTTTTCTTAAGATAATTTCTAGCAGATCCCCTTCGGGAAGCTCGATCAGCCTGTGCATCAAGTCTCTGCGTTTGCGATCCTTTAAGTGCAAATGCAGCATTTCTATTGGTCACAAAATCTGCTGCTGCTCTCGATCTTTCTATTTCAGCTAAAAGAGTCCAGGCATTTTGACCAATACGTTGCGAAGCTATTTCTCCTTTCTTTTGCAGCGCTACTTTTCCTCGTTCTGTTTGCTCTTGCGCCCTAGCTTCTTGTATTTGTTGTTGTTCCATAGTGATCCTAGTCGAAGCTCTTTCATAAGCCAGGTCAGCCATAAATTCTGTATGTTGTATAAAGTCTTGATTCATCTTCTCCCTAGTATCTTCCGTCATCCTGTTCGATTGCGTCTGAATCATTTGACTTTGATACTGCAAATTATTCTGTGCATTTTGAAAGGCAACATTAGACTTAGCTTGTTGGTAAGCCATAAATTGCTGGCCTACCCCTATAACTGCACCTACTATGGAGATTGGATCACACATTAGTTAAATTTTGGCAAATTCATAAAAGAGACGACCTTCTACTCCAAATGTAGCGTGTTCTTGAATGATTGAGAAACCCATGTACTTAATCCATTTTACATGAGTTGTATTTCTTGCATCTACAAAATTAAATAAAATTGGATAATTCATGTGAAATTTATTTAATTCTATTGGAGAGTTTCTTAAAAAAGCTCTTACGTCTTGATAATCGCTAGTCATAGTTCTATGTCCTAACATCCATATTTTTCCTATATTTTTCCTAACTGGCATCACTCCATACATACCCATAATATTGCCTTTACGACCTACCATTGTCATGCAAGGACTACTTCCGAAATAACAATATATAAGACTACTTTTTGGTTCAGATCCAGAATATGCTCGTATTTCTTCTATATCTTCTGGCCTCATATTTTCGGCAACTTCTACTATGTCATTGGGAGTTGACCTTCTCCAATGAAATTTACCTATATTCGTCTTGCTCTGCTGTGTAACCATCCTTCCCATTCTGCTGATTGAATACGACAAGGTAGTGGACTATCACTCAAAATTTCAACTTTTGTGTCGTTATTTTGAGCCATAACTGGCACTTTGAATTTACCTGTTAAGAAAGGCGCTTGACCTAACGCTGGAGGATTCTGACCTATTATAAATCCATTATAAGGGTAAGTAAAAGAAGATCTACCTCTTGGACTAACTTTTACTTTAAATGCGCTTGTGTCATCAAACACAAAAGTCCAGGTTCTAATTTGTAATCGTGGGCCAGCTATAACAGAAACACCACCCCCTGCTGGTTGTTCTTTAAGGTAAGGAGTACTAAATTCGTACAACATATCGTACAATTCTCCTATGAAAAATTTAGCGTTAGACAAATCTCCAAGTACTGTCATAGTTCCATTTCCAACAAAGCCAGCTTGTGTTGCACCAGTTTGCGCTTCCGAACTAGGTGTAATAACTTGACCATGCTGTATTGTATTGCCAGCAACGTCTCGACCTACAACAACTTGTATTCCTGTAGTAGCTGTTGGATATGGTAAAGAAATAATTGATTGAACACCAGCTCCACCCTGGTTAATAACTTCAATATGACATCTAGTTTCATCTATCTTTCTATCTAATAAAACTTCAAGATTACTACCAGGGTCAACTGATTCTGGACGTAACGAACATTTTTCTAGGTAAACTCCGTCTGCATATTGAATTATAAAGAATACGTCACTATCTATTATTGATGCGCCAAGTACTGTCTTATCTCCTTTGACTTCCCAAAACGACCAGGAAGATTGCAGTTTTTCATCTTCTTCATAAAAGAATTTATAAAAATAAACACGCTTTGGTTCATCTTTACTAATAGCTAATATCGTTTCTTCTGAAGCGCTGCTAACCAAACTAACTATATTTTTAGGTAAGTATCTTGGAACTGCGGAAGATACTTCTTCTGATACTGGAACTGCACCTGTAACATCTTCCAGGTAAAAGTCACGCAAACCACTAAACTCTCCTTTAGGTATTGAAAAATAAACTGTTCGGCCAACTGCTATAGGGTCAACATTAGGTTCAGTTTCGTATGTAGTTATAGCTGTAATAGTTGCTGTTTGAGGTGTTAATGCGCCTCCAATACCAACTGCTCCAGCGTCTAATCTAAACTGACCATGCCGACTAAAGAGTAGTAATGTGTTTGCAAATGCCAAGCTGGATGTTAGGAAATGAATTTCCGTACCGCCTGTGACTAGATCAATAGGGTCGCTATCTACAATTGTTTGTACTGTCTCAGGAAAAAATCTATCGTAACTATCTGCTGCACTCATTATCACGTTTTCATCTGCCAAGAATACAAGTCTGTTTCTAAAAGTATTAATGTTATTTAAAACAGTACCTACAAAGGTAGGAGTAGGAGCTGTAGTTAAGTCGCCAGCTATTCGTGGGCTGTAATCAAACTCTTTAAACTCGAATGTACCAGTAGCAGCATCACGCACTAAAACGTGTGGCATAGTTGATCTATTAAATTTAAAAGGTTCTAATGGGCCAACTGTCTCTCTCCATATTCCAAAACCAAAATCTGTACCATTAGAAGTTTCAAACTTAACGTAATAGTCATCTAATTTTGTAGTTTTAGTACCCTGGACTTTAACAATAAAATTGTTTTCGCATAAAGTTGGCAAATCATTAATTGTATCTATTGCGCCTCGAATAGCTTTTGTATAAGTACCAGCTTTGCTATCTGTACTTTCTAAAATAAATTCTGTATCGTCAGCTCTTTCGATCCTAATAATGTATTGATCTTGTGTAAATGTCCAACCCGAAGGTAATGCACTTTGTAGTTGGCTAGTTATATCTGAAGCAATTGTACCTGAGTTTGGTACTGTTCCTCCTGGAGAAGCAGATGTGTGCGAAGCTGTTGCTAAAGTGTTAGCTCCTGTAGCATCTTTAATCTTAACTTCGTATGTAGTTGAGTAATCAGCAGCTTTTATAAATACAATTCCCTTGCGTGAAACATCTGTAGATAACTCATTAAATCTACAATTTCCGCTTGTATCTAGCTGTGTCGCACCTACAAGAGTAAAGGTATTGTCATCAACTTTTGTTGCCTCGTATGTGTCATCTACTCCAGTACCAGTTTCAAAATCAATTTGTATTTTTACACCTGTTTCTAAACCATGATTATTTGACGTAACAGTAATTATTGTTCCTACTCCTGGAGGAGTTGCGCCATCATTTTGCGTGTAAGTACCAGGATGATCCATAGTAACTACTTTTTCTCTATTAAGTATGAAGGTATAGTCTGCAACTGACGCTATTCTAAATTGCTCTGATGGGTCAGCGTTGTTTGCAATGTTTAAATAATCAGTACCTTGTGGAGCTGTAACTGTTTGAACATTGCCATCTAAATCAAATACATCTATACCTCCGTCTTTAATAAGAATTAAGTATTGTATAACTCCGTCTCTATCGACAACCTTTACAAATGGTTTACCTGTTCCAATTGAACCAGTAATTAATTTAGATATATGCTGAAATGACGGACGTTTAGTTAAGCCTTCAACTGGAGAAGATAAACAGTTTATTACTTGTTCTGCCTGTGAAGCTAGTCGTAAAGCCGAGGGCTGTTGACTAACCCCATTAATCATATTGGGAATGGAACTACTTATTAATCCCATAACTACCTAGATAAAACGTCAGAGGGTCTAAATGTTCTTATTGGATTAACTCTCTTTGGATGACCTCGAAGCATACTATGATCGCTTAATGTTGTTTCTTCTTCCAGGAATTGTCCTCTAACTTCTTGCTCTACCAATAAATTTATCTCTGTTAAATCTTTACTACCAATCATAGACTCTTGTAACTCTCTACCAGTTTTAGTCATTATGTAAACTCTTGCGTGTTCTGGTAAATCATCCCAATCAAGAATGATTGTCATATCTACTTTTAAGTTTTTTTCAAATTCGTATGTATTATTTTTTCGATCATATAGCTTTGAGCCTCTTTGGACTACATCAATATCTGGATATTCATAAGGATCAACATAAATTCTACTTACATTAGATCCAACTGATATGTGATTTGTAGTTGAGTCTCTTACCAGGCTAACTTGATAGTCAGTATTGAAAGACCAACCTTCAGTTTGTAACTTGCGACTAACACTATCAATAGTTGTTTCTGCCAAGTTACCTAAGCCAAATAAACCTTGTAGAGAGTTAATAGGAGCTTCTCCCATCATCTGCAAGGCTTTATTGACCGCTTCTAATTTTGTAGTTCTAGCGAGTGCCATTTACTTTTTCTTAGTACCTTTTTTTGGAGGTCGTCCAACTTTTGTACCATAAGTTCCTTTTCCTTTCGGCATAATAATAAGGGAGTAAGTTTACTCCCCTATATTAACTACTTATGAGTTAGACGCATATACTTCAATAGCGCAATCTGGACGTAGTACACCTGTACCATGAGCCATAGATCCGACCATAAATACACCCTGGTATAACGCATGAACATCATTTCCAGTTTGTTCCATTTTAAGATCCATTAACTTAACTGTACCAACTGCATCTGGTGTAAATGCAAGGCCGATATTATCGGTGTAGTTAGCATGATAAGTGTTGTTCTCTCCAGTAACAGCAGTTCTGTTTGTCTTAGGTAAATTATTAGATTTAATAATTGAAATACCAGCAACTTTAAGAACTGTACCTTCAGCGTATGCTCCAGAACCACCCCAATCTCTGTTAAGAACGTCAGTAGTTCTTGCAAGTTTGTAGTAGTTTGCTGGATCAAGTGCAAAGTATCTTGCATTTTCTGGGATGTTATTCTCGTCAAATGTCTGCGCAACTGTCCACAGAGCAGTAACAAGATCAGCACCAGTAACAGCAGCTACAGCAGCAGCAGTATTGGCAGTACCAGACTTAAGAATCTTAACTCTTGTACCTCCAGGTAAATCTGTATTAAAGTTTGTACCTGTTCTAGCAGCTTGAGCTATAACAGCAGCTACGTTTTCATCAAAACGATAGGCTAGGGCATTACCCATTTCCTCTGTATATTTTGACCTCACATCATAGTGATTCTTAGCTTCATCTATGTCGGCCAAAAATACCTGTGATACGAGTTTGTCATCAATATTTATGGTAGCCTCAGCGTGTTTGATGCTATCCCCTGTCAATTGTGTGCCAGGTGTATGATAGGAAGTTGAACTGAGTCCAATAATTGGAAATTGTGCGGATTTTCCTGATTGAATTGTCCGAACTGTATGCAATGACTCAAATATTGTGGCTTTACGGAACGCTGATAGCACCTCTCCACTCCACACTTTTAAGAAAAGTGCGTCATAAGACGTACCAGCAGCATTGACCAAGCCGAGCCTTGAAGGACTAAAATTAGCCATGTCAATTAGAAATAAATTTGGAATTAACCAACCCTATTTCACTTAGTCTGATACCCCTCAAGGATGCTATGTGTAATAAATAAGTGTAAGGTTACTACAATACTATCAAAAAATGAACGAAGATCTACCTTATATGCCAAATATAGAAGTACTTAATCCACCCCAAACAATTTTTTATCCACCTGTGGCAGAGATTCCTTACCTAGACCCTGTACTTCTTCCAAGTCTGGAACAAGTTGAGTCGGG
>CESZ01106618.1_pt1 | contig 12012 bp, 12 predicted proteins | sample 531081 | NCBI WGS metagenome assembly CESZ01 (sample SAMEA2621260, study PRJEB7988) | marine metagenome | biome: marine biome (ENVO:00000447); feature: surface water layer (ENVO:00002042); material: "saline water (ENVO:00002010), including plankton (ENVO:xxxxxxxx)" | depth 5 m | reverse complement strand
TTTGCTTTTTGAAAGTGATGATATTCAAAAGCATTGGGACGGTTATTATGATGGAAAAAAAGTTGAGGAAAATAGGTATTTATATCACATTGAGATTTTAGGTGAAGATGATATAGAATTTACTAAAAGTGGCATTATAAATGTAATTTATTAGAGTGAAAAAAATACTAATCTTTTTATTTCTTCCATATTTTCTGTTTTCTCAAACAACTGATTGGGTAAAATCTTTTGGTGGTACAGAATCAGACAAAGGTATTAGTATTGGAACAGACTCTCTAGGATTTATTTATATCAGTGGTTATTATAATACTGCTGCTGATTTTGATCAAATAACTTTAACAAACCAAAGTGCTTCAGGAACAAATAAGGAGAATTTTATTGCTAAATTAGATTCAAATGGAAATGTGTTATGGGCTATTCCTGGTGGAAATCAGTCAGGGGGTTGTTGTGATGATAGAGCTTTAGGTATGCATGTTACACCCGGTGGTGATGTTTTTATAACTGGAACTTTTTGGAGTTCATATTATCTAGGAGTAAGAGGAGCACCAGGAACAATTGATGTTCCTGGTTCTCAAAGAAATGCTCATGATAATTCTTTACTAGCTAAAATAGATACCGACGGTAATCCTGTTTGGGTAATTGGATTTGGAGGTGATAACACATCAGGCGGATGTTCTTGGCCAATATATGATGCAGATGACCATTCTTACGATGTTGTTGTTGATGCTGATGGCTTTATTTATGTCACAGGATTTTTTTCAGGCTATGACGCAGATTTTGACAGTTATACAATAACAAATCCAGAGTGGGGTAATGATTGTCAACCCATGGGATATATAGGTAAATTAGATTCTAATGGGACTTGGCTATGGGTAGATAAATTTGATGGAATTAAAGATCAAAGAGGCTCAAGAGATAATAGACTTGCTATTGATAAATTTTCAAATATATATGTTGTAGGAGGCTTCCAAAATAGAGGCCCAAATCAAGTAGCAGATTATGGTCCTTTTACTTTAACTTCAAATGGAGAGTGGGATGCTTTTGTTTTTAAAATGGATAAAGAAGGAAATTGGTTATGGGCAGAAGGAATAGGAAGTAATAAAACAGATAGGGCAAACAGTATTGCAATTGATATATGTGATGATATATATATTACAGGAGAATATCGAAATCCAATGGTATTTCCTGGCGCTAATGCCTCTAATGGTTCTGATACATTAAGTCACAAACAAAAGAGAGATGTATTTATAGCAAAAATGAATAATCAAGGGCAATGGAAATGGGCTAAAAGATCAAGAAGCTCATCTACTGATAAACCATATCAAATGTCAGTTGATAAAAATAAACAGGTTTTTCTTTGTGGGACTGCAGGAGATTCATTGAAATTTAATGATAATTTAACTATTACTTCTCAAATTCCCGGAGATACAACAATGTCTACTTGGGTCGCTCAATTGGATGGCTCAACAAATACAGGAGACTGGGTTTGGGGTAAATTAGCTGGATCTGAAACCGATGATGATGATAGGGCAAATGCTATTTGTCCAGATGGTTTTGGTAATGTGTATGCAGTAGGATTTTATGAAGATGTTGCTGATTTTGATGGTATTTTATTAGATGCTACAAATAGAAGGAAAGATATTTTTGTTTGGAAAATGAGTATGACACCAGGAAGTTTTACTTATAACAATACAACTGATACTGTCTTTTATAGTGAAGTAGTATATAACCCCCTTGATACAGGAATTTTTATTCAATCTTCCTTTGAAATTGATGGTTGTGACACTCTATTTGTGGACTCTATAATTGAAAGGAAGCTCGGTGTAAAAATAATATTTGATATTAATAATGTAGGATCAGCAATAGTTAGTGTTGATGGTCAAGTGTTAGCTCTACCATTTGAAAAAGAATATATTTCGGGAGATGTTGTTAATATCTCTGCTCAAATAGATCCAAATTGGCTTTTTGATTATTGGCACTTAAATACAAATACTGTATCATTAAATTCAATTTCAACAACATTTACCGCAATAAGTGGAGATTCTTGTATTTTAAAAACAAAAGTTAAACCACCTCTTACATCTTTTATTGCTGGAGATGATACAATTTGTTCTAATACTAATGAAAATGCCCAAGTCAAAGTATATTTTGATGCAGGAACTCCTCCTTATACTTTTACATATAGTTTAAATGGAATTAATCAACCTTCAATTACAACTATTGATAATCCTTATACTATCTTTACTAAAGATGAAGGAATATATACATTAACATCTTTTAATGATGCTAATTCATCCGGATCAATTTCTGGCTCATCATACGTTACAATCGCAGATCCTCCAAATGCTAATTTTTCTACATCTGAAGATACTTTGAATACTTTATATACAACAGTTAGATTTAATGATGAATCTACAGGCAATATAGTATCGTGGAATTGGGATTTTGGAGATAAAAACTATAGTAATTCAATCAATCCAATTCATACATACGAAGATTCATCAGGAATTATTCAAGTAGAATTAATTATTATTGATAATAATGGTTGTTCTGATACTGTATTCAAACAAATTTGGATTGAAGATGAGTTTTGGATTTATCTTCCAAATAGTTTTACCCCGGATAATAATGGTATAAATGATTTTTTCTGTCTCTCTTACAATGGAATAATCGAAGAAACGTTTTATCTAAATATTTTTTCTAGAAATTCTGATTTAGTTTATTCAACTAATAATATTTTAGATTTAAAATGCATGTCTGATGGAAATGGATGGGATGGACTTCATTATAAAACAGGAAAGAAGTTACCACTTGGAACCTATATTTTTGAAATTTATTTTCAAGACTTTGAAGGGTGGAAGCATCGGAATACCGGTTCTATTTATCTTATTCGTTAATTTTTATTTTTTAATATAATTTGATGTTTTTTAATAGATATTTTAATTTTTTGCTTTTATTTACTTTATGTTTTTCATGTAATTCTGAAAAAAATAAAGATATTCTTGTCTTAAATAGTGGTAAAACTCAAGGAACTTTTTATCATATCAAGTATTTAAGTAGCGAAGGTAAAAATTATCAATATGAAATAGATAGTTTATTGTTGCTTGTGGATAATAGTTTATCTACTTATAATGAAAACTCATTAATTACTAAAATAAATTCTGGTAAGCAGGTTATTACTGATTCATTATTTAGAACTGTTTTTAGAAACGCCAAAGAAGTTTATAAAAGTTCAAACGGTCTTTTTGATTGCTCTATTGCTCCTTTAGTTAATGCTTGGGGATTTGGATTCTCTGAAAAAGAAAGTATGGATTCAAGTAGAGTAAAAAATCTTTTAAAGATCGTAGATTTTGAAAAAATATATTTAAGAAATGATTCAATAATTAAGCCAAAAAAGATGCTAATTGATTTTAATGCCATAGCTCAAGGATATACGGTGGATCTAATATCTTATTTATTTGATCAAAAAGGAATTACTAACTATTTAATCGAAGTTGGAGGTGAAATTAGATCAAAAGGAATTAATGCTGATGATAAGATATGGAAAATTGGCGTAGATAAACCTACAGAATCAATTGATTCAAAAGATCGTTTTCAATTTATTTTAGAATTGAACAATAAATCATTAGCCACATCCGGTAACTATCGTAAATTTTATATAGAAAATGGTATAAAGTATTCGCATGTGATTAATCCAAAAACAGGTTTTCCGGCAAAAAATAAATTATTAAGTGTAACTGTAATTCATAACGATTGTATAACTGCTGATGCATATGCTACTGCTTTTATGCTTATGGGATTACAATTGTCAAAAGATTTTCTCTCTAAACGAAAGGATTTAGAAGCATATTTTATTTACAGTAATAAAAAGGGTGAATTTGAAAATTATGTTACGGACAATTTCTCAAAAAGAATTATAAATTAGGCTTCGTTAGGACACATTTCATCAGCCGTTTTACCGCAATACCCACAGGTTTCTCCCTCATTATTTAAAAATGGATTTTGACTTGCGCAAGTGCCTGCAAATTTTCCATCTTTTTTGAGGATTATCTTTATTGCAATAGCAACAAAAACAAAGATCATCATTAGTGTAGTGATAAGAAAAAGTTTCATCTTACAAATTTAAATAAAAAAATCTAGGAACTTTATTTATTTCTACTTTATCAACGCTATTAAAATTTATAAGTTTGTTAAAAATCATCTCATATGAAAGAAAAAGCAAAAGCCTTTGTAAGACTTGTTGAAATCATGGATAGATTAAGAGAGGAATGTCCTTGGGATCAAAAACAGACTATTAATTCACTAAGATATTTAACAATTGAAGAAGTCTATGAGCTATCTGATGCAATTTTAGACGAAGATTTTCAAGAAATTAAAAAAGAATTAGGTGACCTATTATTACATATAGTTTTTTACTCTAGAATTGCTTCAGAAAAACAAGAATTTGATATTACTGATGTTTTAAATAATATTTCTGATAAATTGATTTATAGGCATCCTCACATTTATGGAGATGTCAAGGTAAAAGATGAAAAAGATGTAAAGTTAAATTGGGAAAATCTAAAATTAAAAGAAGGTAAAAGTTCGGTTTTAGAGGGGGTTCCAAAATCATTACCTGCAGTTGTAAAGGCTTATAGGATTCAAGAGAAAGTTAGAGGGATTGGATTTGATTGGGAAAATAAAGGTCAAGTATGGGATAAAGTTTTAGAAGAAATTAAGGAGTTAAAAAGTGAAGAGAATAATAATGATTCCAAAAGAATTGAGGATGAATTTGGAGACGTTTTATTTGCCTTAGTAAATTATTCTAGATTTATTAATGTTAATCCTGAAGATGCTTTAGAAAAAACAAATAAAAGATTTATAAAAAGATTTCAGTTTTTAGAAAAACAAATAACTAATGATGGTAAAAAATTATCTGATCTAACTTTTGAGGAGATGAATTCGTATTGGGATTTAGCAAAAAAAAATTGTTAGAGTAGTAGTCATAGTTTTCTCTAATGAATAGTTTTTTGAATATGTTATATTTGTGAAAGAATTGTTAATTTAAAATTATGTCTCGATTATTAGCTTCATTAATAATATTATTTTTTGTTTCTTCCTGTGAAAAAAGCCCTGGAGAAGGTGGTACATCAACCATTCAAGGATCTGTATATAAACTCTCTACTTATTACAATGTCTTAACTCAGCAAACAGATACAGTTTATTATCAGTTGGATGCAAAAAAGGATGTTTACATTATTTACTCAGATAATGAAAATGAATTTTATAATGATAATATTGAAACTAATTGGAATGGTCAATATAGGTTTGATTATTTAAGAAAAGGAGATTACACGCTATTTGTTTACACAGACAGCACTGATGCTTTAAATATAAGCTATGATTATCCTATTTTCAAGCATGTAAAAATTGATGCGAACAACTCAACCTTTACTCTACCAGATTTTGTTATAAATGAATAAATCGTTTGCACATACTAATAATTTTAATCCAATTTCATTAAATGAGATGGATGGAGTTAAATTGATGAATAGGTCTGATACTAAATTTACATTTAGTTCTGAAAAACTACCTTCTCTTTTTGAAAATCTAATTCCATTTTATAATGTTTTGGAAATTGATGGTAAAAGAATTCACTCATATAGATCTTTGTATTTTGATACCAACGATAGGAAGTTTTATAATGATCATCATAATAGAAGAGTAAACAGACATAAAATCAGATTTAGAGAATATGAAGATTCTGGCCTTGTTTTTCTTGAAGTAAAATGTAAAAACAATAAAGGAAAGACGATTAAAAAAAGATTAAAAGTTGATAAAATTCCAACAAAACTCTCAAATGATCATAAAAGTTATGTTGAAAAAATCATGGGGTATTCTCTATCTGTTTTGCCAAAACAATGGATAAATTTTAGAAGAATAACTTTGGTTCATAAAATTTTAAAAGAAAGATTAACGATTGATGTTAACCTAAATTTTTCTGAAAATGAAGTAAATGGAGATTTAAGTAAGATAGCTATTGCAGAGGTTAAGCAAGAAAGAATGAGTAGAACATCTGACTTTATAAGAATTGCTAAGGAAATGAAAATTTACCCTATGAGGCTTAGTAAATATTGCTTTACAACAATGCAGTTAGATGATTCTATAAAAAGAAATAGATTTAAAGAAAAACAAATTTTTATAAATAAAATAATTAACTAATAAATGTCACTATTACTAATTTTACTTGATGGTTTAGAGTTTTTAGGAACCCCACTCTTTGATTCAAAAGATTTTTTCAAATTAATTGTAAAGACTACTTTTAATTTATCAATAATCTTAATAATTGTTAGATATATTTATTATCCAATAACAAAAAATAAGGATTATCTTTTTACTTACTTTCTCATAAGTTTAACCGTCTTTTTATTATGTATTTTACTTGATAGCGTAAAAATTGAATTAGCTTTTGCTCTTGGTCTATTTGCGATTTTTGGTATCATAAGATATAGAACAGATCCCATTCCTATTAAAGAAATGACTTATTTATTTTTAGTAATCGGAGTTTCTGTAGTAAATGCTTTGGCAAATAAAAAGATTAGTTATTCTGAATTACTTTTTGCTAATTTTTTGATTGTAGCCGTAACGTATGGTTTAGAAAGAATATGGCTATTAAGACATGAAACTAGAAAAAATATTATATACGAAAAGATTGATCTAATTGGTCCAGATAAAAGAGAGGAGTTGTTACAAGATCTAAAAACAAGAACAGGAATAGATGTTGTAAGAGTTGAGATTAGAAGAGTAGATTTTTTAAAGGATATCGCATATCTTCGTATTTTCTATTATGAAAACGATAAGAAATAGTCTGTTTTTTTTAATATTTTTTAGTTTTTCATCGCTAGCTCAAGAAAATGATTTCCAAATTTGGAATACGTTAAATCTTAAAAAGAAAATCAATAAGTCATTTACTGCTGATCTAAAATATGGTTTAAGATATAGAGAAAATGCTTCTTTGATATCCAATCAGTTTATTGATCTGAGAATAAAGTATAGAGAGAATAAGAGATGGAGTTATGCTATTGGTTATAGATCAATTTCTGATTATTCAATATCTTCAAACATTCAGCATAAGGGAAGATTATATTTAGACGCTTATTATTCAAAAAAAATAAAAAGATATTTTATTGACTTAAGAAGTAGACTTTTAACACAAGGAAATTCTTACTCATCAAAAGAAGTTTTTAGACAAAAATTTAAACTTTCCTATAATATCAGAAAAACTAAGTTAGAACCTTCATTGGCAATTGAGCTGTTTTATAATTTTGATAATTCTTTTTATAAAACAAGAAATTCTTTCGAACTAGCTCATCCCATAAATAAAAAACTAGACTTTAGTTTGGTATACAAAATTGAACATGAATTTAACATGAATGATCCAATGACTCTTTTTATATTTGAACCAAAGATTAGTTATAGATTTTAAATGATTGAAAAAAAAATAAGCACCTCATTTTTTATTGCTGATTTTAATGAGTTGAGTTCAGTTGAACAAGATTTAATAAATAAAGCAAAGCAGATTTTAAAAACTTCATATTCTTCATATTCAGGTTTTTCTGTTGGAGCATCTGTAATGTTCGAAGATCAAACAAGCGTTGAAGGTTCTAATCAAGAAAATGTTGCTTTTCCTTCAGGGCTTTGTGCAGAAAGAGTAGCATTATTTTATGCAAGATCAAAATTTCCAGATAAAAGAATTGATACAATAGCTATTTCAGCTCAATCAAAAGATTTTGAAATTAATGATTACATAAGTCCTTGCGGAGCATGTAGACAGGTTATGGCAGAATATGAGGAAAAACAAAAATCAAAAATTAGAATTTTACTACACTCTCCAAACGATTCAGTTCTTATTTCAAACTCTGTTGAAGATTTATTGCCTTTTGTATTTAAAAGTCCATTTTTAAAAAGATTTTAGTTTTTTATGCATGTTCTTTCTACACCAATCGAATATTTAAAAGGCGTTGGTCCTGTAAGATCTGAATTGCTTAAAAAAGAATTACGAATCTTTACTTACGAAGATTTATTAATGCATTTTCCTTTTAGATATGTGGATAAGAGTAATATTTATAAGATCTCAGAAATTAATGATTCCTTAACTCAAATTCAGTTTAAGGGTAAAATTGTTAAAATTGAGGAGAAGGGAGTAAAAAGATCAAAAAGATTAATTGCTCATTTTCAGGATTCAAGCGGGATTATTGAATTGATCTGGTTTAAATCTATAAAATGGATTAAACAAAATTTGAGTCTTGAAAAAGAGTATATTGTATTTGGAAAACCTAGCTTTTTTTCTAAAAGAGCTAGTTTAGTTCACCCTGAACTTGATGCCATAGAAGATGATTCAGATGATTTTAAAGGATTGTATGGTGTTTATTCAACAACTGAGAAATTAATTCACAAAGGATTAAATAGTAGAGCTTTATCTAAGCTTGTCAAGAATCTTATTCCACTAATTAAAAATAATATTGAGGAGAATTTATCCAAGGAGATTCTAGACAAATATAAAATTCCTGCAAAAGAAGATGCATTAATAAATATACATATATCGAAAGATTTAAAGATTTTAGAAAGAGCTCAAAAAAGATTAAAATTTGAAGAATTATTTTTTCTACAGCTACATTTGTTAAAAACAAAACAACTACGAAAGGTTAAATCTAAGGGGTATGCCTTATCAAATATTGGAGATATGTTTAATGAGTTTTACAATAACCATTTAAAATTCCCACTTACAAATGCTCAAAAGAGAGTACTAAAAGAAATAAGAGCTGATGTAAAAGGAAATCAGCAAATGAATAGGCTATTACAAGGGGATGTTGGAAGTGGAAAAACAATTGTTGCTTTGTTAAGTATGCTAATGGCTATTGATAATGGATTTCAGGCATGTATAATGGCTCCAACTGAAATTTTAGCTCAACAACACTACAAGACAATTTCTGATGAACTTTCAAAACTTGAAATTAATATTGATATTCTAACTGGTTCAAAAAAATCTAAAAAAAGAAAAACTTTATTGGAAGAATTAGAAGAAGGAAAAATTAATTTATTAATAGGTACACATGCTCTTTTAGAGGATACTGTAAAGTTTAATAATCTTGGCTTTGTTGTTATAGATGAACAACATAGATTTGGGGTTGCTCAAAGAGCAAAACTATGGAAGAAAAACTTAAATCCTCCCCATGTTTTAGTAATGACTGCTACCCCTATTCCGCGAACCTTATCAATGACTTTGTATGGAGATCTAGATGTCTCTGTAATTGATGAGCTTCCACCAGGAAGAAAGGAAATTAAAACACTTTGGAGATCTGATTCATCACGACTTAAAATAATTAGGTTTATGCATGAGCAGATAAAACTTGGAAGACAGATTTACATTGTATTCCCTTTAATTGATGAGAGTGCCAAGCTAGATTATAAAAATTTAATAGAGGGTTTTGATTCTATTGTTAGAGAATTCCCTCTTCCAGATTTTCAGGTTAGTGTTGTACATGGACAGATGAAAGCTGATGATAAAGAGTATGAAATGCAAAGATTTGTTGAGGGTAAAACGGATATTCTTGTTGCTACTACAGTTATTGAGGTTGGAGTAAATGTTCCAAATGCATCTGTTATGATAATTGAAAGTGCTGAAAGGTTTGGCTTATCCCAGCTACATCAACTAAGAGGTAGGGTTGGAAGAGGAGGAAATCAATCATATTGTGTTTTAATGAGTGGAAATAAAATAAGTAATGATGGAAAAACTCGTTTGCAAACAATGATAGATACAAATGATGGTTTTAAGTTAGCAGAAGTTGACTTAAAGCTTAGAGGTCCAGGTGATATGATGGGCACACAACAAAGTGGATTATTAAATTTCAAAATTGCTGATATAGTAAAAGATAATAAAATTTTACTTCATGCAAGACAACAAGCTGTGGAGTTAATTGAAGATGATATTGACCTATCTAAATCAGAGAATATAAATATAGCTCGCTTTTATAGACCTTACGCTAGAGAAAGAATGGGGTGGAGTAGAATAAGTTAAAAAAAGGGTAAGCTATTTGTATCGCACCGCTACAACCTACTACCCTTGCTACATTCCTGTCCTGGGGGAGTTCATAGGGAGCTGGTCGTACAAGACTTACCCTTAGAGCGCAAAATTAATATAATCTAACATACAGCAAAATTTTTCTTAGTATGTATTTTCTATATTTGTAAAAAATTTAAACTCATGGACACTAGAAAATTTGCAATGAATTATGGAGCTTATTTAGGCTTAGCTTTAATAGTTATCTCATTTATTGTATATATACTAGGTTTAGAAGAACAAAAATCTATTATTCCCTCACTTTTAAATAACTTTTTAATGATTGGGGCTATTGTTTATTCAGTTACTATCTACAGAGATAATTTTAATAATGGGTTTATATCTTATGGGCAGAGCCTTAAGCTTGGCACTTCGGTTGTGTTTTTTGCTTCAGTAATCTTAGCTTTTTATACTTTTATATTTGTAACATTTATTAATCCTGAGTATTTAGAAAATATTTTAAAAGTAGCAGAGCAAGAGATTTTAAATTCTGATCCTGAAATTTCAGATGAAAATCTAGATATGGCACTTTCAATGACTCAAAAAATGTTGCAGCCACAATGGATGATTACTCTTTCTGTTTTGGGTGGTACTTTTATGGGCTTTTTCTATTCGCTAATTATATCATTTTTTGTTAAAAAAGAAGACTCTAATTTTACTATCTAATAATGGATATTTCAATAATTATTCCTCTATTTAACGAAGAAGAATCACTTCCTGAACTTTGTTCATGGATTGAAAAAGTAATGAATAAAAACAATTATTCCTATGAGGTGTTGTTAATAGACGATGGGAGCAAAGACAAATCGTGGTCAGTTATTGAGAATATATCTTCAAAGAATTCTAATATAAAAGGAATTAAATTTAGAAGAAATTATGGAAAATCTGCAGCTCTAAATATTGGGTTTCAAAAAGCTATTGGTAATGTAGTAATTACTATGGATGCAGACTTACAAGACAGTCCTGATGAAATACCAGCTTTATACGATAAAATTATGAAGGAAGGATATGATTTAGTTTCTGGATGGAAACAGAAAAGATATGATCCACTATCTAAAACAATACCAACAAAATTATTTAATTGGGCTGCAAGAAAAGCTTCTGGAATTTATTTACATGATTTTAACTGTGGCTTGAAGTCATATAAAAATAATGTCGTTAAAAGTGTTGAGGTTCATGGTGAAATGCATAGATATATTCCTGTACTAGCTAAATGGGCTGGTTTTGAAAAAATAACAGAGCAGGTTGTTGAACATCAAAGTAGAAAATATGGAGAAACAAAATTTGGATTAGAACGTTTTGTAAATGGATTTCTTGATTTATTGACAATTACTTTTGTAACCAGATTTGGTAAAAAGCCAATGCATTTTTTTGGTGTTGTAGGTACAATTATGTTTATTTTAGGATTCGGTATATTTGGTTTTATTGTAATTGAAAAGTTAAACGCAATAATTAATAATGTTGCTGCTAAGAACATTGCAGACATGTCTATTTTTTATATTGCCCTAACATCAATGATTATTGGAGTTCAACTATTTCTTGCTGGCTTTATTTCTGAAATGATTTCAAGAAGTTCTAATGACAGAAACAACTATCAAATAGAAAAGGAAGTCTAAATTTTGTCTGCTAAAAAAGTAATTATTATTGGTCCAGCTCATCCCTACAGAGGGGGTATTGCAAATTTCAATAACTGTTTAGCAAAGGCATTTCTAGAAAATGGAGATGATATTCAGGTTTTTTCTTTTAAGTTACAGTACCCATCATTTTTATTTCCGGGCAAAACACAGTATGAAGAATCTGACCCACCCAAAGGAATAAAAATTAAGAGTGCAATAAATTCTATAAATCCATTCAATTGGTTTAATGTAGTAAGAGAAATTAATAATCAACAAGCTGATTATGTTGTAATTAGG
>CESZ01027673.1_pt1 | contig 12062 bp, 8 predicted proteins | sample 531081 | NCBI WGS metagenome assembly CESZ01 (sample SAMEA2621260, study PRJEB7988) | marine metagenome | biome: marine biome (ENVO:00000447); feature: surface water layer (ENVO:00002042); material: "saline water (ENVO:00002010), including plankton (ENVO:xxxxxxxx)" | depth 5 m | reverse complement strand
GAGCTTCTAAATTAGTTGGTGAATTAATAAAAAATCTTGAAGAGAAAGTAAATCCAATAATCATATATGAAAGTACTGTTTACCCAGGTGTTACTGAAGAAATATGCGTACCAATAATAGAAAAAACTTCTGGTAGAAAATATAATTTAGAAAATTTCAATAATACTTTTTATTGTGGATATAGCCCCGAAAGAATAAATCCAGGGGATGAGAAATACACTGTAAATTCAATTACTAAAGTTACTAGTGGATGTAATAGGAATGTAGGTGAATGGATTGATTCTTTTTATGGATCATTTATTGCTGCAGGAACATTTAAAGCTTCAAATATTAAAATTGCTGAAGCCGCGAAAATAATTGAAAATACTCAAAGAGACATTAATATAGCTTTAGTTAATGAATTAGCAATACTATTTAAAAAACTCGATATTAATACTAAAGAGGTCCTAGAAGCTGCAGGAACAAAATGGAACTTTCAAAAATATATTCCCGGTTTAATTGGTGGCCATTGTATAGGTGTTGATCCCTATTACTTAACTTACAAAGCCAAAGAAATAGGTTATGAAACAAAATTAATCTCAGCAGGACGAAATATTAATGATTACATGCATAAATATTTATTAGATCAGATTATTTTTCATAAATCAAAAAATAATAAAACATTACTTAAAGAAGTCTTACTACTTGGTTTATCTTATAAATCAAATTGCGGAGATATAAGAAATTCTCAGTTACTTTATTTAGTTGAAAATATAAAACACTTAGATATGAATATCACTATTGTTGATCCAAAAGTGAATAGTAAAAAAGTTTTTGAAGAAAAAGGAATTATTGCACTTGATTCAATTCCTAAATCTAAAAAATATCACATAATAATACTTGCACTGAAACATAAAGAATTTGAGGATTTGACAAAGACTGAATTATTAAAATTTGGATACAAAGAAACTTTAATTTTTGACTTAACCTACAAACTCTCAGGAGAAGGAATAATAAATTTATAAAATGATTAAAAACATTTTTAATAATTACAAAAGATATATAAGAATATCAAAAAAGGAAAGTCAAATAGCCTTATTTTTTGGGATATTTGGAGCTTTATTAGAGACTTTTTCTATATATTTGCTTGCAAATTTGATCACAAACTTAAACTATGAAAATCCCTCAACAAGTTTTAATATATTTGGTTCTATTTATTTTAACCAGAATATCTATATCCTTTTCTTTCTAATTTCAGCAGTATTATCCGCATTTTTCTATTTTCTCTCCAATAAAAATATAGTAAAAGCAAAATGTACCATAGAGCAATTTGTTAGAAAAGAAATTACAGATTTATCACTAAATATAAAATGGGAATATTATTTAAAAATGAGTCAGGGAGATATTTCTAAATCAATTATTTCTGAAGGACAAAACATATCAGAGGGTTACATGTACTTTCTTTCGGCAATTACTTATATATCAATTGCATTCACATACTGCATAGTTTGTTTAATTTTAGTACCAAATACTTTTTTTATACTTATTATTTATGCAATTTTTGCTTTTAGAATTTATGTATATTATTCAAGAAAAGCTGATTATTTTGGTAAGAACCTTTCAAAAATAACATCTAATATAGGACAATGGACTGCAGCGATTTTTAATAACTTAAAATACTTAAAATCAATAAACAAAGATAAATTAGCAAAGGAGGAGGCAAGTAAAATATATATTAAATTTGCAGATTCTTACAGAAATGCAATGATAGCAAGCTATAAATCAAAGTTTGTAACTGAGATATTAACAATCATTTTCATATTTTTAGCAATTGTTTTCATTCTTTTAATTAGATCTGAAACATCAAATTTAATCCTTTCATTATCTTTGTTTGTGAGAATGACTCCAAAGGTATATAACGCGCAAAGTAGACTTTTAGATTCTTTAGCAATGGTTTCATGGCCAAAATCTCATTATGAAAAGATAAAATGGGCAAAGAATTATGAGGATTTTATTTATAAAAACAAAAAAAGTTTTCAATTTGATGGGGATATTATTTTTGACTCAGTAGAATTTAATTATCCAGATTGCCCTACTATACTAAAAAATATAAATCTCTTAATCAAAAGAAATCAGTGCATTGGAATTATAGGAAAATCAGGGACTGGTAAGAGTACTTTATTAGATTTAATTACAGGCATAATAATCCCTAAGAAAGGGGAAATTTATTTATCAGGTAAAAATATGAATGATATAAATATAGATTCATGGAGAGAGAACATAGGGATTGTAATGCAAGAAAATTTTCTCAAGAATGATTCCATAGCATCAAATATTGCCTTAGGTAAAAAAATTGATAGGGAAAGAATTAAAAGCTCTCTTATTAAAGCTAATGCTTGGGACTTTATTTCAAAACTTCCCAATGGAATAGAAGAATTAATATTTGATAGAGGATTAAGATTCTCAGGTGGTGAAAGGCAAAGGATTGCATTAGCTAGAGCTTTGTATGCCAATCCTCAAATATTATTATTAGATGAGCCTTCAACAGGCTTAGATTTAAATGCAGAAAATAAATTAATTTCTTCTATTAAAAAAATTAAAGGGAAAATGACTATTATTATTATTTCTCACAAAAAAAGTATTGTAAAATTATGTGATGAAATTTTCGAACTAGATAAATTAGGTTTAATTAAATTATAAATGCTTAATTTATTTACTAAAAGAATTTTTTTAAAATCAAAAATTGTTTATATTATTAATTCTACAGATGTTGGGGGGGCTGAGAATATTTTCTTCAATGTTGTTAAAGAATTAAGTAAAAAAGATATTGTTATTATCTCTCTAACTTGTCAAGGATATTATGGGAAAGAACTTAAAAATAAAGGGTTCACAGTTTATTCTATAAATATGAAAAAAAATATTTTTATACTTTTTCAAATTTTCAAGTTATTTTATTTAATTAATATACATAGACCTGAAATAGTTCACACATGGCTATATCATTCGAACTTAATCGGAGGAATAATAGCTAAATTATCTAGAGTAAAGAAAATATATTGGAGTATTCATCATGATTATGAGTATTCAAATATGTTAATGATGATTGAGATGAAGTTACTTTCAGTTTTAAGCCATTTAATACCTAATAAGATTATTTATTGTTCATATTCATCAAAGGAAAATCATATTAAAAATGGTTATAGTCAATTTGAATCGTCAATTATAGAAAATGGCATTTGCTTATCAAAGTTTAAAAGCGATAGTATTTTGAGAACAAAAATTCGCGCTAAATTAAAAATTAAAAATGATTGTTTTTTATTAGGAAATATTTCGAGATATCATCCTTTGAAAGATCATGATACTTTATTAAAATCCTTAACCTATTTAAAGCTTAAGAGTAAATCTTTTAGATGCATTTTAATTGGTAATGGTCTTACTGAAAAAAATATTGATCTAGTAAAAAAAATTGAAAAATATAATCTTTCTAAGGAAATAATACTATATGGATCAAGTAATAAAATACATCAATTAATAAATGCTTTTGATTTATATATTCTTTCTTCAAAATCAGAATCTTTTCCAGTTACATTACTTGAATCCATGGCAAGCGGAGTTCCCTGTATAAGTACTAATGTTGGTGATGCAAAAAATATAATTGGCAATTCAGGTTGGATAGTTAATCCTAAAGATCATTATGAATTAGGAAATTGTATTGCAAAAATAATTGATAAAAGAGATTTATTACAAGAGAAATCTAAATTATCAAAAGAGAGAGTAAAGGAATTTTTCTCTTTAGAGAGAATGAATTATAGATACAAAAAATTATATTAATAAAAAAACTAATCCAGATATAAATTAAATTAATTTTATGATAATATTTTAATCTGGAAATTTTGGAGATATGGCTAAATATTTGATGAGATTCGATGAGTAAATTCTAGAATGGATTGGGAGAAATTCTTTATATTAAAAAGGCACTTAGAAAAATATAATATTAAATCAATTCTTGGTGTGGTTCCTAATTGTAAGGATGAATTTTTGTTTTCAGCCAAACCAAACAAACACTTTTTTGATTATTTAAGAAAATGTAAATTATATGGAGATTCAATTGCTCAACATGGATACGAACATAGATATGACTCAAAATCAAGAGGAATTTATGGCACTTCATCAAATTCTGAATTTGCAGGTCATCCATATGAAATACAATTTAATAAACTAAATAATGGGAAAAAAATACTAGAAAAAGAATTAATTTGGGAGCCTATATTTATGGCTCCAGGCCACTCTTTTGATAAAGGAACAATAATAGCCCTGAAAAAACTAGGATTTTCAAAAATTCTAGATGGATTATCTTTTAATCCATATACAATAAATAATCTTATTTTTATCCCTCAATTTTCATCAAAACCTTTACCAATATTTTTTCCCTGTATATCTCAATTATGCGTACATATTAATACTATTTCTACAAAGGAAATAAAAACACTTATGAAATTTATTAGTAAACATCATAAGAAGTTTATATCGGTGAATGAAATTCGAATATACAGGAACAAAAAATATCCTTTAGATGGTACTTTAATTAAAATAATATCGACAACATATAGAAATATAAAAAAAATTCCTAGGTTTACTTTAAGAAAGTATCTCTTAGTACTTTGTTTACTACAAAGAATTTACTATAAATTAAAATTCCATAATTTTGATATCGATAATTGGCATTTACAAGGTACTTTTTATTGCCGAAAATATAAAATATTATCTTTAAAAATAATAAATGATTTAAAACCTCAACTTTATATTGATATTGGCTGTGGATTGGGTGAAATCTTATCAAAAGTAAAATTAAGTAAGTTTTATAAGCTTGGTTATGATTCAGATACAAGGATTAATAAAGTTAATATTAAAAAAAATAATTCAAAATTTCAATATTTTAATAAAGAAGAAAAACTTTTCGAATATGCAAAAAAAATTCAGTTCAAGGAAGAGAATTTGGTTGTTATATCTATGCTAAACTTTGTTCATAATTTAAGCCTAGAAGAGTTACAAGTAATGATTGCTAAATATTATAAAGAGGTAGGCGAATATATTTTATTAATTGATAATATTTATAAAAAAGAAAAGGAATATAAATATAGTCATCATAATTTTCTATTAAATCATAGTGGTTTAATTAAACATATTCATAAGGTAGATAAACTACGATCATTATATTATTTAAAAATTAAAGAATAAGATAAATGAAAATATCAAATAGAAGAGAACACACAGTACTTATAGTATCTAACTGCACATGGTATTTATATAACTTTAGAGAAGAATTATTATCCGAGTTAAAAGGTAAAGGATACAATCTAATATTACTTTCACCTTTGGATAATTATTATGCAAGAATCAAAAAATATTTTGCAAAAAAAGAAACTTTATTTTTAGTAAGAGGATCTGAAAATCCAATCCTAGAAATAATTACTATTTTTAACTTATTGTTTATTTATATAAAATACAAACCTGATTTAGTACATCACTTTACAATTAAACCTTGTATATATGGCGGTTTAATATCTAGATTAGTAGGTATAAAATATACAATAAATCATATTACGGGACTGGGGCCATCTTTTTACAGTAAGAGATTAAAAATTAATTTTGTAAACAATTTACTTAATCCTTTTTATAAATATGCATTTAACAAAAAAGATAAAAATTTAGTAAACATTTTTCATAATAAGTCAGATAGAGATACCTTTATTTCTAGGGGGATAACCTCTCTTCGAAAGACTAAAATAATTGCTGGTTCAGGAGTTGATATTGAATATTTTAAAAAATCAACTTCTTTCAATATAAATAAAGGAATTAAGAGAATTTTATTTCCAGCTCGAATTATAAAAGAAAAGGGTATCGTTGAATTAATAGATGCTTGTAAAGAGTTGTGGGATGAAGGATATAAATTCATTCTAAATATTGCAGGAGAAATAGATACACAAAATAATAGTCATATAAATAAAAAGACATTCGAATATTTAATTAATAATGAAAATATATTTTTCTTAGGTAAATGTAATAATATGCTCGAAATTTATAATAATATTGACATTGTTGTTCTACCATCATGGAGAGAGGGATTATCTAAATCACTACTTGAATCTGCTGCAATGTCATTGCCCATCGTCACGACAAATGTCCCAGGATGTAAGGACATCATTAAAAATAAATACTCAGGTTTAGTAGTTAGAGTAAAAAACAAACAAAAACTAAAATCTGCAATTAGTTTATATTTAGATAATCCAAGATTGGCTTACAAACTTGGCAAGAATGCCAGAAAAACAGTTGCTGATAAATATAATGTCCAAATAATAAATAAAAAGATTTTAAATATATATAATTTATTTCTAAATAAATAAAATGTCAGCCTATATTTATCCATTTGTTTTTCTTTCATTTCTTACTATATTTGAAAATATAAATAAATTTTGCAAGATACTAGATAATAAATTCTTTTATTATTTAGTATCTATATTCTTTATTTTTTTTATTGGCCTAAGATTGGAGATTGGATGCGATTGGAGTAGATATGTATTAATGTTTGATAAATATGAAGTATTAAGTTTTTGGGAAATATTAAAAAATAATTTTATTTCAGGTCATAAATTACAAGAATTAGGACATATATTAATTACAATAATTTCTAAAAATATATACACCCTTAATACAATATATGCAATTCTATTTACTATTCCATTATTTTATTTCTGTTCAAAGCTTAAAAGAAAATATTTATCATTATTAGTTTCCTACCCATACTATATAGTTGTAGTAGGAATGGGTCCTATAAGACAAGCAGCATGTATATCAATCTTAATGCTATCTATAATATTAGTTTCAAATAAAAAATATTATTTATACTTTCTGAATACAGTTTTTTCTTTATTAATTCATCAATTTTCAATTATTTTTAATGGATTAATATTAATTCATAATTTACCAAGGTTAATAAGAACTAAATTCAGAAAAAATAATATCCTTTATTTATTAATCATAATTACTATAATTATTTTTTGTTCTCCATCGATAATAGATAAAACATTCTATTATTTTAAGTTATATGGCACAATCATTTCTCCAGCAAAAAGTGCCATTTATCTATGGTTTATTCATTTTATACCTTCAATAATTTTCTTATCAAATATCAACAAATTTAATTTAGAAAAATCACTTAAGAAAATACTAATTTCTTTTTCAATCTTTGGATTTGTGATATTACCTATTATTTTTATAAATTCAGTAATTGCATATAGATTATTACTTTATTTATTTCCTTCTAGCATTTTAATAACTTCTTATATCCCTGATTTATCTTTATTTAAAATAAATAGTTCTATTATTTTATACAGTATTGTTATGTCATCTTTGTTCTCTTTACTTATTTGGCTTAATTTAGCTTTTCATTCTTCATGTTGGGTTCCCTATAAAAATATTTTAATTAAATAAGAAATTTTAATTATTTAAAACAGAGTCGGAGCACATATCCAGGATACTTCTTTTTGGGTACCAATTTAATAACTTTAATGCGAGGCTATTATCGGCAACAACAAAAGGTTGATCTCCTAGCCTTCTTTCTACAAAATCATAAGGGAAGCTTATGCCCTTAATTTCTTGAAAAGTTTTTATAATTTTCAGTACGCTTGTACCCTTTCCAGTTCCTATATTTATTGAAATATTTTGAGGGGTATGATCTTTAAGATAATTTAAGGTCGCTATATGAGCCTCAGCTAAGTCCATAACATGAATGAAATCTCTTATACAAGTCCCATCAGAAGTAGGCCAATCTTTACCAAAAATCTGTACCTTTTTTTGATGTCCATTTATAGTTTTTATAATCGCTGGAAATAGATTAGATGACTTTTCCTTTAAGTTCCCAACCAATAAACCTGATTCATGAGATCCAACAGGATTAAAGTACCTTAAATTTGCTATCCTCCATTTCTTATCACTTGAATATAAATCTCTTAATATTTCTTCAATACATAATTTTGTTTTTCCATAGGGAGTTTTAGGTTTTATTTCATCGGTTTCTTTTAACAATTTTAATCCTTTAGAATTATAAACAGATGCACTGCTACTAAATATCAAAGAAAAACATTGATATTTTTTCATAGTTATTATCAATGAAATTGTACTTGATACATTTGAATCCCAGTATTGCATCGGTGATTTAATTGAATCATAAATTGACTTTAATCCAGCAAAATGAATTACTGATTTTATAGGCTTATTGTCCTTAAAATAACTACTGAAAACAGAATCCAGCCATAATTGATTTCTTAAATCCCCTTCAACAAATTGAATCCTTTCGCTAACATTAAGTCCTTTTAAATCAAAAATCTTTTTTATATTTGAGAAACTTTCTTTAGAACTGTTAATCAAAGAATCTAGAATAAGTACATTATAATTTTTTTCCAGAAGCTTAACACAAGTATGACTTCCAATATATCCACATCCTCCAGTAACTAAAATAGTTTCCAAAGATTATTTATTAAAGGGTACTAATCTAGATTACAATATGAATTAACAAGAGGTGAATTCATAATACCTACTAGGTGATAATAATAAAAAAATGAAATAATTACTCTTTAATATTAAAATAATATATTTAAGTTTAATCTATATTAAATCTCCTATTATTATTTTATGAAAAGACTTTTTTAAAATATAAATTTTTCAATCAATTATCTCGTATAATTTGAAATTTAATGGGAATGAAAAATATAAAATTTTTAAATAATTTATTAAATCTTCCAAGAACGGTAAAGACATTAATCGCAGTATCAATTGATTTTAGTTGTTGTATAATTTCCGTTTGGTTTTCATATTATCTAAGACTTGGAAGTATTGTTTCTCTTTCAGAAAGAGGTTTAGACGCCCTAGTATATGCATTAATAATTTCATTCCCTATATTCATTATCCTTGGACTTTATAAAAATATATTCCGTTACTCAGGACTAGATTCATTATTTAATGTTTCCAAAGCTCTTTTAATATATGGAATAATATACGGAACTCGTTTAAGCCTTTTTGGAATTAAAGGTATACCTAGAACCATAGGGTTAATTCAGCCTATAATTTTGCTGTTTTTGATTATATCTTGGCGAGTCCTAGTAAGATTCATACTCAGGAACCTTAATAATCAGCATTATGCAAAAAAAGATCTCGTAAAAGCCTTGGTTTATGGTTCTGGAGAAGCAGGGAGGCAAGTGGTAAAAGCCATGCAAGATAGTCAAGAGATATCAATACAAGGATTTATTGATGATGACAAGACTAAAAAGGGATGTTTTATAGACGGTAAAAGAATATATTCAGTTAGTAACTTAGGTAATTTAGTAACTAAAAAAAATATAAGTCTAATTTTACTAGCTATTCCATCCATACCTAGAAAAAAAAGGAACCAAATTATTAAGAATTTACTTAATTACAAAATTGCAGTTAGAACAATTCCTAATATCTCTAATTTAGCAAGTGGAAAAAATTTAATTACAGAATTTTCAGATCTTGATGTAGATGATTTATTAGGAAGAATTGAAGTTGAACCATTTCAATCTTTAATGAAGAAAAATAATTTTGGAAAAACAATTTTAGTAACTGGTGCTGGAGGCTCCATTGGAAGTGAATTATGCCGACAAATACTTAAACAGAACCCTTCGAAAATTCTTTTAGTAGAAATAAGTGAATATGCTCTTTACTCTATACATTCAGAATTAGATGAAGTTAATAAAGAAAATATAGAAATAATTCCATTAATTGGCTCAGTTCAAGATAAACAAAGAATGGGAAAGATTATATCTATCTTTAAACCTACAACTATTTATCATGCTGCAGCATATAAACACGTTCCAATAGTTGAGCATAACCTTATAGAAGGTCTAAAAAATAATTTATTAGGAACTTTCGATTTAGCTAAATTAGCCCTGTCAAATAATGTTTCAAATTTTGTTTTTATTTCTACTGACAAGGCAGTAAGACCTACTAGTATTATGGGGGCTACGAAAAGACTTGCTGAACTAAGTTTACAAGCACTTAATGACAAGAATTTAGGCTTATCAGATGATCATAATCAAACTAAATTTGCAATAGTTAGATTTGGCAATGTACTCGATTCTTCTGGCTCAGTAATACCAAAATTTAGAGATCAAATAAAAAATGGAGGTCCGATAACCTTAACTGATAGAAAAATTACGAGATATTTTATGACAATAACTGAAGCAGCTCAATTAGTCATTCAAGCAGGAGCTATGGCAAAAGGTGGAGAAGTTTTTGTTCTAGATATGGGTAATCCGATTAAAATATATGATTTAGCAAAAAGAATGATTGAATTGTCAGGCCTATCAATTAAAAGTAATACAAACCCAAATGGTGATATTGAGATAAAAATTACTGGCCTAAGACCTGGTGAGAAACTTTATGAAGAACTTCTACTGTCTAAAAACCCAATAAAAACTAAACATCCAAAAGTTTTTAGATCCAATGAACCTTTTATAGTTCACAATGAATTAATAAAAGAAATTAATAGCCTGAAAGAACTTATAGAAAAAAATGATTTAGAAAATATCCTGAATAATTTAAGGAAAATTGTTATCGACTACTATCCAAACAAAAATATAATAGATCATACTTTTATGAGAAAATAAAATTAACTGAACAGGGCAATTCATATAAGAAATAACTAATGAACTTTAAAAATTCTCAAACAATTAGACTTTATGATGTAATAATTTCATCTCTTTTACTTTTTATTTTTAGTCCTTTAATATTTTTGATATTTATGATTTGTTTTCTTGAATCAAAGGATCCAATATTTGTACAAATCAGAATAGGTCAATACAAAAAACCATTCAAACTTTTAAAATTTAGAACTATGAAAATTAATACTCCTTCTTTAGCATCTCACTTAGTCAATGAAAAATCAGTTACTAGATTTGGAAGATTTATTAGGCTTCTAAAATTAGATGAGTTGCCGCAACTCATTAATGTAATTAATGGAGATATGAGCTTAGTAGGACCCCGTCCTTGTTTATATAATCAAGATGAACTTATCAAATTAAGAGAAGAATATAAAATTTTCGAAGTAAAACCAGGAATTACTGGTTTATCCCAAGTCAAAGGAATAGATATGTCTAATCCAATTAGATTATGTGAGACTGATTTATATATGAATTCTATAATTAATCAAAAATATTATTTCAAATATTTATTCTTAACACTTTTTGGGAAGGGAATTGGAGATAAAGTTAAAAAATATTAGATAGAAAAACTTTTTTTGAAATATGCTAAATCTAGATTTCCATCTTTGTAGAATCAAAGAAAATTGAGAATTTAGAACTATCTTTCTTTACAATAAACATTTTCTATACAATACTTTAAGGAGATTTAAAAAATCTTACGATATTTTTTTAAAATAAAATATGCATAATATTAAACATCTTGATTGTTCTCTTAGAGACGGGGGATATTATAACAACTGGGATTTTAAAGATACTCTTATTAATCAATATCTTCAAGTTCTTGAAAGTATTAATATTGATTTTTGTGAAATAGGTTTTAGATTTTTTAAGAATAAAGGATTTAAAGGTTCATGTGCCTTTTCCACAGAGGAGTTTCTATCAACATTAATAATACCTAAAAGTGTAAAAATTGCGATAATGATTAATGCAGGAGAATTAATTGAAGAAGGAGAATTAATTCTAGATAGGCTTAAAAATCTAATCCCCTTAAAAGCTAATGATTCAAAGGTTGATATGGTAAGAGTTGCATGCCATTCAGAAGTAACCGAGACAATATTACCTGTATTTGAATTTTTACATGATTATGGATACTTATCTGCATGCAACATAACTCAAATATCTGATAAAACTAATGATAGGTTAATAGAATTATCTTCTTTAATTGCGTCTTCAAAAGTCGACATTTTATATTTTGCAGATAGTTTGGGATCAGCATCTCCTTCCTCAATTGAGGCGATAGTAAGAGCTCTAAGAAGTTGTTGGCCTGGTAAATTAGGAATACATGCACATGACAATAGAGGATTA
>CESZ01020575.1_pt1 | contig 12073 bp, 11 predicted proteins | sample 531081 | NCBI WGS metagenome assembly CESZ01 (sample SAMEA2621260, study PRJEB7988) | marine metagenome | biome: marine biome (ENVO:00000447); feature: surface water layer (ENVO:00002042); material: "saline water (ENVO:00002010), including plankton (ENVO:xxxxxxxx)" | depth 5 m | reverse complement strand
TAACTAAAATTCATGTTTTTAAATTAAAAAGGGGTCATTTTGTTTAAAAATGCTTCAAAATCTATTAATTATAATATTATAATTTTTATTTGTAAATATTTATACTACAAATTTCTTTGTTTTTAGCGCTTTTTAGCTCTTTTTGATCTTTTTTTGTTGTTTTTTGCTAAAAAATGTTCAATTTTGATATAATTAATAGACAATTATGAAATTAAAAGAAATTCAAAATCTAATAAAGTTCGTTGCTAAGTCAGGTGCAAGTGAAGTTAGTCTTGAGATGGAAAACGTTAAAATTACTGTTAAAACATCTAATGATTCACCTAAAGTTGTTGTCCAAGAACCAATTGTTATCCCTCAACAACATCAAACCGCACCAACACCACCTGTATCCACCACAATAGATGCTCCAGATGCACAATCATCTGATGAAAACAGCAACTACATTACAATTAAATCACCTATAATTGGTACTTTTTACAGGAAACCTTCACCTGACAAACCATCATTTGTTGAAGTTGGAGATACTATCTCTGAAGGAACTGTCTTATGCGTTATTGAAGCCATGAAACTATTTAATGATATTGAGTCCGAAGTTTCTGGTAAAATTGTAAAGATTTTAGTTGACGACACAAGCCCAGTTGAATTTGATCAACCTCTTTTTTTAGTTGATCCATCTTAAATAAATAAGCTATTATGTTTAAAAAGATATTAATTGCCAACAGAGGTGAAATTGCTCTACGTGTAATCCGAACGTGTAAAGAAATGGGTATTCAGACGGTTGCTGTCTATTCTACGGCTGATGCAGAAAGTATTCACGTCAAGTTTGCAGACGAGGCTGTGTGTATAGGACCAGCTCCAAGCTTTGAATCATATTTGAAAATTTCTAATATCATTGCCGCTGCAGAAATAACAAATGCTGATGCTATTCATCCAGGTTATGGGTTTCTTTCAGAAAATGCTAAGTTCTCTAAAATATGTGAAGAACATAACATCAAGTTTATTGGTGCATCACCCGAAATGATTAACAAAATGGGTGATAAAGCTACTGCTAAGGCTACTATGATTGAGGCAGGTGTTCCATGTGTTCCCGGAAGTGAAGGAATTATTGAATCATTTGACCATTGTAAAAAATTAGCAAAAAAAGTGGGTTACCCAGTGATGTTAAAAGCAAGTGCTGGAGGTGGCGGCAAAGGAATGAGAGCTGTTTGGAAAGAAGAAGATTTAGAGGATTCCTGGAATTCTGCAAGAGTTGAATCTAAGGCTGCTTTTGCTAATGACGATATGTATATGGAAAAACTTATAGAAGAGCCTAGACATATTGAAATTCAAATTATTGGAGACTCTAAAGGAAAAGCCTGTCACTTATCTGAAAGAGATTGCTCAATTCAAAGAAGACACCAGAAATTAACAGAAGAAGTTCCATCTCCTTTTATGACAGATAAATTAAGAGAAGCAATGGGTGCAGCAGCGGTTAAAGCGGCGGAATATATTAAATATGAAGGTGTAGGCACAGTAGAATTTTTAGTTGACAAGAACAGAAAGTTTTATTTTATGGAGATGAATACTAGAATTCAAGTTGAACACCCTATTACAGAACAAGTTATAGACTATGACTTAATAAGGGAACAAATTAAGGTTGCCGCAGGGACTAAAATATCTGGTAAAAATTATATGCCTCAGCTTCATTCCATAGAATGCAGAATTAATGCTGAAGACCCATATCATGATTTTAGACCTTCACCGGGCAAGATTACAAACCTTCACCTTCCAGGAGGTCATGGCTTACGAATTGACACCCATGTATACTCGGGCTACACGATTCCTCCAAATTATGACTCTATGATTGCAAAATTAATTACTACTGCACAAACAAGACACGAAGCTATTGACAAAATGAAAAGAGCACTAGATGAATTCGTGATTGAAGGCATCAAAACCACTATTCCATTTCATCGAAAATTAATGGACAGTAAAGCATATTTAGAAGGTAATTATACTACTAAGTTTATGGAAGATTTTTCAATGGAAGATTAATATGAAGAATATTGTTGTTTTAGGTTGTGGCCTTGTGGGCAGAGTAATGGCGGAAGATCTTTCACAAAATCATAACGTCACATCTGTCGACATTTCCCAAGATAATTTAGATAAGATAAGATCAAAGAAGGTTGATAAAATTTGTAAAGACGTTTCTGATGCAAAAATTTTAAATGATATCATAAAAGATTTTGATTTGGTGGTTGGTGCATTGCCTGGATTTATGGGTTACGAGACAATGAAAAGGGTTATAATGGCTAAAAAAAATATCGTAGATATCTCATTTTACCCAGAAGACCCATTTACACTAGACAAATTAGCAAAAGAAAATAACGTTGTCGCTGTAATGGATTGCGGGGTTGCACCGGGAATGGGAAATATCATCTTTTCTTATCATGATAAGTCAATGGAAATAACAGATTATGAATGTTTGGTTGGGGGATTACCAAAAAAAAGAGAATGGCCATTTGAGTACCAAGCGGTTTTTTCCCCAATTGACGTTATCGAAGAATATATAAGACCAGCTAGATACGTTCAAAATAAAGTTCTAATTATTAAAGAGGCCCTTTCAGATACTGATCTGGTTGATTTTGATGAAATTGGAACACTTGAAAGCTGGAATTCAGACGGCTTAAGAACATTAATTCAAACAATGAGCCATGTTCCAAATATGATTGAAAAAACATTAAGGTATCCAGGCTGTGTTGAATATTTAAAAGTTCTTCGTGAATGTGGATATTTTTCATATGACCCAGTTCAAATAAAAGGGAAAAATATAAGGCCAATAGATTTAACAGCTAAACTCTTATTTCCTAAATGGCAGATGAAAGAAGGAGATGAAGACTTCACGTTAATGCGAATAAAAATATCAGGGAAAGAAGATAAGAAGCATGTTAAATACACATACACACTTCTTGATAGATATCAAAATGATACTATCTCAATGGCAAGAACAACAGGGTTTACGTGTACCTCGGTCGCAAATCTTATTTTAGAAAATAAATTTAATAAAATTGGTATTTCACCACCAGAATACTTAGGGGAGCACTTCAGTTTTATTAATAAATATTTAAGAGAAAGAGAAGTCCTCTATAAAGTTTCAAAAGAATAACAAATCACCTTTTTAACAATTTAGTTGTATAAATTTCCCCATTAGATAAAATCACACGCAATATATACTCTCCACTACTCAAGCTTGAAACATCAACTAAGTTGTTACTGCCAATACTTTTATAATTCAATACTCTTCTCCCATTAATATCAAACACGCTAATTATAGAGCCTTCTAAACTGTAGTTTTCAGTCTTAATTCTTACGGAGTCATTAGCAGGGTTAGGAAAAATACTAATTTGATGTCTTTCTGAAGACTCCGCGCTTAGTGTTTGCCCTTCAATTATGTTGACTGATTGATTCGTGCTTAAGTTGCTAAAAGTATCAATTATTCCTGATGGCCAATAAACAGTAAGGCTTGTTATGCTAGTATCCTCACCGAGCCCAAAATAGGTATTTAGACTACCCATAAATCTAAAGCCAGTGCCACTTCTAACGTCCCTAATTTGTGTTCCTATAACAGGAGATGTTATTTCAATTCTTGCCCCAATTCCGTTTATATTAGACGCTGTTCCAACTGTTATTACCTTCAACCAGTTGTTATCATTTCCATTATTTTGATATAAATTACTTCCGTTAAAAACATCTAAAAAGCCGTCATTATTTGCATCTCCAATTGCCCCTGGGCCGGGCATGTTTCCGTCATAGATTGAGAATGTAAAATCACCATTGTTAAGAAGCATATTGCCGTTTGACAAAATATCTATGTAGCCGTCATTATTAAAATCACCAGAATCATTTTCAATACCATAAGCAGCACCCTCTACACCCGACCCAGCAGTTCTGTCAGAAAAAGTTCCATCTCCGTTATTTTGCATTAACTTATGACCACCATCTCCGCTCGCGCTAGCTCCGACATAAACATCCATAAGCCCATCATTATCAAAATCTCCCCAGGCAGAAGACCATGTTTGAACAGGGTCTCCTAAGTTTGAGCTGTTATTATGACCTCCATTAGGGTAATAAGAATTATACCAACCAGTAATATCAGCCACATTTGAATATGTACCGTCTCCATTATTTCTCCAAAGTTCATTATACTTCCATTGTACATCTCCTCCTCTACATTTAGCAATAAATAAATCAATATCGCGATCATTGTCAAAATCAACCCAAACAGACCCATAATTCCCTCCTTCTTGATCACTTCCAAGTGGGGCTAGACTAAATTCCACTCCGCCAATCCCTGAGGGAACACCATCTTGATTTGGACCTTGAAAGAACTGTAAGTTTCCGCTTCCGTCATTAATATAATAAACAGTAGGCTGGATATCATGACAAACAAAAGCATCAAGATGGCCATCATTATTTATATCGACAAAATTAGATCTTTGTGAGAATACATACTCACTTCCCGAAATCTCAGTGTATGCTGTACCATCGTCATTTGCCCTCATAAAAGTAACACCACTACCGCCCCCATACAGTAGGTCATTATACCCATTTCTGTCATAATCACCAGCAGCCATACTCCAGGATGGGGTAAAATCTGCGTTTGAGGTAGAAATATTGACTTCTTCGAAACTACCTCCTTCGGTTTGAATTAACAGATTTATATTGTCAGATTGAATAGAAACCAAATCATCAAGACCATCTCCATTCATGTCAACAAGCCCTCTTTCTGACCCTATTGAATTTACATTGATTTGTGTAAATTCAAAGGCAGGAGGCGGTGGTGGATCGCTTTCTTCAACAGTAAATTCAAAATTTTCATCACCCCACCTATCATCCCAAACTATGTAATATGTTGTTCCCGCATCTGCGTAAAATGACCCATAAGATAAATATCCATCCCCACTGTCATCATCACCTCCAGAGCATTGTAAATTATCACAGGACCCTTGGTAAACATGAAACCTTGTGTCAAGATTATCATTAACAGCATAATCAGCAGAAACAGTAACTAAATAGTTTTGTGTAGGACTGTATATATACCACTTAAGCTCACCATTATCTGCATCATATTCAGTACAGTTTAATTCAAAAGAATCTCCGCTGATTCCGTCAACTGTATACTCTCCTGCAGTTATCTCAATTGCATCGTTACATGAGCTTCCAGATTGTGAATAAATTTGCAAATTTATAAATAAGCATAATATGGTAAGTAGTAATGTTTTTTTCATTTTATTTTTTTTAGTTACAATTATTAAGAGAATTAATCCATTCTTCGATCATTGCTATTGCTTCATCATGAACTATACTTCTCCCTATTAAAGGCATTCTATACTGTTCTTCGTTACTAGTCATCCTGAAATGAAGTACAGACCTATCTATATTCCCGGGGTTAATTATTAAGTCTGTACCGTTTCCAAGATTGGTGTCAGGAGTCAAGCAAACCCCCATGTTGGCTAGATCCTCTGTTGCCTCAAAACTTAATCTTATAGGCCTATATTCACAGTGAGTATTTTCTGAATGACAGTGTGCACAATTTATATCAATATAAGATCGCACCCTTTTCTCTAGAGGCTCAGACAAATCTTTCCAATTAGCTACTGCCTCAAGATCTGAAGGATAACTATTTAAGTACCCCATTTCCATCCACTTATCTAATTGATTCATTGAGTTTGCCCTGTAATCTAATGTTTTATTAATATTTCTTGGCTTTACTCCATTAGGAATCGCTCCATCTGAAATTTTATGGCATGTTAAGCACTCACTTGCACTCGGAATCCTGTAACTGATATTTCTTTCTTCGCCGTTTTGAAGCCAAGAAATATCAACCACACTTCCTTCAAGACTAAAAGATGCTTCTGTTTGATCTTCATTCCATATATAATCAGCAAATATCCAGCCATTTTCTTTTTTTATCATTAGACGAGTTTCAATATTTTTACTAATCATTTCAGGAAGAACATCATCATAAGAAAAGTTTTTTATAAGAATAGTACCAACCGGAAAATCAAATACACTAGAGTTAGAAATATATTCAGCTGATACTCCATCGGGCATCCATAAAAAACGGTTTTTAATTGAATAATCCGTAAATAACGAACTGATTAGTTCGTAGGGTATTACTCCGAACACAGGATCAAGGTTTTTAAGCTCTCCTTGAAAGAAATTGTATTGGGAAAGGTTTTCATAGGGCATTTCGTTAATATTATAGTTGACAGGAGAATATTCAACAACTACATATGCCTCATCGTCACAACTGTAAGAAACAACAACAAGGCAAAGAAGAAACGTTCTTAAAAAAATCTTTATTCTATCCTCCATATATAACTACCAGAAATATTATGCATTTACAACACGAAATCGATTCAAATCTACGAAAATCAATTTACTTTAACTTTAGAGCAGCCTATCTGATTATAATTCTTTCTATTCTGTCAGATAAATTAGTCAAAATCTCATATGAAATTGTTCCAACAGATTTTGCAAAATCCTGTGCATTATTTTTGGAATCAAATACTACGACCTCATCTCCTTCATCGCAGTTTATACCATTTAAATCTACCATTAAAACATCCATACAAATATTACCTATTACTTTTATCTTATGGCCATTTATATGTATGTGTAATTTTTTAGCAAAAGATCTGCTAATTCCATCGGCATGACCCAATGGGATTATACCAAGTTTAGTTCTTTCCTTACATATAAAACCGCGATTGTAACCAACAGACTCACCTTTTCTAAGATCAATTATTTGCGATATGATAGATCTTAAAGTATGTACTGGCTGTAACCCCAAATTTTTTCCGTTATCGTATCCGTACAGTCCAATTCCCATTCGAACCATATCAAATTCCCATTCGGGAAAATTTAAAATGCTAGATGTATTTGACATGTGTAGTAAAGGAATATTGGTAAGAACTTTCTTAATTTTGCTGCTAATTTTTTTAAATAGATTAATTTGAGAAATAGTAAAACCTTTTTCATTTAAATCTTCACTTGCAGAAAGATGTGAATAAAGAGATATAAGCTTAATTCTTCCTGAATTCACAATTTTATTTATAGCTTTGATATATTCAAATTCATTAAAGCCAACCCTGTTTAAACCACTATTGATTTTAAAGTGACAATTATACTTTTCAATTTTATTTAAGTTGAGAAAAGAAATGAGCTTCTCAAGAAAATAAAAAGAGTATAGACTAGGTTCAAGCTTGTATTTAATGATATCTTTAATGGATTCAACCTGAGGAATTAAAACTAATATAGGGGTTTTAATTCCTTCTTTTCTCAGTTTAATTCCCTCAGAAGCAAAAGCAACGGCAAAATAATCTATATTCAGCGAAACTAATTTTTTGGCTATTTCAACACTGCTTGAACCATATGCATTAGCCTTAACAACAGCCATAATTTTAGTAGATGGTTTTAATTTTTTTGAAATTAAGTTAAGGTTATGCTCAAGAGAGTTAAGATCAACCTCTAATACTGTTTTTTTCAATCTTTCGGTTTTTTTATTTTCTTGGCTGTTTTTTTAAAGTAAGCGAACCTACTTAGAGGCATATACTCATCTTCTTTTCCCAGTAAAATTCTTTTTTTACTTTTCGCCTTTCTGTAGCTATATTGAGCTAATCCTCCAGTTTCTGGACAAATAGCGTGAACCTTTGTGACATATTCAGCAGTAGCCATTATTGTTGCCATATTTTTAAATGGAACCCCCTTGTAATCCATGTCAAGACCTGCAACAATTACTCTTACCCCCTGATTTGCCAGTGAATTACAGACATCAGAAATATCATCATCAAAAAACTGAGCTTCATCAACTCCAACAACTCTACATCTATTTACCTTTTTAAAAATTTCTTTAGATTTTTTAATGGAAACACATTTGATGGTGGAGCCATCATGAGAAATAACAATGTTTTTTTTATCCCTTGTGTCAACCTTCGGTTTAAAAATAATTACATCAAGATTTGCAAATTGAGCTCTTCTTATTCTTCGAATTAGTTCTTCAGTTTTCCCAGAAAACATTGAGCCACAAACAACCTCTATCCACCCAGTTTGTTTTTCAAAGTTTAAAGTATTTTCAAGAAACATTTTGTAAATTTAAAAAGTTGATAATTTATTTGAGTCGGATAAATTTAATAAAAAAAAAAGCTCACATAAACCTAAGCTAAATATAATTTAAAGATTTATTAATGAGTAAGCTATTCATTGTACCAACACCAATAGGAAATCTAGGTGATATCACTTTAAGGTCTATAGAAGTTCTAAAATCAGCAGATCTTATTTTAGCAGAGGATACAAGAATTTCATTCAAACTGTTAAAGCATTATAATATTGATACAAATGTAGAATCTTTTCATATGTATAATGAGCATAAAAAACTTGATTCTATAATTAATAGGCTAGGCGATGATAATAAAATTGCATTAATTTCAGATGCAGGAACGCCGGGAATTTCTGACCCTGGTTTTTTACTTGTTCGTGAATGTATAAAGAACGAAGTTGAAGTTGAATGTTTGCCCGGCCCAACAGCTTTTTTACCGGCTTTAGTTTCGTCGGGATTACCTAGTGATAGATTCTCTTTTGAAGGGTTTTTACCAGTTAAAAAAGGAAGAACAAAACGGTTGAAAGAGCTATCTACCGAAACAAAGACAATGGTGTTTTACGAGTCTCCCCACAGGATATTAAAAACGTTAAATGATTTATTAAATTACTTTAATGATGAAAGTCAAATTAGTATCTCACGTGAGCTCACAAAATTATTTGAGGAAACATTTAGAGGTACAATTAAAGACTCAGTTAAACATTTTGAAAAAAATAAACCGAAGGGAGAATTTGTAATTGTCCTTTTACCAAAATAAAAATATGGATACAAATACAGTTATTACAAATTGGAAAAAGGGAGCCACAGAATTTGAATGCATTAATCCAAACGGAGCTTCTACTATTCTTGGAACTACTGCTGATGGAGAAGAAAAAATAGCATCACCGAAGGCAATCATGCTTGGTTCGCTTGCTGTTTGCTCAGGGCTTGATGTTGTGGCAATACTTAAAAAAATGAGAGTTGAATTAGACGATTTTAAGATTAAGACAACGGCATCTTTGACTGACGAGCACCCTAGATATTATAATCAGGTCAATGTAGAATACCATTTTTTTGGTCAAGATTTAGACAAAGAGAAGGTAGAAAAAGCTGTTGATTTATCTGTGACAAGATATTGTGGGGTGATGGAAATGTTTAGAGGCTTTTCAAAAGTAAAAACGGAGATAAAATATAACTAGAATTGTTAGCTGAAATTCATAAACATATTAATGATGGTAGAATTAGGTTTGACGAAGCAGAGCATAATTATTTTATTGATGGTCAGAAAGCAAAATTTTCCGTAACAGAAATTATAGAGAAGTTCTTTCCTGAATTTGATTCTGCATATTGGGCAGAGCGCAAAGCAATTGAAAAATTAAATCAAGATCACATTGAATATGATTCTGAGGTCCTACATGCTACAATAAAACAAATATTAGAGGAGTGGGAGAAAAAGAGAGCAGACGCAGCATTAAAAGGCACCATATTACATGAGAAGATTGAAGATTTTTATAATGAAAGGTTTCACAAGGATTATCCTCCTGAATTTGAGTTCTTTAAAAATTTTCACAATAAATATAAAAAGCTTGAGCCCTACAGGACAGAGTGGAGGATTTTTGACGAAAGCCTTTCATTAGCAGGCACTGTGGACATGGTTTATCAAAAAGGAAATGGTGAACTGTTTATTTTTGATTGGAAGCGAACATCAAAATTAATTGACCAAAATAATAAGCTAATTTTTAAAGACTTCAATTATGGGCGTGATGGCCTGTCACACATCGCTGACAATAGTTTTAACAGATATGCACTCCAGCAAAATGTTTACAAATTTATTATTGAAAATTATTATGACAAGAAAATTAGCTCAATGAACTTACTCGTGTTACACCCAAATTATACTAACTATGTGCATTTAAAATTACCAGAAATGAAAAAAGAGGCAGCATTTTTGATTGAACAAGCAAAAGTATTAAGTAACTAAATTGAAAGAAAAACTAGACCCATACGCAGCATTAAGATTTAAGGAATTTAATTTTTTCCTTTTGATAAGGTTTATTCTGGTCTTTGGATGGTCCATGCAGTTTATTATTGTGGAGTGGGAGGTTTTATCGCTAGCTGAATCCATATATCCTGAAAATAAGAAGCTGCACCTGCTTTTATTAGGGTCGATTGGAATAGTGGAAGTTTTACCCGCAATTTCCACGGCTTTGTTTGCGGGACATATTGTAGATCAAAGAGAAAAGAAAATGCTATTTGTTCAATGTATCATCGCCTTTTTATTGGTTGCTGTGGGATATTATTTTATAACCAGTCCTTACGCACATGATAATTATGATAACTCTCAAATCATGATTGGGATTTATATATTAGTATTTTTAGGAGGCCTTATTCGAGCCTTTATAGGGCCAACAATTTTTTCTTTAGTTGCCTTAATTGTACCAAAAAGAGTTTACCCGAATGCAGCAACTTGGAGCAGTTCAACTTGGCAATTAGCTGTTGTATTGGGTCCAGCTTTTGCAGGGTTTTCTATTGCATGGATCGGCGTTCATAATTCAATGGGAATAGTGTTAGGGGCAATAATCATAGGATTGTTTTTGATTGGGTTTATTAAGAAAAAACCTATTTTAAATCCCAAGATTGGTGAACCAATTTTTCAAAGTCTTAGAGAAGGATTAAATTTTGTATTTAAAACTAAATCAATACTTGTTGCATTGACTCTTGATATGGTAGCTGTATTTTTTGGTGGATGTATTGCTCTTTTGCCGTTTTTTGCAAAAAATATTTTAAATGTAGGGTCCGAAGGGTTTGGAATTCTAAGAGCAGCTCCAGCAGTTGGAGCAGTAATTATGATGATTGCTTCAGCATATATTCCTCTTACTAGAAATGCAGGTAAAAAATTACTTTTTGCCATATTCTGTTTTGGAATTTCCATAATTGTCTTCGGGGTTTCTAATATATTCTGGCTGTCGGCATTTGCTCTATTTATGTATGGTTTAGCCGACGGCGTTTCAATGATTATACGACAAACAATTTTACAATTAAAAACACCAGATGAGTTTAGGGGCAGAGTAGGCTCTGTTAATTCAATTTTTGTTGGCTCCTCTAATGAGTTAGGCGTTTTTGAAAGCGGCTTAACCGCGGCTTTAATGGGGCCAATTAAGGCCGTAGTTTTTGGTGGTGTAATGACAATATTCACGGTTGGATTTACAGCAATTAAGTTTCCAAAATTTAGAAAATTAGATCTAACAAAAGACATGAATGAAAATATATAGTCTATTATCAATAAGTGCATTATTATTACTGCAAACCAATTTATTTGCCAATCAATCAGATACCTTAAATTTAGATGAGGTCACGTTAAAGAGCGCATTAATTAATCAGGCCAATCCAGCACTTACGGTTTCAGAAATTTCATATAATGAATATCAAATTCAACCCGTGAATTTTCTAGATGCAATTGATTTTTCTGCTGGACTTTGGATTACAAACAGTGAAAATCAAGCGCAAGACAACCGAATGGCTATAAGGGGTTTTGGCGCCCGTTCAGCTTTTGGAATTAGAGGTCTAAAAATTATTCTGGATGGAATTCCACTCACAACACCAGATGGTCAATCACAAGTAGATAACATCCCTTTTGAGCTGATTGAGAATGTTGAGATTATGAAAAGCCTGTCATCTGCAAGATATGGAAATGCATCGGGTGGAGTGGTTAGTATAAACATCTTTTCTAATCTTAAAGACAAATATATTTTGGAGGCTGATTATGGAAGCTATGGTTACAAAAATATTAAAGGAACATACTCAACAAACAGTCAAAAGTCATCTACTATTTTAAACATTTCTCAAGCTGAGAGTGATGGATATAGAGATCATAGTAGTCATTTAAATAAGTCTTTATTTTTTAAGCATGCTAGGAAATTTCAAAATATGAATTTGAAATTCAATTTGCTTTAT
>CESZ01021767.1_pt1 | contig 12082 bp, 12 predicted proteins | sample 531081 | NCBI WGS metagenome assembly CESZ01 (sample SAMEA2621260, study PRJEB7988) | marine metagenome | biome: marine biome (ENVO:00000447); feature: surface water layer (ENVO:00002042); material: "saline water (ENVO:00002010), including plankton (ENVO:xxxxxxxx)" | depth 5 m | reverse complement strand
ATCAAGAAGAAGAGCAAGATGGACAAGAAACTTAAAGCAGTCAGACAGCGACTATTTAATGACTTCGATTTTTACGCAAAATCAGCCCTAAAGATTAGAACTAAAGATGGCGACATTCAGCCTCTTAATCTGAAACCTGCACAAAAGTTACTTCAAGATGCAGTGGACAATCAGCTAAAGACTGAGGGCAAAGTTCGTATCATAATTCTTAAAGCGAGACAGCAAGGTCTAAGTACCTATTGCGGTGGTTATCTCTACCACAATGTGTCTCAGCGAAAGGCTTGTAAGGCTTTGGTGATTACTCACCATTCTGACAGTACTCGAGCCTTGTTTGATATGACTAAGCGTTACCATGAAAACTGTCCTGAGTTACTGAAGCCGCACACTAAATACTCATCTCGCCGTGAACTTACATTTGACGTCTTGGACAGTTCTTATGTTGTTGCGACGGCAGGTGGTGAAAGTGTTGGTCGAGGTGAAACTTTAACCCATGTTCATGCTTCTGAAATAGCGTTCTGGTCTAAATCCACTGCGCTAGAGAACTGGAACGGCCTCACACAAGCAGTCCCAAACAAAAAGGGAACTGCAATCTTCGTAGAAAGTACCGCAAACGGTGTTTCGGGCGTCTTCTATGATCTGTGGAGAGGAGCCGTCGAGGGAACCAACGGATACATTCCTGTGTTCATTCCTTGGCATTTGGACCCCGACTATCGGGAACCAGTTCCTGAGAACTTCGAACAGACACCAGAAGAGGAAGAACTAGTTGATAAGTATGGACTCGATGATGAACAACTCATGTTTAGACGGCGCAAGATCGCTCAGAACGGAATTGATCTGTTTAGACAAGAGTATCCTATCGAGGCTGAAGAAGCCTTCCTTACAACTGGTAGACCAGTGTTTAGCCCAGAATCCCTACAAGAGGCTCTCGACGATGCTCCAGATCCTATCAATAGATTGGCGCTCGAAGGCGATGAGTGGCTAGAGAACCCTCGAGGCGAACTATCACTCTACAGGAAACATGACGCCGGAGAGAGATACACAATCGGAGCGGATGTTGCGATGGGCGTTTCTGGAGGCGATTGGTCTGTAGCGCAGGTTTTGGACTCGAAGAAAAGGCAAGTTGCCACTTATCGAGCCAGAGTACATCCTGACTACTTTGCGACAGTTCTCTTCGCTCTCGGTGAGTTTTTCAATGAGGCTCTCATAATCGTAGAAAACAACAGCCACGGCATACTGACCTGTACTAGGCTCGGCAAGGACATGGCTTATCCAAATTTTTACACTGAGATCCAAGTCGATAAACTTACAGATAAAGAGACCGTTAAACTCGGTTTCACAACCACCTCCAAAACTAAGCCGCTTGTTATCGACGAACTGAGGGCAGCGCATAGAGATGGAACAATCGAACTAAACGATAAAGTCACTATCCGAGAAATGCTCACATACATCGTCAATAATAGCGGTGGCATGGAGGCAGAAGCCGGATGCTTTGACGACTGTGTGATGAGTTTAGCACTCGCCAATCACATTCATGAAGGTGTGTGGACGCCGATAGAAGCAGTCGATGAATTTTACATTGAGATGGTTTAGATATGAAATCAGAAGAATTAAAAGAACTTGATGACGAGAAGATCCTCTCATTAGTCGATCAAAACTTGAGACGATCAATAGGCTACTACGATAGTGAACTGTCGAAAGAACGCCAAAAGGTTATGGACTATTACTCAGCCCATCTACCTAAACCTGCACATGATGGTAATTCCAAGTATGTCAGTCAGGACGTCTACGATGCTGTCGAAAGTATGAAGGCTGCACTACTAGAGACCTTTAGCACTGGTAACAAAACTCTCCGCTTCGCTCCTCAGAATATTGACGACGTACAGATGTCTGAATTGGCTACCGAATACACAGATTACGTCCTTCACCGACAGAATAATCTTTTCGAGGTGATGTCGACTGTGATCCATGATGGTCTGATTGCGAGAGCCGGAATTTGTAAAGTCTACTGGGAACAAAAGACTGACAGTCACCTCGAAGACATCGAAGATCTTACAGAAGAAGAACTCGACATGCGTCTTGCTGACGAGATGACTGAGATCGAAGAGATCGAGACAGACGAAGAATATGGATTAAACAGTGGTCAACTACGGATCTACAGAGACACATCTCAGGTAAAGATCGAAGCAGTTGCTCCCGAAGAGTTCCTAATTGAGCCGCAATGTAAGTCACTTGAAAGTGCCATGTTTCTCGCGCACCGAACCAAGAAGTCACTCTCAGATCTAATCGAGATGGGATATGATGAGAAGGTGGTCATGGAGATCAACGACGAAGACAATGACTTCGACAACGATCCAGAGATCCTATCGCGTTTTAATGAGATTGGTGCAGACCGAGGTTTTAAAGCCAACAGCGACCAGAAAATGTCCAGACAGGTGACAGTCGTCGAGGCTTTTATGGAATTAGACAAGTATGGAGAGGGCATCTGTTCTCTTTATCGTATCGTCAAATCTGGTGGTACTTTATTGGAGTGTGAAGAGGTTCCAAGATTGCCATTCGTGGCTTTTATTCCTCTACCTATTCCACATGCTTTCCATGGAAACAATTTTGCTGACAAACTAGTGGCGATACAGAATGCTCGAACAGTTCTGACACGATCAATCCTTGATCACGCCATGGTCACAAACAACCCAAGATATACAGTGGTCAAGGGCGGTTTGACGAACCCAAGGGAATTAATTGACAATCGCGTCGGCGGCATCGTCAATGTGACTAGGCCCGATGCAATCAATCCTATGGCTCAAGCAAGCCTCAATCCATTTGTGTTCCAGACGATCACTATGTTGGACCAAGACAAAGAAGACACCAGTGGTGTTTCTCGACTGTCGAAGGGCTTAAATAAAGATGCCATAAGTAAGCAGAACTCGGCTGCGATGGTCGAACAATTAGCGACCATGAGCCAACAACGGCAGAAGATTATTGCAAGAAACTTTGCTAACAACTTCCTCAAACCTCTCTTCCTCAAGGTCTACCAGATCTGCATAGAGAATGAGACAGATGAGAAGATCGTTGAGTTAGCAGGTAACTATGTGGCGATCACACCTGCACAATGGTCAGACAAGCGTGACGTGATGGTTGAGTTCAACCTCGGTTACGGTGAACAGGAGACGCAGATCCAGAAGTATCTGGCTTTCCATCAACTGTTCTCATCAGATCCAAGTCTAGGTCAAATGTACGGAGCCGAACAGAAGCATCAGATGCTTTCTAAGATCCTCGATATGTCAGGGATTAAGAATGTGGCTGACTTCTTGAAAGATCCGAAGATGATCCCACCACCACAACCAGATCCAAATCAACAGATGGCTATGCAAATGCAGCAGAAGCAACTGGAGATTTCGGATCGTCAAACTCAGGTTGCAGAACAGAAAGCAGCCTATGAGGCAGAGATTGGTCGTATGAAACTCGAACTTGATAAACTCAAGAACGAGCAAGATTACGCCCTCAAGTCGGACAAGATGGATCTCGCTGAGAGCCAACAACAGCATAAAGAAATGGTGAACCTCGAAGAACTCGAGATCGCTAGACAGGCTGAAGACGTCCGAGCAATAGCAAGCCCTAACGGATAAGGAAATCCATGACAACACAAGAAGAGCAAATGATTCAGCATGGTGATGAGGCCGAGCAAATCTTAGGATCCTCGGCTTTCAGCGCCACTGTAAATGAATTAGTCGACGAGGCTTTCAAAGCATTCGTCAACACAGAACCTCACGAAACTGAAAAGCGTGAGGAAACCTATCGCCACTACCGAGCATTAGTCGACGTGGTGAACCATTTTAAACATAAAGTCGCGGTGCGAGATAGCATCAAAGAACAAGGCGACACTAGCCAAGAAGAGGACTAGCACCATGAGTGACGTGCAAAAGACCGAATCTGAACCTCGCGCACTGGATCTCAGTGACGCGGCTGACGCCATCCTAAATCGTTGGGAAGACGCTGAAAAGCCATCTGAAGACGAAGGAGTGGAGGCAACAACTGAAGACGTCGCTGAGACAGACGTAGAAGAAGTTGAAACTGAGGAAGCGGAAGAACTCGCAGACGAAGAAGAGGACGAAGCAGACCCTGATGAAGAAACCGAAGACGAAGAACTCGATGATGAGGACGAAGAGGACGATGATACCACTGAAGAAGTGACAATCGCCTCGGACGATACAGTTGTCGAAGTCAAAGTTAACGGTGAGAACAAACAGGTATCTGTAAAGGACTTGAAGCGTCTTGCAGGTCAAGAAGCATCTCTCACCCGAAAGTCTCAAGACTTAGCCGACCAACGTAAAATCGCAGAGGAAGACTTTGCGAGGACTACAGCGTCATACCAGAAACTCTTAGATCGCGCCAAAGAACGATTAAAGCCATACTCAGATATGGACATGTTAATCGCTCAGTCACAGATGGACGTTGAAACATTCGCTCAACTGAGACAAGACGCGAAACAGGCCGAAGAGGACGTAAAATTCCTCGAAGAAGAAAGCAACGCCTTGCTGAACGATATGCAAGCGAAGCGTCAGTCTGCAGTCCAAGCAGCCGCGAAAGATTGTATTCGTGTGTTAGAGGACACTTTGCCAGACTGGGGCAACGAAATGTACAACGACATCAGGACGTATGCAGTCAAACAGGGCCTACCTCAAAACGAAGTCGATCAGTACACAGATCCAAATGTGATTATGCTGATCAACAAGGCTCGTCTTTACGATGAAACTAAAGCGACAGCCCAATCAAAGAAGGCGAAAGCAAAAGTGACTAAAAAGACGAAGAAGACCAAAGTTTTGAGTTCTAAGAAATCTCCACCCACCAAAACTCAGATTAGGAAGGCCAACGCTGAAAAGGCACGGCAAAAACTCCGAGAAAATCCAAAGTCAGGCGGTGGTATGGATGACGTTACAGAAGCATTACTGGCACGTTGGGAAAGTTAGTCTTTCCACTTCAATTTTAACCTTTAAGGAAACTTAATAATGACAACTTACACTTCATATGACCAAGTTGGTTTGAAAGAAAGCGTTGCCGACATAATCGTCGATATAACGCCTTTTGACACGCCCGCGATGACTATGTTCAAAGACGAGAAAGTCGGCGCACGAACATTCTCTTGGCTTGAGGATTCTTTGGCAAATGCAGGAACAAATGCGGCAGTCGAGGGCGCTCAGGCTTCAATGGCTACTCTAGCCAATGCTGTTGAGCGTACAAATAACACTCAGATCCTCACGAAAGCCTTTCAAGTTTCAGCCACGGCTGACGCTGTCGGGACTTACGGTAGAGCGAAGGAAACAGCCCATCAGTTGGGCAAAGCACTAAAAGAGATCAAGCGCGATGCAGAATTTATGCTCGTGGGTGCAGACCAAGCAGCCGTATCAGGTTCATCAAGTGTTGCTCGTAAAGCGCAGAGTGTTATCAACCAGATCTCTACAGTAGAGGCAGGTGGTTCAGCCGCTCTAACTGAGACAATGTTGTTGAACGCAGGTCAAACTGCTTACAACGCAGGGTCAGACGTAGACACTTTCATGATCAAACCTGCAGACGCTCAGATCGTAGCAGGTTTCTCTGCAAGTTCTGGTCGTAACCGTGAGATTGCACAAGGTAAAACTTTGGTAAATGCCATTGATTTATATGTGTCTCCATATGGCGAATACAGAGTGGTCTTGAACAGACACCTAGAAGCAACACATGCCCTATTGATCGATCCGTCGATGTTTAAGACATGTACACTTCGTCCGTTCACTCGAACACTTCTTGCCAAGGACGGCGACTCCGACAAGCATTTTGTCGTAGGCGAGATGTCCGTCAAGCATATGAACTTTGGTGATAGCGTACAGATTAACGCTCTTACTTAACACGCTATAGAACTGCAAAGACGGTTCTTAATTTGGGCCGCACTAGATACATGGGTTTTGCTCTCCTTACTGTGATCTAGTGTGGTCCTTTTTATTTTTTAAGGATAGCTTATGTTATTAAAGTCTACAAAAGAGAATATTACAGACCTCACACAGTCCAACACGGATTTCATATTTGAACTAGGTGAAGTCACAAGAAAACACACTCAGAACATCTCCCAAAAATTCATGGATGATCTGAAAGATGCTCGTAACGAAAGTACTTCTAACCCTATGGGCGAGTTCCATAGAGTTGCCTCGATACCCACAGTCATAGTTGAGAAGTGGATGAGAGAAGGCTTTGATCTGTGGGAACACACAGGCAAGGAAATTGTTGCAAGACTGAAAAAAGAAAACCTCGACATGTTCATGGCAACGGATCGGAAGGTTTAACACATGAGTTTATATGTAAACATTGCAAACCGCCGAAAGTCTGGCAAGCCAATGCGAAAAAAGGGCGATAAGGGCGCACCTACTGACGCTGCATTTCGCGCAGCCGCTAAGACGGCAAAGAAGCCTGCTAAAAAGAAGAGGACGTAACTATGCCCCGAGGTATTGGAACATATGGCTCACAAGTTGGCAGACCGCCAAAGAAGAAAAAGAAGGTCACAAAGAAAAAGAAGAAGGTGACGAAATCTAAGAGGTACTAATCGAATGAACAAAGGACAAATCAGGGCGCACTTTTTGGCCCTTCTAAATCGTAGTGACTGCCCTGATGCTCTTGCCGATACTTTCATCGACCAAGCAACAACTCGAATACAGCGAGTACTGAGAACCCCTGCACAGGAGGCTCAACAGACTTATACTATCTCGAGTACAACTTCGCAGATCGCTATTCCAAGCAACCTACTTGAAATAATAAGTGTCTACATGGACGGAGTTGCCCTTACACGGATCCCTCACCACGAGATGCTGCAAGCACAAGCGACTGGAGAACAGGGGACCCCTAGAGTGATGTGTCGCCAACAAGCAAATATCCTCCTCCACCCACAACCGACCACAGGTACAATATACCTAGATTACTATGCTGAGTTTCCAACTCTTGCCACAGACTCTGACAGCAATGCACTGACAGCCATAGCCTCCGACATCCTTACCTACACTGCACTCTCCTATGCTGCAGATTGGTTTATGGATGAACGAGCCGCTCTCTTTGAACAGAAGTCAGGACAGTTCCTTGCTGAACTACAAGAACAGAGTAACTCTGCAGAACAGTCAGGGATTAATCAGGTCGTCAGGCCAACCGTACAATATGGGAGTTAATCATGAGTAGTTTTTACAGCAATAATCCTCCAAATAATCCAAATGCAGGTAAAGGCTCCTTTTTCTCTCAGGACGGCATACCCAGTGCAAACACAACATCAATCGACTCGAGTGTTGCTGCAGCGGCTGCGTCAGCAACCCAAGCGTCGACTTCAGAAGCAAACGCTCTTGCTTCGGCTAACGGAGTTGCTACCAATGCCGCATCCGCTTCTGCAGCTAAGTTAGCAGCCGAGGCTGCAAGCCAATCTGCTTCAACCCACGCAGCCACGGCAACCACAGAAGCCGCAACTGCGACTACCCAAGCAGTTAATGCTTCGAACTCCGCAACCCAAGCAGCGGCTTCTGAAAATGCGAGTTCAACCAATGTCACAGCCGCACAGACCGCTCAAGTTGCTGCGGAGACCGCTAAGACTGCTTCAGAAACTGCGAAGACAGCAAGCGAACTAGCAGCCTCAAATGCGGCTACTAGCGAAACAAATAGTGCCGCAAGTGCTGTAACTGCGAATACTGCGAGTACCAATGCCGCCACAAGCGAGACAAATAGTGCGGCCTCGGCTACAGCGGCGGCTTCAAGTTCTTCGGCTGCGGCAACTTCAGAGACAAATACGAATACAATCGCTACTAATTTCGGTAATGTTAGTACTGCTATTACTGCGGCTCAAACCGCTGAAACCAATGCGGCTGCAAGTGCCGCAACTGCAACGACCCAAGCCGGAAATAGCGCAACTTCTGCCGCTGCAAGTTCAACTTCCGCGGCTGCGGCATCAACTTCAGAAACAAACGCAGCAACTTCAGAAACGAATGCGGCTGCAAGTGCAACTTCAGCGGCTGCAGATGCCGTGACTGCACAGAACGCCTACCAAAGTATTCCACAAGGTCCTGCAGGTCCTACTGGTCCAACTGGTCCACAAGGTGCTACTGGTCCTGCAGGTCCAACTGGTGCAACTGGCCCACAAGGTCCTACTGGCGCACAGGGTGAAACTATTGCATCCGGTTCTGTAGACTCTAACGGTGACTTAACCATAACTACCAACCTCGGAAATTCTACAAACGTAGGTTCTGTTGTAGGTCCTGCAGGTCCGACTGGAGCCGCAGGTCCAACTGGTCCTACTGGATCTGCAGGTGAAACTCTTGCTAGTGGATCCGTAGACAGTAACGGCGACTTAACGATTACAACTAACCTCGGCAATACCATTACAGTAGGAACCGTAGTTGGACCTCAAGGTGCGACTGGAGCCGCAGGTCCGACTGGAGCCGCAGGTGCTGCAGGGGCTGCAGGTGCTACTGGTCCGGCAGGTGCAGACGGTAATGACGGAGCGACAGGTGCTACTGGTCCACAAGGTGCTACTGGTCCACAGGGTGCTACTGGTCCACAGGGTCCGGCAGGTCCTACTGGATCTGCAGGTGCAGATGGTGCAGACGGTGCAGATGGTTCTGATGGCGCACAAGGTCCGGCAGGATCCGCAGGTGCTACAGGTCCACAAGGTCCGGCAGGGGCTGCAGGTGCTACAGGGGCTGCAGGTGCTACAGGTCCACAAGGTCCGGCAGGGGCTGCAGGTGCTACAGGGGCTGCAGGTGCTACAGGGGCTGCAGGTGCTACTGGTCCGGCAGGTCCGGCAGGTGGTGCCACAGGAACTGACTACGACGACGATGTAAAAGTACGTTTTGGAACAGATAATGACTTACAGATTTACCACGATAGTTCAAGTGGTGGTAACTCATACATTTATTCGCCAGAAGAAGACATAAGATATTCTATAGCATCTTCTTATGGAAATCACCGTTTCTACTGCTATGGGTCTGAAACGTTTAAAGTAGATCGATACGGTGCTGATGTTACTGGAACATTGACAACAACTAGCAATGTTGGATGCAATGGAAACGGTTCTTTCGGTTCTACCAGTTCTTCGGGCTATCGACTTTTATATTATGGAAGTAGTTATGCAGGAGGTGATATAAACCTCCAAGGTAATTTAACTATGAGTAACTTTAACCTACAGTGTTACGGTTTAACAGTTTGGGGTTTTTTTAATAATTATTCTGATGACCGTTTGAAAAATAAGATTGGAAACATTTCTACACCATTAGATAAAATATCTACACTAAACGGATTTTATTATACTGATAGTGACTCTGTTACAGACCTTAAGAAGGCTGAGAATTTACAAGACCCAAGTGATACTCATCACAAGAAAGAGAGCCAACAAAAAGTTGGTTTGTCTGCCCAAGAGGTTCAAGCAGTACTTCCAGAAGTAGTCAGTACCTCAAAAGCAGAAGACTCTGAAACAGATACCGAATATCTAACACTTGATTACACAAGAGTAATTCCTCTGTTGGTCGAAGGTATTAAAGAACTCAAAACAAAAGTTGAAACTCTTGAGACAGAAAACACTGCAATTAAAGCACGACTTGATGCCTTGGAGGCAGGATAGAGCATGAGCGGCCCAGACAACCGCCTGGAATTTAAAGTAGAGGAACTGGAAAATGCCGTTACCTAGTAGTGGGACACTTTCCCTAAACCAAATACACGTCGAAGCAGGGGGCGGAAGCGGAAGCCAAGCCTCCTTAAATGATAGTGATATCCGTAGCCTTATAGGTAAAGGATCTGGCGCAGAAAATAAAATTAGTGACTACTATGGTGTTTCTAGTTTTACTCAAGACTATTCAACACAATTAGGCACTACTACTGACTCAGCGTACTATCTTTATAGTCCCTCAAATACTGGTAATCTTTGGTATTTTAATATCACAAGTCCTGCAGTAAATTTAAGATACGGTATTGATTATAATAGTGGTAGCCCAACATATACAACTTTTGGAGCCGCCACTAGTTCCAACGGTTCACCACCAACACCTGCTATTATTGCCGACAGTGATGGACATAGACACGATCATGTAGGCTATTGCAGTGATGGAGGAGATGGGTACGCTCCTGCGTCTAATTGGTTTTACTTTGAAGCGGCCTCGGGTGGAAGAATACTTGGTGATGGAACTGCAGGTGACTGGGGTGATATGGAGTGCTACTCCAGTTTAGCAGATTATGCAGAAGGTCAAGCGAATGGTCAGGGACCTGCATATGCGCCAAATGGAAGTCTGGGTAATAATCAAGGTTACGTGGATGTTAGCGCACACTCATATGCTAATGGTAATCCAAATAACCTCCTTGGACAGTTTGACGATATTCCATATGGGATCAATAGTAATATAACAATGCTAATGTCTCCTTTGACTGGGTTTCTATTTCAAACACAATGGTTTCACTGGGATATTGAATAATGGGCAAGTCACTAACAGACACACAGTGGAAACTAGTTCACAAAGCAGTTTATGCCTATAGAGATGGTAACACTTCTTTAGTAGCAGGTGTTACTAGCAGAGCAAACGCAAAATACCTTTGTGCAGAATTTGGTTTTGATTTCACAAGAACTGATTTGGGTAATGAGAACTCTTATCATTGGATAGATATTGATAGCCTAGGAACGGATGAAAATAGATTATATGTAGAATACTCACAACTTGAACCGCAACAATTTGGTGTGGGTTATTACTTAAAGAATGATAATTCAATTATAGTATACAAAGACTATAAATGGTTAATGGGCAAGGGTATGAAGAGAGGAACCGAATTAGACGGTGATAAGATACCAATGCTGAAAATAGAAAGAAAATCAGTAGGTGGTGTTATAATAGATACACAACATGAAGTTTTCCGTGACTATAATTTTGCAGGGTTTATTGGAAAAGATGACTTTGTATGGAAAGGTTCATCTGCGCCCTTTGATCTTTGTGATAAATTAGGATGTGTACCACCAAGACGATATAGCTATAGAGTAGAAAACCCAGACCAAAACTACCTGCACATACCCAACTACTTTAAAGATCATAATCCAGAAGAATATCTCAGAGATAAAGGCATTATCTAGGAAGGCAGACTAAAAAGTGTTAGCGGAATTAGCCGCTTGCAACGCAGCCTTTTCGACCGTCAAAAGTTTTCTCCGAAACGGAAAATCTTTAGCCGACTGTGCTTCACAGATCGGGACGATTGTTGCAAGCAAATCGGCGCTCGAGGAGAGGGTACAAAAAAAGCGAACTGGGTTTATGGCTCAGTTAAAAAATACTCAGGCGCAAGATCTAGAAGAGTTCCTTGCGCTAGAGAAAATCAAAGAGACCGAAGAACAATTAATACAGGTGATGATCTATCAAGGTCGTGCAGGTCTGAAGGAGGATTGGTTGAGTTACCAAGCAGAAGCAAGGCGCAAACGTAAAGAAGAGCGCCGTAGGGCGGAGAGAGAAAGACAAGAGATGATCGAAGCGATGACGATTGCAGGTGTAGTCCTATTGGGACTGTGTGCAGCCGGAGCCGCCATCTACTTCTTCACCACACAGTAAGGAAAGCATATGATTGGAATTTTAACTAGCGTGGCAAATTTAGCCACGACATTCATTGATAGCAAAGCCAAGGTTAAACAGGCCGAGGCTGAGACTAAAATGAAACTCGCCACAGGTGAGATCAACTGGGAACAGGCAGCCATAAACGCATCGAAAGACAGTTATAAAGATGAACTGTGGACAGGTGTTTTTGTCTTAATTTTGGCAGCCAATTTCGTCCCTTCACTTCAACCATTTATGGAACAGGGCTTCGAGAATTTACAGAAGTGCCCTCAGTGGGTGACTTGGGGAATGTATGCCTCAATCGCAAGTTCGTTCGGTTTTCGCGCAATGAGAGGGTTCGGTAAATGAAGTATCTGATCAGCCTTTTGTTATGCGTCCAACCACTTTTGCAATGGAGGGTGGCGATGTTCCCAGAGAAAACATTGTGCAAGAAGGATGTACTAATATGAAAGATAATTGGATCGAGTGTCTTGCTCAAATATTGAAGTCAGAAGGAGGCTTCGCAAATC
>CESZ01040201.1_pt1 | contig 12164 bp, 12 predicted proteins | sample 531081 | NCBI WGS metagenome assembly CESZ01 (sample SAMEA2621260, study PRJEB7988) | marine metagenome | biome: marine biome (ENVO:00000447); feature: surface water layer (ENVO:00002042); material: "saline water (ENVO:00002010), including plankton (ENVO:xxxxxxxx)" | depth 5 m | reverse complement strand
TTCAAAGGTCATGCATTGGGGAATAATATTTTAGGTGTTAAAGAGGGGCTGGCGAATTTGAATAAAAAAGACCTTGAAGGATTTGTACGAGATTATTTTTCCAAAGGGAACTTAGTAGTTTCTTTTGTGGGAGACGTTTCACTCAAGACAATCGAACGCATGCTTAAAAAACATCTTCATGCTATGCCTGAAAGTGGTTCGCAGATTGAAATAAATTCGTTTTCCGGGTATAAACCATTTCGAATGATTCGTAAGGAGGCCAATTATCAGGCCCACCTCGTAATGGGCGGTATGGCACCGAGCTATTTTAATGAAAGTAGAACCGCCATGGCTATGCTTATGAACATGATTGGTGGACCAGCAATGAATGCAACACTTAATATTTCTCTAAGAGAAAGACATGTTTTGGCTTACAGCGTGGAAGCAAACTACGTGCCTTATGCCGATGTTGGATTTTGGCAGGTTTATGTGGGTTGTGAGTCCCGGAACATCAAAAAATCAATCAAGCTTATTGAAAAGGAATTGGAGCGTCTTCAAAATAAACCGATTAGTCCAGCAAAGTTGACAAAGGTAAAGCAACAATTTAAAGGTCAGTTAGCCTTGAGTATGGATGTGAATTCAGGCCTGATGCACAGTCTAGGTAAAAGTTTATTGGCTTTTGGGCAGATTGATACAATTGAGGAGATTCATAAAAGTATTGACAATATTTCCGCTGATGAGCTTCAGAAGCTAGCCCAGACATACATGAGGAAGTCCGAAGTTTCCTTTTTAGTTTTTGACCTCAAGGACTAATTTCTAGCACCGAATATTGAGCTTCCAATACGGATCATCGTACTTCCCTCATCTATTGCTGTTGTATAGTCTCCACTCATTCCCATGGATACAACATCAAAAAGATCGTTGTCACTGAAGCAATTTGCTTTTAAGGAGTTTTGAATGTTTTTGAGCTTTTGGAATTCACCTCTTATTTTTTCTTGGTCTTTTGTAAAGGTTGCCATACCCATTACCCCTCGAATCTGAATATTCTGTAGCAGCTTAAATTCTTCTGAATTCAATAAATCATTAGCTTCCTCCTCAGAAAGGCCAAACTTTGTCTCTTCATCTGCAATATAGAATTGAAGTAGGACATCAATAATTCTATTTGACTTTAAGGCTTGTTTGTTTATCTCTTTTAGCAGTCTTAAGCTCTCAACACCATGAATCAGAGATACAAACGGTGCAAGGTACTTTACTTTATTTCTTTGGAGGTGCCCAATAAAATGCCATTCGATCTCTTTTGGCAGGACTTCCCATTTCGCAGCCATTTCTTGAACCTTGTTTTCACCAAATATTCTTTGGCCTGCGTCAAAGGCCTCTTGAAGGGCTTCTATTGGTTTGGTCTTAGAAACGGCAACCAGTATGACATGCTTAGGTAGCTCCTTTCTAATTTTATCTAGATTTTCACCAATCATTCTTTTAGGTTATAAATGGTGAGACCGCTGCGTAGTTTCGGTTCCACCCAAGTTGATTTTGGAGGCATGTATAACCCTGCGTCTGCCACAGCTTTAATTTGTGCGATAGAGACAGGAAAAAGCATAATGCCCAATACAAACTTCTTTTTTTTCAATTCTTTGGCGAACGCTTCAGCATCGAAAGTCCCTGGTAAAAAATCTACCTCTTTGCTTGTTTTCAGATTTTCAATTCCCAAAATCGGTTTTAAGATAAGCTCCGTTAATAGACTAGAGTCTAGAGATTTCACCGGGTGATTTTTATCAATTAAATTTTGGTCAATGCTAAGCGCGTACCAAGCGTCATTTATTAGGAAATGTATGGTATGGTTAAATGCAGGAGGTGTTCCTTGATTCAGCTTTTCTATGGTCCCTATTTGGCTAATTTCTGCTAAAAAAGTTTCTGGTTTTATGTTATTTAAGGACTTTACAATTCGATTGAATGAACTAATGTTAAGTTGCTGTTCATCAACAAAGTAAGCTAGGAAGTTTTTGGAATATTTATACTGATTTCCTTTTGATTTGTACAAACCTGCAGATGAAGCAGACCTGTGGTGTCCATCGGCGATATAAACTTCTTTTATCGGTTCAAAATAGGCTTGCATTTTATCCGCATCATCATTCTGTATAATCCAAAGCTCATGTTTGATTTTGTCCGTTGTGGTAAATTCATATTCAGGGCGACTTAATGCAATTTCTTCAATTAAACCTTGAATATTTTTATTTCCTGAATAAGATAAAAGTACTGGTTCTGCATTATAACCAACAACATCTAGGTAATGCTCAAATACTGATTCTCGACTTGTGAGAGTCGCTTCATGAATTTTTATTTTTTTTGCCAAATATTCTTCAACACTTGCACCTGCAATAACACCAATACATGAGTGCTTTTCTGATGTTTGTTTGTACAAATATAGTTTAGGTTCAGCATCTTGTATAAGTATACCATCTTGAACAAATTGATCATATCCCTTTTTTACAAGCTCAAACCTTTCTGTTGAATTGGGTTTTGTTTTCTTCGAATGATCAAATTCAGGATTTATGATGTTCAATAAAGTCCATGGATTGGTTTCCATTTTCGCCTTCAACACATTTTTTTTGTATGAGTAATATGGTCGTGTCGCGACGAGGTGAACCTTATCTCGAACCGGGCGAAGCGCTTTAAATTTAGCTATTACGGCCATAGTTAGAATTTGTAACTCATTCCAAAGCTTGGTAGAAGAGGAAATTGATAGATTTCTTCACTTGTAACTCTATTGACATAGAATATATTGTTTCTATTGTAAGCATTTGTAACACTACCAACAACCTCTAAAATAGTTTTGTTTTTAAATTTAAACTTCTTTTTAATAGTCACATCAAATCTGTGGTAATAAGGTAACCTTTGGCTATTGAATTCTCCCAATAATGTTGAAATATTGTCACTGTTATTGGTAATTGGATCTGAGGTTACCCCTCCTGAGAAATCTTCCGGTTGGTAATAACCCGCTGTCGGTGTAAATGGTAAACCTGAACCAAGGTTCCATCTTATATTGAAATCAATATCTTTTTTCTTACCGAAAATGTAGGAACCGACAATGTTAATGTTGTGTCTTCGGTCAAACACCGGGAAATATTCATTAAATCCATCCCATCGTACATTGTGTCCATAGGAATATACGCCCCATAAAAATAGGCGGTCCTTGCTGTATTTAATAAGGAAATCTGCCCCTAGTGATTGGCCAGATTCTATAATAAAATCTTTCTTGAATACATCGTCAATTAGCTCAAAAGCGGCAACATCGTCATATAGCTTATTTTGATTGATGTTGCTTAGCTGTGAAAAGTATTTATAGTATCCTTCTAGATTTACCGTTATGTTTTTTCCTAAATCAACTTCAACACCTGCAATCGCATGCCAAGCATATTGAAGTCCGTTATTTACCTGTCTCGTATTACCAAATTCATTTACGAATTGATCTTGAACATTTGTTGGTGCGCTCAACAAACCGTTAAATAGATTGATAATGTCTTTGTCCGAGGATGCAGAGGTGAAGTTTTGTGAAAAACGACCTCCTGAAAATTTGAATCGAATGTTTTCAGTAGCATTGTATTTTGCTCCAAGTCTCGGTTCAAGTGATATTGTATTGAGAGAAGCATACACCTGGGCACGCATTCCTGTTTGTACAACCCATCTTTTAAATACCCCTCTATAGTTAAAGTAGCTACCAATTTCTGTCGTAAAGTTTTCGTCTTCAATTTTTCGTCCAACCTCATTAAATGTGGTATACCTTGTATTAAATCCATTTAAATTAAAACCATAATTAATTTCACTTTCATTTTTCAAGAAAAGGCTGAAGTCAAAGCCCAAATCAAAACCTCCAATACTTGAGGTTCGAGGTTCTAATTCTGCCTCGGTAAAGGTTGTGGTAAAGTTGCTTCCATTTACGTGTCCTCTAATGAAAATTGGAGAACCACTAGGTACGAGCAGGAAATTTATTCCACCACCTGCGGCATTCCAATTTAAATCTGCAATATCATAATTAACACTATCCTGATTACTAAAACCAAAAGCACTGAATTTACTTCCTCCATCACCCGTAAACGTCACTTTTCCATACAAATCGGTAAAATTAAATGGCAAGCCATTCCCTTCGTTTATGTTTGGATATAGTGCCTCAGAAGTTACATCTAAGAGACTTTTTTTAGCTGAAAAAATATAAGAACCGGCCCGAGGTGAATCGCCTCTTTTTACACCTAGAGGTCCCTCTAAAACTAGCTTTCCTAAGAAAGGAGATGCAGAAGCTTTTCCTGAAAATTTCTTTCTATTTCCATCTCTGTATGTTATGTCCATGATAGAGGAAATTCTACCACCATATTTTGATTCAAATCCACCTGTATAGATATCTACATTTTTAATCAATTCAGTCTCGAATATGGAAAAGAAGCCGATAGAGTGGAATGGATTGTAAATGGTCATTCCATCCAAAAGTATTTTGTTTTGAATCGGTGTACCACCCCGAACGTATAGCTGCCCGCCTTGGTCACCAGTGGTAATTACTCCTGGTGTCACAGAAAAGGCTCCGACAATATCATTTTCGGCACCATAGCTAGGGATTCTCTCTAGTCCTTCTTTGCTTATTTTTAATTTAGAGATCTCGATTTTCGTTCTTTTTGTTTTACTTTCTGCCGAAACTTTCACTTCATTGAATTCTTGCACAGATTCAAGCATTTTTAGCTCAAATTTTACATCGAGAATATTTCTTTTGGATGTAAGGTCAATGTTTTGAATTTCATCTGCATATTTGAAATTATCTACCTTAATGAGGTATCTTTCACTCTTTAGCTTTGGGATTTGAAAGAAACCATTCAGGTCCGTTACAGCACCTGCTACGGTTGAACTATCTAACCTAAGTAATTTTACTTTTTCATATGCCAAGGGTTCTCCATTTGACTGGTCATAGACAAAACCTCTGACTATTTTGATTTGGCCCATAACATTATAGGAGAAAAGTAAAAGTGAAATGCAAAGAAGAAAGTTTTTCATAGTATAGTGATGTAGGGTGCAAATTTAATGAATTGTTTGCAATTTTGAGTGGTCTTCTAAATAACTAACTTTGACACGAACTTTACCCTTAAAATAGGATATCATGGATATGGAATTGAATAGAATTGAAGCACCCTACGTATTTGAATTAAATGCTAAAAATGACTTGTCTTTGATTATAGATTCTTCTGCTGATTTGGAAGGAAAGAACAAGGGTATGACTCCCATGCAGTTACTTCTTGGTGGTTTAATGGGCTGTATGTCTATTGATGTAATACTTGTCCTTAAAAAACAAAAAATATCACCAAAGGTCTACCGCGTAGAGGCTCAAGCAAAAAAGAAAGACGGTGTTCCTACGCCTTATGAACAAATTCATTTTAATGTATTTATAGATAAAGAAATTGATTTCAAGCGTGTAGATCGAGCACTAGACCTTTCGCTGAATAAATATTGTTCAGTTCGCGCGAGTCTTCATCCTGACATTAATGTAAGCTACGAGATACATGGTGTTTAAGAGAACAAAGAGTCTACAAATGATTTTTTGTCAAAAAGTTGTAGGTCCTCCATTTGTTCCCCAACTCCAATATATTTGACAGGTATTTGCATCTGATCGGAGATACCGATAATGACCCCACCTTTAGCTGTTCCATCTAGTTTGGTTACCGCAAGGGCATTGATATCAGTGGCTTGGGAAAATTGTTTTGCTTGCTCAAATGCATTTTGTCCTGTAGATCCATCAATTACCAAAAGAATTTCATGAGGTGCATTTGGGATTACTTTTTTCATCACATTTTTAATCTTCGAAAGTTCATTCATAAGGTTCACTTTGTTGTGAAGTCTTCCTGCAGTATCAATAATTACGACGTCTGCGTTTTGCGCTTTAGCAGATTGGAGGGTGTCAAATGCAACACTTGCTGGATCTGCTCCCATTCCTTGTTGAATGATTGGTACACCAACACGATCTGACCATATGATGAGCTGATCTACTGCGGCAGCTCTAAAGGTGTCTGATGCCCCTAGAACAACATTTTTCCCTGCTGCTTTAAATTGATGGGCGAGTTTACCTATTGTTGTGGTTTTTCCCACTCCATTGACACCAACAACCATAATTACATAAGGTTCACCATTTTCGTCATGGCGAGAAGAGGAATTATAGTCGGAATTATTTTCTTCAAGGAGCTTGGCAATTTCTTCTTTTAAGATGTTTTGTAGTTCTTCTGTTCCAAGAACTTTGTCTTTTTTTACGCGGCTTTCAATTTTATCGATAATTTTCAGTGTTGTTTCAACGCCAACATCTGATGATATTAGCACCTCTTCAAGTTCGTCAAGTACCTCCTCATCTACTTTGGATTTACCGACAATTGTTCTTGCGACCTTAGAGAGAAAAGAAGTTTTTGTTTTCTCTAGTCCTTTATCAAGCGTCTCTTTCTTCGGTTTCGAGAAAAAATCAAAAAGTCCCATATGGTTATAAAAAAAAAGCTCCCATAGGAAGCTTTATAAATATTTTAGTTTGAGTTTTAGCTTTTGCTAAACCACTCTTTAACTTTGTCATTGTGTACGATTCCTTCTTTGAAAGAATAAGCACCAGATTTATCTGACTTTACCATCTTAATTACCTTGGTGTGGGCTTTACCTCCACCTTTCTGTAAACTTGCAACTACTTTCTTTGCCATGACAAATTATTTGATTTCTTTATGAATTGTATATTTCTTCATGATCGGGTTGAATTTTTTTATTTCCATTCGATCAGGAGTATTTTTTCTATTTTTCGTTGTAATATATCTAGAGGTACCTGCTAAACCTGAGTTTTTGTGCTCCGTGCACTCTAAAATTACTTGAACTCTATTTCCTTTGCTCTTTGCCATCTCTGTTGATTTTGACTTTAATGCTTATTTTAAATATCCTTTCAAACGTGCTTCTTTAACACAAGCTGAAATGCCTTTCTTATTGATTGTTCTCAAAGCCGATGTAGCCACTTTCAACGTAATAAAAGAATCATCTTCGGGAAGATAAAATTTCTTAGTAACTAAATTTGGGTAAAAACGACGTTTTGTTCTTCTCTTCGAATGAGAGACGTTGTTCCCAACCATTACTGATTTTCCTGTAAGTTGACAAATCCTTGACATATGCTTGACGTTTAAAGACGTTATTAATGTAAAAAGCGGGTGCAAAGAAACACTTTATTTGGTAATAAAGCAAATTTATAAAAGAAATTATGATAGTTTTTTTAACTTTTTTGAGTCATTATTCTCTTGAATTCCTTGGGTGGTAGCTCAATATCGCTTCTTTTAAAAAACTTTGATCTAGATGGGTGTATATTTCAGTGGTTATAATTGATTCATGCCCAAGCATTTCTTGAATAGCTCTTAGGTTTGCACCGCCCTCGATGAGATGTGTAGCGAAGCTATGTCTAAAGGTATGAGGTGAGATAGATTTTTTCAAATCTATTTTTGCAGCTAAATCCTTTATGATGATAAACACCATGACCCTAGTGAGTTGTTTTCCTCTTCGGTTTAAAAAGATGAAGTTTTCATGCCCATCCTTAATATTAAGGTTTGATCGCATTTTTTCCTGATAGGTCGAAATTTCTAATTCTACACTTTTACTTAAGGGTACGAGCCTTTCTTTATTTCCTTTTCCAATAACACGAACAAAGCCTTCATCGTAAAATAGGTCTGTAAATTTTAAGTTGACTAATTCACTTACCCGTAAGCCACAGCTATATAATACTTCTAGCATTGCTCGGTTTCTTGGGCCTTCATTTGAATTTAGATTGACTGCTGCAATGAGTTTGTCAACTTCTTCAATTGATAGTACTTCAGGGAGTTTACGTCCTAGCTTGGGTTGTTCTAATAATGAGCTTGGATCTTTATTGATAATATTTTCAAGCATTAGATAATTGAAAAATTGTTTTATTCCTGATATAATTCTTGCTTGGCTACGGGCACTTAGACCTAGGTCATAAAGCTCAGTCACAAATGATTTGAGGTGCGTGTATTCAACCTCTTTTAAGTTAATTTTCTTATCTGTACAATAGCTTGCAAGCTTATCAACATCATTTTGATAGGCAATAATTGAATTGGAAGATAGTCCCTTTTCAATTTTAAGGAATGAAACAAATTCTGTAATATAGCGACTCCAATTTGACACTTGATGAAATTAGCAATAATTAATGGTCCCAATTTAAATCTATTGGGTTCTCGTGAACCTTCTATTTATGGAGCAGAAAGTTTTGATGATTTTTTTAATCGTATTTCTGCCCAGTTCGAGGCAGAATTGACTTATTTTCAATCCAATGTCGAAGGCGAACTCATAAATGAATTACAACGATCAGGTTATGATGGATTCATTCTGAATGCTGGAGGATATACCCATACTAGTGTTGCTATCCGAGATTGTATTGCAGCGATTTCAATACCTGTTGTGGAAGTTCACATATCAAACATACATGCTCGAGAAACCTTTCGAAATGAATCATTATTGGCTCCCGTTTGTAAAGGAAGTATTATCGGTCTTGGTTTAGAAGGTTATTCTCTAGCTATTCGTTTCTTTTTGAATAAATGAACCTTTTAAAAGAATCGGTGTACAGGAAGAAAAAACAACATGAAAAGCTTTCTTCTTTGCACCTTACTTGGTTCGGCTTTGTGCACCCCTATTATTGATCAGGTTCAGCCTGTTCATCAAAACAAAACCTCTTCAAATGAGGTAAAGTCCAAACGCAAAATTCAGCTGGTCATTTTATTTGATACTTCAAGTAGTATGGATGGATTACTGAATCAGGCAAAGTCTAGATTGTGGGAAATTGTAAATGAATCAGGTGCACTCCGTTATCATGGTGACATTCCTTCATTGGAAATAGCCATGTACGATTACGGTAATTCCGGTATTCAGAACAGTTTATTTGTGCGCAAGCAGCTAGAATTCACATCTGATTTAGATGTGGTCTCTCAAAAACTTTTTGCCCTAAAGACAAATGGAGGTAATGAATATTGTGGTGCCGTCATCAGTGATGCATTAAATAAATTGCAGTGGTCTGCGGACGCAAGAGACCTCAAGATGATTTACATTGCAGGAAATGAACCCTTTAATCAAGGACCAGTGAACTATCAAGAGGTTTGTGCAATAGCCAAGAAAAAAGAGGTGCTGGTAAATACAATTTATTGCGGGGATCATTTACAGGGAATAAGGGAACTATGGAAGGATGGTGCAACTGGCACCAAGGGAGATTATTTTAATATTGACGCCAATAGGGAAGTTGTATTTATACCCACGCCCTATGATGACCAAATTAATGATTGTAGTATGAGAATTAATCAGACTTATGTTCAGTATAATAGCATGGGAATGGGTAGAATGCAATTACAGGAAAGTCAAGATGTAAATGCCGGGCGTATAAATTCTTCTGTTGCTGCTAAGAGAGCCAAAGCAAAAATATCTATGAATTACAATAATAGCCAATGGGATCTCATCGATGCTTATCTTGCAGACTCAACGGTTATAAATGAGTTAGACCATAAATATTTACCGGAAGTGCTCAAAGAAAAGACGGATAAAGAGATACACCTTTATGTAAAACTAAAGCTTAAGGAAAGAAAGGAGATTCAAAACGAAATTGCTGAATTAACGCTAAAAAGAGAGGCGTTTATTCAAAAAAAGAAGAAAGAAATGAATTCCAATGAGGAAGATGATTTGGGCACTGCAATTAACAATAGTATCTTAAATAAGGCGATTAGTCTAGGATTCGATAAGCCGGAATAAGAGTTAATGGTATTTGTGTTACTTTCGCAGTATGGAAGATGTTATTCTATATTTTGAAAGTATTGATCCTGTCTACGCAGCCCTTATTGCCACCACTTTTACTTGGCTTGTGACCGCACTTGGTGCCTCCTTGGTTTTCTTTTTTAAAGCAATGCACAGAGGGGTTTTGGATGGTATGCTCGGCTTTACTGGAGGTGTGATGGTTGCTGCCAGTTTTTGGTCACTGCTGAATCCTTCAATAGAGATGTCAGAACGTATGTATCCGGATATGATTTGGATGCCGGCGGCCGTTGGTTTTTTGAGTGGTGCGTTATTTCTTTTCTTCTTGGACAAGAGCCTTCCTCATCTTCATATTAACTTTAAGGAATCCGAAAAAGAAGGAGTAAAAACCCAATTTCATAAAACTACGCTTCTTGTATTGGCAATCACCCTGCATAATATACCTGAAGGTCTCGCTGTTGGTGTATTGTTTGGTGCATGCGCTCACGGTATTGAAGGCGCCTCAATTGCTGGAGCTGTAACCTTGGCTATAGGTATCGGGATCCAAAATTTCCCTGAAGGTTTTGCAGTTGCGATGCCGTTGCGTAGGGCAGGAGCTACGAGATTTAAGAGCTTTTGGTATGGTCAGCTCTCTGCCATTGTAGAACCTATTGCCGGAGTTTTCGGTGCCTTGGCAGTTATCTATATGGAACCCATTCTTCCTTTCGCTTTGGCTTTTGCTGCGGGGGCAATGATTTTTGTGGTGGTTGAGGAGGTGATTCCAGAAACCCAACGTGATAAGTATACCGACATTGCTGTTCTTGGCTTTATTGGCGGTTTTTTGGTAATGATGATTTTAGATGTATCTCTTGGTTAGTTCTATTCAATAAGCTGCAATAAGCCCACCTAAAATTATTATATAAATATAACTAGCTCATTTCAACTGATTCCCAAAGCTCTATTTTGTTTCCTTCCTTGTCAAAAATAAATGAATATCTCTTGCTTTGATTTTCTATAATTTCATTTTCTGTTTCAATTTCATTGCTCTTTAGCACCTCGAGAAGGTGTTTCAGATTTTCTACTTGGTATTTTGTTTTATTTTCTGCGTCGAGCACATTGTCACTATCCTTATTTAGTAAGGATAGGTTTGAAAAGAGATCTAGGTAGGTTGAATATTCCTCTAGATTACGTAATGTTTTTTTTTTCATTTAGTCCATAGTGTTGTATTGCTCATACTACGGAATTATTCACTTGCACATGATAATTTGTAAGACGATTGAAGGTGTCGTTTCCCTCACTTTATTTGAGACGTAAGTATACGTAATTAAGTTGCGAGAAAATAATATTGCAGGGCAATATTAATAATTTGTTCACATTGGACGTAACGTCCAAAATTTTGAATTTTAACGAATCTTAAGGACTATTCACTTAGTAGGTGTATTTAAATACTAATGTGTCGGCAATAATTTATTACTTCAATGTACCCCATTTATGGTAAAATAAGCTTTCCCTGACCCATCTTATCTTGATATTTGATGATGTAAGTATATATTCCTGAATTTAATGTTGAAAGATCGATTTCTTCTTGCCCTAAATGAATACCATTGTAGGCCCTCCGTCCTTCTAAAGAAAAGAGCTCAACAGTCAAGTAATCGTGCTCTGCACCAAATAATTGAACGCTTTTTTCAATTACTGGGTTAGGCACGAGTTTAAGGTCTATAGCGCCTTTATCTAATGCATCTATGGACGAGCCATTGGGACAATAATTACCATCAGGAGCATTTTGAGGTAGCTTATATTGAGGGTCTGTAATGAGTGCATAACCTAAAACATCCATAGATTCAAGCAGCGCTTGCGAACAAGGTTCCCATTCATTTGCAATACCATTGCACGTTTGTGGATCATTGAGGATTTCCATATTTGCGACTTGCATCCAATACAGGTATTCAATTGCCATACATTCGTAATCACAGGTGAAATCATCATAATGATACCATGCTTCTGCGGGATAATTATTTGGCACACTCAGAAATTGACCGCCACGTGCGACATCCATTGCTGCCGATAACAAAGAAGAGTTTGGTTCTAATGAAAATGCTTCAGGATATATATTGACATGTCCCACTGAATTAATGGTATGCATGATTTCTTCAACACTCGCATCGGCTCCCCAATATCCTGGTTGAGATGGGTCTATTTCTTGTTGCCATAATACAGCTCCAGCACCTTCTCCATCGTAGTTATTAAAAAACGTATTCATTCCTAGGCTACCATCTGAGGCAAATATCGGCATAAGTGCCTGCTTGTTTTGGAGCTCAGTGAGCAAATCAGGGTCATCAACCACGCCATCCTCATCATTGTCTAATAGCTCAGCAAAAATAGCTGCAGCATGAAGTACTTTTTCATCAGGAACA
>CESZ01018637.1_pt1 | contig 12201 bp, 10 predicted proteins | sample 531081 | NCBI WGS metagenome assembly CESZ01 (sample SAMEA2621260, study PRJEB7988) | marine metagenome | biome: marine biome (ENVO:00000447); feature: surface water layer (ENVO:00002042); material: "saline water (ENVO:00002010), including plankton (ENVO:xxxxxxxx)" | depth 5 m | reverse complement strand
GAGGCTGTATCTTTCGACTCTACAACCACCTTAATCTCAGGCCTAGGTTCACTCTTCTCGGACATTTGATGTATGCCGAGGAGAGGTCATTGTACTTGGCTTCTTAGTGGATAGTCATTGTATCAAAAGCGTCAAGTCCTCTACTGGAAATAATCTCTGACATGATTTCCCCGATAAGGTATATACTCCCGATAACCAGTAGATTTCCATGTCCATTACGCGCAGTCATGACGCCCTCAAGAAATGCCTCACGTGAGTCGACTATACATCTGGAGGATATGATATCTGGATAATGTGAGTGTAGCATTTCTCTGAGTAAATTCGCCCTAGCTGATGGTTTCCTTCCGTTCTTAATCTCTGTGAAGATGAGCTTTGGCTTAGTCTTCTTCACTCTGATAGCGTCAGCTAAAGATTTGATCGAATCTTGGATCTCTTTCTTCTCTATCATCGCAAACAGTATTACTTCGACTTCTTTGGTTTCTTCGATGTCGTTTGCAATACTCTCAGGGTTATGTGCGGCACTGAATTTTAGATCGATACCCTCAATCCACGAAGCTCCAAAATTAGGAGACCTACCCGGCCAAACACATTCATGTTCTGTGACGGGCCAACCAAGGTTTTCTGCAACTATTGATGTAATTGCCGAATATGCGTCCCACTTGGCCTGTTCTTTTTCCAATGTGACCCATACCAAATCTTCTCCAGCCTTTTCGCTAATTATTCTTTGAACGTCCATATCTTGGGGCTTAATCGCGATTAGTGGACTTCCTTGTCGGTGGATTGCAACTTTCTCAGACGCTATTTCACCAATCGTCTGACCTAGATATTCTGAGTGGTCCATGGAGATTGTAGTCAAGATAGACAAATCAGCCTCTACTAGGATTGTTGCATCCAATCTCCCGCCCATTCCTGTTTCTATTATGGCCCTCTGAACTCCACATTCTCTGAACGCCACCATAGCAGCTAGAAATGTCGTTTCAAAAAATGTGGGAGAGCATGGCGGATGCTCTTCGGAAGCAATACGTACCTTCTCTATCGCATCATCGAATTGATCTTTTTCTATCGGTCTGCCATCAATTCTAATTCTCTCCTCCAGGAAGATAAGATGAGGTGAAGTAAACAATCCTGTCTTAACTCCATTTGCCGATGACATAGAGGATAATTGTGCACAGAGTGAGCCTTTTCCATTGGTACCGGCAACGTGTATCGAAGGAAATGAGTACTGTGGGTTATCTAGTCTAGACAGAATTTCCTTACAGTTATCCAGTCCTAATTTGATCCCTAGACTGGCTCTCTGATCAAGCCATTCACGACTTCGCATAGGACTTTCCTGCACCAAAAGACGGTGGGCGCGTACGGGTCAAGGTGATATGGCCCTTGAAGTTCGTGTATGATATGTCAGAGGGGGGCGCCACCGGCGTACTAGCTGCAATGAGGGGGCAGTGGGCCTCTATGACGGGTATGGCCTTCATGTTTGTATCAACAATCCTGATAGGGCTTAGTGTACAGCCGATATACAATATTCCTGAAGCCAGAGCCTTTGGGGAAGAGGGGGCCTCCAAGGGTGCCTTCGTGGCTCTAGAGCTGGCAATGATAGGCGTTTTCACCATAGTCATAATATGGCTAGCGAGAAGAGGTCTTGAGTTCTTCATCAAGGCAATCGTACTCTTTGCACTTTGGATGAGCCTCTTTTACGCCGTACAGCCATATGTTGCTCTTATTCTATATTTCCTAGGTTTAGACACGCTATTTGTTGTAGGTTTACTATCAATAGCCATCAGTAGTGGTTCAATTTACCTCTTACATATATTTCCAGAGTGGTATGTAGTGAATGGAGTAGGAATAATGGTAGGCGCTGGTGTAATAACACTCATTGGAGTTTCATTTGTACCAGTTCTGATCATCGGTTTCATGATTGCTGCCGCAATATACGACTACTGGGCCGTGAACGGCAGTAAACACATGCTGGAGTTGGCTGATACCATGATTGATCTCAAGCTTCCAGTCCTGCTTGTTGCTCCCAAGAATGCCGATTACTCATTCATCGAGGAGGATGATAGGGTGATGAGGGATAAGGAAATTGAGGTCACTAAGATGGATTGGGAGGATCCTGTTCCTCACATAAAAAATGAGGAAGGACGACCTACTAAGGGAAGGGATGCTCTTTTCATGGGCCTCGGAGATGTAATTTTTCCAGGTATGCTAGTCATCTCGTCAGTTTCATTTCTGCCTCAAACTGGAGGAGAAGTAACTTACTTCAGTGCTTTTGGTGTAATGTATGCTGACTCCCTGACAGTCGCTATGGGCACACTATTTGGAGGGCTTTTGGGCTACTTTGCCCTAATGACCCAAGTCGCCAGGGGAAAACCTCAGGCAGGCCTTCCACTCTTGAACGGAGGGTCCATTTTGGGCTATCTGGTCTCTGGGTACTTCGCTCTCGGAATTGATAATCTTTGGCAGGACATCACATTCTTCTGATGTTTTCTCCCGATTCCTTGAAAGTCAATAGGCCTGTCCTAGACCTGATTACAGTGCTGGACATTGCCATGTTTCGTGAGAATGCTGACATGATTAGGGCTGATCATGACAGAAGAGGAATCTCCCATGATTCAATAGATGAGATTATCAGATTAGATGAAGAATGGAGGAAGGCGCAGTACGATACCGATCAGATAAGGAGGCAAAGGAACTCCGCGGCGAAGGGGATTGCTGAAGCGAAAAAGTCAGGAGATAGCTCACGTGCTGAAGAAATTCTGTCCGAGGTTGCTGATCTCGGAGAGAGGATTGCAGAACTAGGGGCCATGGCTGATGAGTGTCTGAGAAAGAGGGACGAGCTTAGGATGAGAGTTCCAAATATTCTACATCCAGACGTTCCGGTGGGAGAAGATGATCAGAAGAATACTCTTCACAGCCTCCATGGATCTAAGGGTGAGTTCGAATTTGAGGCTAGAAATCACAATGAGCTAATTGAGATGAATGGCTGGGTAGATCAATCTAGAGGAGCCAAGGTAGCTGGAAGCAGATTCTACTTCATGCAGGGAGATCTAGCTAGAATGGAGATGGCACTCCAGCAGTTTTCGGCAGACTTTCTCATCAAGAGAGGTTACACATTGGTACAACCTCCACTTATGATGAATCGAGATGCTTACGAAGGAGTGACCGACTTATCTGACTTTGAGACAGTTATGTACGGAATAGAGCCTGATAACTACTACCTCATTGCTACTAGCGAGCATCCTCTGACTGCAATGAGGATGGATGAGATAATCGAGCCTAACGAGCTACCTGTGAAGCTTGTAGGGGTCTCTCAATGCTTTAGGAGGGAGGTTGGCGCCCATGGACTCTCTGATAGAGGAATATGGAGAGTACACCAGTTCACTAAGATTGAGCAGATAGTAGTATGTCATCCTGAGGAATCATGGAATCATCATGAAGAGCTTCTAGAGAATGCTGTGGATCTCTGGGACAGTCTAGGCCTCCACTACAGAGTAGTGAACATATGTACTGGAGATATGGGCACCGTGGCTGCCAAGAAGTACGACTTGGAAGCATGGTTACCAGGTGCAGGCTCCTACAAAGAAGTGGTCTCTTGCTCCAATTGTACCGACTACCAGGCAAATAGGCTCAGGATGAGATATAGGACCAAAGAGGGTAACGAGGCAGTCCATACTCTCAATTCCACAGCAGTAGCTACTAGTAGAGCGCTTGTAGCGATAATGGAGCAGAACCAGTTAGAAGACGGTAGAGTCTCGGTTCCTGAAGTCCTCAGGCCTTACATGGGAGGACAAGAAATATTGGAAAAACTCAGCGGCCTCTGAATACATAGAAGTCAGAAACTGTCACTGGATGATGAGTATATAATAATAATTTCAGTTTTACTAATTATTAGTATATTTTAAAATGCTATTAATTTGCGCTGGGGCATGCCCGGTGAACAGAAGGACATCGAACGAGTGCTAGATACGGCCTCAGTAGACGACCATGGGGAGTACGATGTCATAATCGTTGGTGCTGGTGCTGCAGGTATCGGAGTAGGGATTGCAATTGTACATGCTGGAATTGAGAGTCTCCTAATTGTAGATCGTGAGACTGTTGGCCATTCTTTTTCTTCATGGCCCGATGAGACGCGTTTCATCACACCATCATTCCCAAGTAACTCAATAGGGATGCTGGATCTAAACTCAATCGCGATTGGTATTTCTCCAGCTTTTAGTATGAAGGTTGAACATCCTACTGGTAAAGAATATGCTGAACATTTGCGAGATATATCAGAGTTTTTCGAACTCCCAATCCGAGAAAAAACAGATGTGATGAATATTGAGAAAATTGAAGGCTTGTTCCATTTAGAAACCAAAGAAGGGACATTACTGGCAAAAAATGTCATATGGGCGGCTGGTGAATATCAATATCCTCTTTTGGATGGATTTGTAGGCAGTGAGCTTTGCCGCCATACTTCGACTGTTCCTAGCTACAGTAAGCTAGATGGTGATGACTTCCTAATAATAGGCGGTTATGAGAGTGGTATTGATGCCGCTGTACATCTCTCAAATATGAACAAAAAAGTCAGATTATTCGACTTAAATGCCCCTTGGCTTGAGGAAACATCGGATCCCAGTGTTGCATTGTCGACCTTTTCTTTTGAGCGTATGAACAATACTAGTTTTGAACAGAACACGAAACTATTCCCCAATACGCCAGTCAAATCTGTATCAGTAGAGGATGGAGTTTATGTTCTAAAGACCCAGGACGGTCAAACATTTAGCTCAACAACTCAGCCATTGCTGGCTGGAGGATTCTCTGGCAGTCACAAATTTGTCTCCCATCTATTCGATGAGAGAGAGGATGGTTTTCCTGAGCTAAATGAGAGTGACGAGTCTACGGTAGTTCCCGGCATGTTTCTCTGTGGTCCCTCGGTCCGTCATGATGGTCATATTTTTTGTTTCATTTTCAAATTCCGTCAACGATTTGCTATCGTGGCACAGGCGATCGCCTCTTCACTGGACATTCCTACTGATGAGTTCGTTGAGGCCTACAGAAGCTGGGGGATGTATCTTGATGACTTGTCGTGCTGTGGACAGGAGTGTCTTACATGTTAACAGAAGAAAGTGGTATTGAGGAAGTTGAGAAATTTGAAACCGTTCCTGCACAGACCCGTCTCAGTAAAATGATGAGGATTGAATGGATAGGACAAACGCTAGCAAGTCTTTTTTGGATTATCAGCGTATTTGCTTATGGAGGCCCAGAAGGACTCGGAGATTGGTTACAACTGATGGCGGCATCTTCTTGGATGCTGTCTAACATCGCTTCAATAATGAAGTGATAATTACTTCAGTAAGCATTAGGATCTGAGTGAGATTGAGATCTCAATCCATTTAGAGGTGGGAGTGTTACTGCCTTCAGCTGTACTCTCTAGAGGAACTAGAACATTTGCCTCTGGGAAGTATGAGCATAGATTCCCTCTAGGTATGTCATAGGGAACCACCTTCCACCTCTCTGAGCATATCTTCCTCTCTCCCCAATGACTAGTCAAATCCACCTCTTGACCAGGCGATGCTCCGATTTCTAGCATATCCTTCTTATTCATCATCACCACCCTCCTAGCGTTGTATATCCCCCTATACCTGTCATCCATCCCATATATCGTAGTGTTATACTGGTCGTGGCTTCGAACAGTCATCATAATGAATCTCTCATCATTGATTTTTCTATCTGGAAGATCATGACAGAAGAATTGAGCCTTCCCTGAGGGGGTGTTCCAAGTTGGTCCATCCCTGGGGCCATTAGGAAGATAGAAGCCACCCTTTGAGCGTACCCTGGAATTATAGTTTTCAAATCCGGGAATGCATCTGGAGATGAGGTATCTAGTATTCTCATGATCGTGATAAAGATTCCAGTCAAGAGGTCCGTTTGGATATAGTCCATGCCCTATCCTACAAACTATCTCAGGCTCAGAAAGTAGGGCATCGGAAGCTGGTTCCAGTGTCCCCGTACTAGAGTGAACCAAGCCCATTGAGTTCTCAACTGTGACGAAGCCACCTGGATCAATTTCCGTTCTGCCTAGGCATGGAAGTATCAGAGCTTCCCTACCCGTAACTAGGTGTGAACGATTCAACTTAGTAGAAATCTGTACTGTAAGACCGATGTTTCTGATAGCTTCAGCAACCCTCTCAGTGTCTGACATAGCTGAAATTAAGTTCCCTCCAAGAGCCATGTAAACCCCTACGTCACCCTTCAATGAGGCTTGAATAAACTCGACAACATCATACCCCTTCTTTCTCGGCATGGATATTCCAGTCTCCCTCTCACATGCTGAGAGAAACTCTTCACTAGGGTGGTGATTGATTCCAACGGTACGGTCTCCCTGTACGTTGGAGTGGCCCCTGACCGGACAAGCACCAGCACCCGGCTTTCCGAAATGTCCACCAACTAGTAGAAGATTGGAGATTTCCTGTATGACAGCGACACTGTTCTTATGCTGAGTTAGGCCCATAGCCCAGCACACGATCATTCGCTTTGATTTTGCAATAGCGTTGCCAACTCTCTCTATACTTTCTCGGCTAATTCCTGATTGTTCTACTATTTCATCCCAGCTAGCTGAATTAATATGCCTCTGCCAATTATCGAATCCCTTCGTATTATTTGAGATAAATTCGGAGTCCACAGATCCCTCTGTTAGTACTACCTTTGCGAATCCCTGCAATAATGCCGCATCACCACCAATTCTGACAGGCAAGTGCTCATCCGCGATTTGTACTCCTCTTCCGAGTAGATGAAGTGGTTTCTGCGGATGCTTAAATCTCTTCATTGCTGTCTCTTCCAAGGGATTGATACTGACCACTGATCCTCCATTCTCCCTACATCCGGCTAGAGCCGTCAACATCCTAGGATGATTCGTACCCGGATTCTGTCCTATTACTAGTATAAGATCAGCTTCATCGAAGCAAGAGAGCTTGACAGTTCCCTTTCCTATGCCAATGGAATTAGATAATGCGACACCACTAGATTCATGACACATGTTACTACAATCTGGTAGGTTGTTCGTACCTATTTGTCTAGCTAGTGTTCCCCATAGAAAGGCAGCCTCATTGGAGGCACGTCCACTCGTGTAAAACACCACCTCATCCGGACTATTAGTATTCCTTACTCTTGATGAGATGAGCTCAATAGCATCTTTCCAGTCGATTTTCTCATAATATTCAGATCCCTCTCTCAAGTACATTGGGTGAGTAATCCTACCCATCTTATCTAGTTCCATATCAGTCATCTTTGATAGATCTGTCACTGAAGATTCCATTAGATTATCAGGAGTTACCCTCTTGTTAGTCGCCTCTGTAGCGAACGCCTTTGCTCCGTTCTCACAGAATTCGAATGTACTCCTGTGATTATCAGGATCGGGCCATGCACAACCGGGACAGTCATATCCATCGAATCGGTTCACTGACAACATTGTCTGGAGGGTTTTCTTGAGTCCTGCCTGTTCCAATCCGATGGAGAATGACTTCTGAACACCGACTATTCCTGCCGCTGAATTCTTTGGCTTACCGATTCTAAGTTTCTCCTCAACTATTGGAGGTAACGCACTAGAGTCCCGAGGCACGCCAGTTCGTACCCGTGATAGTTCAAATCGCTTGGCATCAAGCATGACTGGCGATGTCGTTTTCTGATTGATTGAACATACTTCGTCTGACTAGTAGCAAAGCAACCAGAATAGTGAAGAAAATTGCTAGAATAGGGAATAATAGGGCTATTAATGCAAGAGCCACGCTAGCTATATTTTCACCTGTGGCAACTACTGGATTTGCTACTCCCAAGGTAAATGTAGAGCTGATTCCCCTAGCAGCTACTGTTGCTGTCTGGATGGTGGCTGACATCCCTCCGCCAGCTACTATGGCTATGGCCCACTGTATGATAGGGTCGCTTCCCTCCAGAGAAATTGCAGTCATTCCTATTCCCGCAACAACTGCAGCCGGTGTGGCTAGGGTGTCTAGGAGGTTATCTACCAGGGGGACATAGTATGCGGAGAATTCAGCAATCATTGCTATTCCGAGAATAATTATCGCTGGTGTTGATGTGAAAAACTCAAACTGAGTCCCTATTAGTTCGATATCGACTACGCCTGATCTAACTGACAGTGCCAATAGGAACGGGGGCAAGAAGACACGAAATCCGGAAGCTGCTGCTAGGCTCACACCCATGAAGGCGGCAATGGCTACAGTGAAGCCCTCCATGTTGACCGGATTGATTGGTCTGATATTAATCCGGTCTAATCAATCGCCCAATTCTACCAAAACTGAGCCCATATCGACTCTTTCTCCCTGATTGAAATTTATGGAAATAACCTCTCCTGCCTTTGGGGCTAAGATCCTGTGCTCCATCTTCATAGCCTCCATAGTCATCAATGGCTGTCCTTCACGTACTCTCTGACCCTCACGTACCATCACGTCCAACACGGTCCCAGGCATTGGAGCTGAGAGTCCCCCTTCCATCTTCTCCGATGATTTGACTCCTTTTTCTAACTCGGAAATTGTGAAAATATCTCCATCGAAGTGTATCCACCATTTATCTCCGACTTTAGCAACATGAGCAAATCTGAGATTGCCGTTTATCTCGACTGAAACCCTAGACCTGTCATCTAACTTTGAAATAATCACCTCAGGTAATTCTGTATTTTCCCCATCAATATTGATTGAGGACACAGTAATTAGGCCATCACTCTCAGCTAGATCGATAGAGAATATCTCATCTATATCAGATATTTTCCAATCCATTTAATCACCTATGGAAGTCTCCTCGAGAGTGTTATGAAAGGATCATATGCATGTCCCGAGTGATCGTCCAGAATTCTTGAGTTTGTATTCACTCCAGTTTTTCCTGCTCCTAGTCTCTTGGCGGCAGAAGCGATAGCCACCAAAATCTTTGGATCTGAGTTTTCACTGATGAACTCTGTCATTGGAGCGTTATCAAGGAAATCGGTAGTAATATTACCAGAGATGAAGGCTGGATGAGTAAGGGCGTTTCTCAAGAATCCGATATTCGTAGTCACCCCAAGAGCGACAAAGGATGAGAGTGCTAGTTCCAATCTCCTGATAGCGGCCATTCTATTAGGTGCGTGAACTATCAGCTTAGCCAGCATTGGATCGAAGTTCACTGTAACCTCATCTCCTTCTTTGACTCCTGAGTCAACTCTAATCCCAGGTCCGGATGGGGGCCTCCATAATGCCAATTTTCCGATGGCGGGCAGGAATCCTATTTTTGCATCCTCGGCATAAATTCTAGCTTCTATTGAATGGCCAGAAATACTCACAGAATCTTGTGATATCCCAAGGGGAAGACCTGAAGCAATCTCAAGTTGCTTCTGTACCAAGTCTACTCCAGTAATCATCTCTGTGACCGGATGTTCGACCTGTAACCTAGTATTCATCTCTAGGAAGTAGAAGTCCCCATTAGATGAAAGAAGAAGCTCTACAGTACCGGCTCCAACGTAGTCTACTGACTTTGCGGCCAGAACGGCAGACTCACCCATAGATTTTCTGAGCTCATCTGAAACTGCTGAAGATGGTGCCTCCTCGATTACCTTCTGATGTCTTCTTTGCAGTGAGCAGTCTCTCTCATTAAGATGGATACAATTGCCGTATTTGTCCGCAAGAATCTGTATCTCGATATGTCTAGCGCCAGTAAGAAGCCTTTCGACATACACCGTTCCATCCCCAAATGCTGCTGATGCCTCCCTTGCGGCCGCCTCATACTCGGTTCTGAGCATCTTTGGTTCTCTCACTATTCTCATACCCTTGCCCCCTCCCCCGGCACTGGCTTTCAGAAGAAGTGGATATCCGACCCTTGCAGCGACAGATGCTAGTGTCCCAAGATGGTCACTATCATCAGGAATGGCTACCTCATCTCCTGGAATCACCGGTACTCCTGATTCTATCATTCTAGATCTAGCAGAAATCTTGTCCCCCATTGTCTCAATAGCTTCTGGAGAGGGGCCTATCCAAGTTATTCCAGATTTCTTTACAGCCTCCGCGAATTCAGCCCTCTCTGACAGAAAACCGTAACCCGGATGTATTGCTTGCGCTCCGGAGGACTTAGCAGCCTCAATTATTGCCTCCGAGTTAAGATAGTTCTCAGAAAGACTGTCTCCAGGCAGATAGATGGCTTGATTGGCCATCTCAGTGTGTAGTGAGTCTTTGTCCGGTTCCGAATAAATTGCAATTGCTCTCAAACCAGCCTCTTGAACAGCTTTGATTATTCTGACAGCTATCTCTCCCCTGTTTGCAACGAGTACAGTATCGAACGGATTAGGTGCATCCTTCATCCATTCTGGTACCATTTTTACCCCTCTTAATTTATTCAGGGGACCAATCTGGAGGCCTTCTCTCCAGGAAAGCGGAAAGCCCCTCTTGACCTTCCTCGGACTCCCTCATCTCGCTTGTCTTTTCCAGTGTCCATGCCCTCAAATCTTCATCCGAACCAGTCCATCTATCAAACTCCAGAGTAAGTTTCTTCGACTCGTAGACAGCCATTGGTCCTGTGGTCAGAAGATTTTCTATCAGCCCTCTGCAAGCCTCCTCGAAATTATTCTTATCTTCAACTAATTCATTCACCCATCCAATTCTCAAAGCTTCTGCTGAGTCGATTCTGCTCGCAAGCATTGATAGCCGCCTGAATTGGGAACTGCCTATCTTCCTGTACACGTATGGGCCAATTACGGCAGGTAGTATGCCGAGCTTCCCTTCTGAGAGTGCAATTCGAGTACCAGGTTCAGCTATGACATGATCAGCGCATGAAACAAGTCCAGCACCACCTCCTAATGCAACCCCTTGTACACAACAAATAGTGAAGCATGGATGTGACCAGAGTGAGTTAAACAAGGTATCCAGTCTTTTTGAGTCCCTTCTGTTCTCCTCTGGACTGGCTGCTCCAGCGTCTCTCATCATATTCACATCTGCACCGGCACAGAAATGCTTACCCTCTGATTTCAAGACTAATGCTCTAAAGTATGGCGTTTCATTTGAATCCTCTAGACAGTTATTTTTAGCGACTGATCTCGATGAAGTCCAAGCGATTAAATCAATCAATTCAGATATTAGCTGTGCGTTAAGAGCATTGAATACCTCTTTTCTAGAAATGGTAATTATTGCTACTGGACCCTCTATTTCGAGATAACAGAGCTCCGTTTTCGGGACTTCATCGCTAATTGTTTTCGCTATAATTTCACATCCTGAATACTCCAAACTTGTTATCTGGAAGCTCGGCATTTAGTGACGATGAGATACAGAGTCCTAGGATATCTCTCGTGTCTCGAGGATCAATTACCCCGTCATCCCATAGTCTGGCAGTAGAGTAGTAGGGGTTACTCTCTCTTTCGTATTTCTCTCTAATTGCTTCTGGATCGGCATTTCCAACAGTGGAAAGAACACTTGCCGCCTGCTCCCCACCCATCACAGAAATTCTGGCGTTTGGCCACATGAAAAGGAAGCGGGGGTCATACGCCCTTCCACACATGCCATAGTTTCCTGCACCGTGTGAACCGCCGATGATCACTGTGAACTTTGGTACAGGGACACATGATACAGCTGTCACTAATTTTGCTCCATCCTTGGCAATTCCGCCTGCCTCTGCGTCTCTTCCAACCATGAATCCCATGATATTCTGCAGGAATATCAGAGGAATTCCTCTCTGCCCGCAGAGCTCAACAAAATGGGCTCCTTTCAATGAAGATTCAGAGAATAAAATTCCATTATTCGCTACTATTCCCACGGGATAACCATGAATTCTAGCAAATCCACAAACCAATGTCGTACCATACCTCTGTTTGAATTCGTGAAACCTGCTTCCATCCACAATCCTTGATATTACTTCTCTCACATCATAAGGAGTCCTGTTATCGGCAGGAATTATCCCCATTAGGTCATCTGGATCATGATAAGGGTCCTCGGTTTCCTTCGAATCTAGTCTTACCTTCTGGCTAACATTAAGATTCTCAACGATATCCCTAGCAATCTGTAGGGCTTCCTTCTCGTCCTCTGCATAATGATCAGCCACTCCGGACTCTCTGGTGTGTAAATCGGCGCCACCCAAGTCCTGGGCGCTGACTTCCTCTCCAGTTGCTGCCTTTACTAGAGGCGGGCCAGCTAGAAATATCGTTCCATTGTCTTTGACGATTATTGACTCGTCGCTCATTGCTGGAATATACGCGCC
>CESZ01010047.1_pt1 | contig 12203 bp, 10 predicted proteins | sample 531081 | NCBI WGS metagenome assembly CESZ01 (sample SAMEA2621260, study PRJEB7988) | marine metagenome | biome: marine biome (ENVO:00000447); feature: surface water layer (ENVO:00002042); material: "saline water (ENVO:00002010), including plankton (ENVO:xxxxxxxx)" | depth 5 m | reverse complement strand
GGTTCGCTTTCAGAAGTGATTACTGGACGCATGCTTCTCGGTAAAGATGAGAAGGAAACCTTCGCCATCATCCCTGCTGGTACTGGCAATTCACAAGCCCACGACCTTGGTTTGGATACGGTTGAAATTGCGGTTGAAGCGGCGCTCAATGGACAACGCCAATCCTTGGATTTGGCCCGTGTTGAGTTGACGGAAGGTCTGCCGGGTTCGTTGAGTGAACCGATGGTTCGGTATTCCCACAATTTAGTCACATGGGGCTTGGGCGTTGATTCAACCATCCAAGCTGAGAAAATGCGGTGGATGGGTCCCATTCGCTACGATGTAGGAATCCTCATGGCGATCCTCGCCAGTCGGCGCCGCACCGCCACCTTGACGTTGGACGGTCGCACCATTACGGACGACTTCACGCTTTTTTTGGTGCAGAACAGTCAAACTGGGGGCTCGATGCTTCCGCTTGCTCCCGGCGCCTCGCTTGATGACGGCTTGATGGACATTGGGATTTTGAAGAAAATGACCAGGCGCGACGTGTTGAAGGCATTTGGGATGCTCAAAAGCGAGGGTCGCCATGTCTTTCATCCAAGGGTCGACTATCACCGTTTCACGACGTTGTCCATCGAAACTGAAGAACCGACAGCCATCAACATTGACGGAGAGAACATTGGTTCAACACCGCTGAACATGAACGTTCTCAAGCACGCCGTGCACATCATGCGGCCTGCTTAGAACGAGAAGTCGGAGAAGTCCTCATCATCTTCCTCGTACCGAGGTGCGGTTGATTCTGATTCAACCTCAGGTGCCTGGTCGGCAGGTTTGGCCTTTTTTACAGCCTTGCGACGGCGAACGGGCGGTTTCTTTCTCTCTTCAGCGGGGGAGTCGGGCGCTCCTCCTACGTTTGACGGTGAACTTCGACGTTGTTGGCCAACGCTGGAGGGTAGGGACGTGGCGGAGGAGCCTTGCTCACTCATGCGGTCCATCTCTTGGGCCGATTCGGTCGCAACCACCGACGACTTTCGTTCAGATGGTGCTGATGAGGCGGTGGGTCTTCCAGTGGACGTGGAGGCAAGAACGCTGTCAAGGTCAAATCCACCCAAGGCGTCCTCGGCCTTTTCTTTCTTCGGCGCTTTCTTTGGCGCGGGGGTTGATTTTGCTTCCTCCCTAGCCAAAGCGTCTCTTTCTTTCTTCTTTCGCTTTTGACGTTGCGTAGGAGATTCCATTCCAGCAGCCTTGGCAGCCTTTGCATCGGTTTTCACGCTGGCAGCCTTTTTCATGCCTTCATCACCAATGAGGATGCGCATCGATTTCTTGGCCGATTTCATCATCATCTGCTTTGACACCACGAACAATCCAACAGCACCACCAATTCCACCTGCGAGGAAGAAGAGGATGAAGCCCGCACGGCCGAGGAAGGGGACATCGCCCTGAACCCACTCATCGTCGGCTTCACCGTTGGCGGAGACGGTGGCGTCTTCCAAGGTGATTTTACTCACAAGCACCAGCGTATCCTGCCGGTTGGTTGTACCGATCGTCATTCCACAATCGTTGTCAGTCCTGTGCCAGTCTGCTTGGTATCCGTATTGGTTGTTGCTGGCGTTCTCGGCAGACACCAAGTAGCCATGAACCACCACGGGTTGATGCCATTCGCCAAGTGCTTTCATCCCAGAGAGGATGTCTTCGGTGGTTGGAATCAATCCAAGGACAAACCAATCGGTATCGGATTCAGAATCGACTTTCTCGAGGTTCACGCTGCCTGCTCCGGTCTCGGGTTGGAGTGGACTCGACCATTGTTTCACATCAATGCGAGCGCCATCGCCGTCCACCACCGAGGCGGCTTGGTCAAAGGACATTGATTGAATGGCTGCAGCTGTGGTGACACCCAATTCCAATCCTTTCGGTCCCATCACGGGGTCGTGCGCGTCGTAGAACTGGCTCGATGCAAGGTAGCCGGTGAAGGTGATGGCTCCACCTGCACCTGGTTCTAACGTGCCACCTTCGGAGCCCGGTGTGCATCCAACAGGAACCAGTTCTGAAATCGTCCGAGCGTCGCCAGCGAGGGTTGTTTTCACGGTGGTGCTTTCCATCGAGAAGTTCACTGAAACGGCACCTGAGCCGTTGCCCCAACTGGCCGATGAGGGGCCAAGGCACCCGGCGAGAACCATGCTGGCGATGAGACACATGGCGAGCAAACCTCTGCGCATGGCCTGATGAGGGCGGGTGGAGTTTGAGAAGTCTTCCCTGTAAATTCTCCACGGGTTGTTGGTGGCGCAGTCGGAGAGATTTGAACTCCCGAGTCACGGGGACACCGGATTTCAAATCCGGCGCAATACCAGGCTATGCGACGACTGCTTCAGCCCTTGGGGGGGCGCTCCGCTTTTTCTTCTTTCGCCCCTTCCTCTTCAGCGTCCGATTTGCGACCGCCGCTCCATACGGCAGCGGCAGCAAGAGCACAGGCCGTGAAGGCGACGGAAAGTGAAGGCACAACATCGGCTTCGTACCCGGCCAGTTGCTCTTTCTCGAGGAGCTCTCGCACATCGGCGGTGAAGTCGGCCACCAGCCATTGGTCGCCCGTCCACGCAACGGTGGGTTCAAGGTCGTCGTTGAGGATATAGGTGATCGTTGAATGCCCCACGTTGTATTCTTCGGTGGTGTCGGATACGCAACTTAATTGGTCGTCCTCAGCCCAGGTGTATCCATCATCGCACATGCAATGTTTCGAAGCACCGCTGCCCATCTCCCATCCGTGTCCGTTGCACACGGTCTCGGTGTTTTCCACTTGATTGACCGGGGCGGGAATGGCGGAAACGTTGGCGTTTGAAGGAGCCCAAGCAACGTGAAGGGGTTCTTCGAAATCATCCATGCTAAGTTCGGCCATGTCCCATTGCTCCGATTCTTGATTCCATGCATACAGGTCCCACTGCCAAGTGAGGTCATTCGGGGCTTCCTCGTCGTTGATGGAGGTCATGTAGTGTCCGTGCGTCGTGTCTTCGATGGTGAAGTTGATTTCAGCAGCATGCAGGGCGCCGTACGTAAGGTGATGAACGTTGAACGCCTCAAGCCCTTGTTGTTCCTGTGTCCCATTGGGCCACTGCACGCTCACGCTGGAGGCATGGCTTTCATTTGGAGCAGCGAGGGACGAACGGTTTCCGTTGGATGGCATCCAAGCGAGGTGTTCGGTCTCGAATCCATCAACGCTGTCAATGCCGAGGCTGGAGGCTTCCCAAGAGGTGTTTTCGTCGTTCCAAAGGTTGAGTTCCCACGACCAGGCTTGGTCGTCTGGTGAATCCACGTCGTTGATGCCGTGCACGACACGTCCGGAATCACCCATTGAGGTGTTCAGGGTCCACCCGGCTTCCTCAGCCAGCAATTGAGTGGCGGTCCATCCCGACCATGCAAACATGTGGTGGGAACTGTTGTTTGCAGCATCAAGGAGGGTGACCGAGGCTTCTCCGGGCTGATAGTCTGCCACATGCATGTCGATGACGTTTTGTTGAACGACAACTCCGAACGTTTCCCATACTGGCTCCATTTCTTCAAGGGTGCCGGTGAGATGTGGCCAAGAGGCGCCCATGCGCTCGCTGTATTCAGACAAGACTTCAGTTGAATCATGCTCGGGGTCGACGCTGATGGAAACAAAGGTCACGTCCTCACGCTCCTCATCGCTCAACTCGGCTTCAACCGCAATGAGTGATTGAGTCAGAACAGGGCAAACATCGGGACACCTCGTGAAAATAAACGAAACCACCACGACACCATTGGCGTCGGTGTCAAAGTCAAAATCTTCGCCGTTTTGGTCGGTGAGTTCAATGCCTTCCACTGGCCCACGGGCCAGTTGTTTTCCTTTGTAGGCGGCGGCCGTGCTGGACAAGAGGACGAGGACAAGCAACGCAGCAGTGAATTGTTTCACTCGAGACTTCATGCCGCTGCTCACCGCTTCATGGAGTAGTCTTCCCAGTTCGGTGTGCACCAATCTGGTAGGCCCTGAACGGAACCAGGGTTGGAGAGGCCAATGCCCCAAAGCATCAACAGAACGAACAGCACGGGGAACAGGGCAGTTCGGGTGTAAATACGCGGGTCGCCTTTCAAATGCATGAAGTAAGCAGCAATGCCATAGCCCTTGATGACGCCGACGCCGATGAGGATGGCCCAAACGGCGTACAACGTGATTTCAATGTCCGTGCCAGGGATGGTTTCAAAGAAAACCGCCGCCACTTCAAACAACGTGAAAAACATCAAGATGACGAAGTTCCAAAAGTAAATGTCGTAGTTGCCGGGCAACTTGTCGACGATCGATTCAAAGATTCCAGTAGTTTCGTGTTCTCCCATGTTTTCACCTCAATACAGATAGAAGGCCGGGAAGATAACCACCCATGCCAGGTCGACAAAGTGCCAGTACAAGCCGAAGTACTCAATGCCCTGAGCATTTCTTTCGTCATACTCAATATCGTCTCCAGCGAAGCCTGCTTTGAAAATCAAGTACAGCATCACCAGCAAGCCGGCAAAGACGTGGACGCCGTGAGCGCCGGTCGAGATGTAGAAGATGGAACCTGCTTGCGTGCCAATGGTGAACCCTTCTGCGACGAGGTGGCTCCACTCAATGAGTTTCAGCACGATGAACATTGAGCCCAAAAGGAAGGTGGCGAGAAGGTAGTTTCGAACAGCTATTTTCCTGGTGGGCATGAGTTTGCCCATGAAGCCGGAAGGAGCTTCCCAATCCTTGGTCTTGGCCGTTTTGAGGGCCAACACGATGGTGTAGGACGAGATGATCAATGCAAAGGTGTTGATGGCACCGGGCAAGAGCGTCATGAAGTCGCCTTGGCCACCCAAGCCGTCCAACATGGCCCCGTTGGGTCGGAGGAAGTCAGACGCCGTGAGCATGTTGACCTCTTCACAGTTGCCAGCAGCCTCTTGCCAGCCTGTGCACCACTCCGTTCGCATGCGCAAGTACGAGGAAAAGAAGGTGGCGAAGACCATGATTTCGGACATGATGAAGACCCATAGACCGGCCTTGCGAATGTGCTGACCTTGGAACGGGTCGGAGGTGGCGATTTGCTCGTGGTTTCCAATGAATGGAAGGTCTTCTCTCCACCAGTTGGCAACACCGGCGGTGATGACGGTCAAGCCGAGCATGCTGAGGCCGAGATCACCAAGGTTGGCGTCAACGCCAGACAACAAGTTTCCGAGGGTGCCCTGGAAGGATGGGAAGCCCATCAAGAAGAGCATGATGCCGAGCGAGAACACAATCGGCGAACCTGAGCCGTGGTGTTCGTGGTCGTCTCCCCCATAGCCGTGGTCGTTATGGCCCGCATCGTCCGGATAGATGGAATTCAAGAACCCGCCTAGGCCCAAAAAGGCAGCGTAGGTGATGCACATCAGGAGGATGGTGATACCGGCGGTACGCCAAGTGAGGTAGGAAAGGTGGGCTTCGATTTCATGGTGATGAGCCTCTTCCTTGGCTTCCTTAAGCGCCTTGATCTCAGAATCGCTGGCGTTGGCCGCTTTCGCGTCCTCATAGGCGTACTTGGCGTCCTCGTATTCATGAATGGCATCTTCGTAAGCGACATGCTTGACGTTGGCAACACCAACCCCCATGGTTGCAAAGGCGAGAACACCAATGGCAAGGAAAACGCCACCGATCAGGACGGCGCGCATCCAGACGCTGTTTTCAATGTGGGCTTCGTCGCCGCTCATTCTTCCGCCCCCTTTGGTTCAGCCGCCCATAACTTCTCCTTCAGCGAAGGACCGTCGTGCTTGTGATGGCCAAATTCTTCGTTTTTGTCAAGTTGGGTTGGGATGTCCTTGAACGAGGGCGTTGGAGGTGGTGAGGTGGTCGACCATTCGAGTGACCAGCCTCCCCATGGGTCCTTGCCCACAGGTTCTCCTCGGCGGGACGAGTAGATGATGTTCCAAACCAACAACAACTGGCTGATTCCGAAGATGAAGGCGAAGGTTGAGACCGCCATGTTGTACTCGGCGAAGCCGGATTCGAGGGTGTAGGTATGGGTGCGACGGGGCATGCCCATGATGCCCAAGGCGTGCATGGGCCAGAACGCTGCGTTGTAGGAGGAAAAGCCGATGAGGAAATGCCAAAGCCCGAGGGTTTCGTTGAGCTTACGTCCGGTGGCTTTGGGGTACCAGTAGTACACTGCAGAAAACAGCGCAAAGACGGTTCCGCCAATGAACACATAGTGGAAGTGAGCCACCACGAAGTACGAGTCGTGGAAGTGAATGTCAAGACCAGCCACTGGGAAGAACATTCCTGAGATACCACCCAACGTGAAGGTCACAAGGAAGCCCAAGGACCACAGCGTGTGGGTCTTCATGACCAAGGAACCACCCCACAGTGTTGCGAGCCAATTGAAGATCTTTGCACCGGTTGGAATGGCCACGAGCATGGTCATGATCATGAACAACGCTCGCCAGAACGGGTCCATACCCGATGTCAACATGTGGTGGCCCCAGACGATGAACCCAACGATGCCAATTCCCGCCATGGCGAACACCATGGACTTGTATCCAAAGATGGACCGTCGTGCCGAAGTGGCGAGCACTTCAGAGACGATACCAAAGGCAGGGACAATGACAACGTACACTTCAGGGTGGCCGAAGAACCAGAACAAGTGCTGGAAGAGCAAGGGGTCGCCACCCGCAACAAAGAATTGAGTGCCAATGGTGTGGTCAAAGAGAAGGAAAGCGACACCGATGATAAGGGCTGGAAGGGACATGAAAAGCATGAACACGCTGATGAACACCGACCAGGTGAACAGTGGCATCTTCATCCATGTGACGCCCGGAGCGCGCATGGTGAACACGGTGGTGATGAAGTTCACACCACCCAATGTCGAAGATGCCCCGAGCATGAGCATGCCTGAAATGAACGCTGTGGTTCCAGCATTCGAACCGTAGTCGGCCAACGTTGAGCCGAGGTTCGCCTCCGTCAGTGAGGAGTATGGCGGGTACATGACCCACGTGATGTCAGCACCTTGACCGGACCAAATGCCCGTGAAGATGAGCGGCGCGGAGAAGACCAAGAGCCACAACCCCATGGCGTTGATGCGAGGGAAAGCGAGGTCCTTGGCACCAATTTGGAGCGGCAGGACGTAGTTCATGAAACCGGCGATCATGGGCATGGCGGCCAGGAAAATCATGGTCGTTCCGTGCAGAGTGAAGAATGAGTTGTATTCATCGTACGTCAGGAAATCATTCTCTGGAAGAGCGAGTTGAACACGGAACAACAAGGCCAACAAACCTCCCACAAGGAAGAAGAAGAAACCGAACAAGAAGTACATGATACCAACTTCTTTGTGGTCGGTGGTGGTTAACCAAGGCTTGAGGAAGCCCCAGAAACGTTCCATGGTGAAGGTCTCAGGAGAGCGTCGGTAGAAGACCCAGAGAACGCCCGTGAAGATGAGTCCAGCGGCCAGACCGATCGTCGTGACGAAGATGACCAAGGCGCTGGCACTTGGAGCCAGAGCACCGGCGTTGATGCCAGCGATGGAAACCCTTGCCTCGTTCCAGTGGTCACCACCAGCGCCGTTTCCACCGTTCACTGCGTTGCCGTAAATGGTCATCTCAACGTTGAGGTCGTCAGCAGCAGGGGCCGTCCATTCAAAGGTCCAAGACCGGACCGTGTTGGCCTCGTCCGTGTGGGTCAATCCTCCGTCCATCGTTTGGCTGAGGGATTCGGGGACAGCAGAAACTTCACCGTGGGAGACGAGGATGCGGTATCCACCAGCACGGCCGTTCCAGTCCACGTCGTTGATTTCCATCACGTCGTTTTGGACGGTCACGGTGAAGGTGTAGACTTCGCTAGCGTTGTAGGTGTCAGGCAGACCATCGACCAGAACCGTCGTGTCAGGCGAGGCGCCACCGTGGCAAGTACATCCCTGGTCCCCAGCAGCGCCGATACCGCCAGGGGCGGCCGTGAACTGTGGAGCGGCCATTAAGGCGACCAAGAGCACGCCCAAAAGGAGCGTCACACGGCTGCGCATCAGTAGTCACCTCCGGAACTTCCGTCGGAGAGTTTCTTTACGCCTGAATCAAAGTCGCAGTTGGTTCCTTCAGCTGCAACGATTTTGACTTGGCCAACCATCATTGAGTGCTGGTTTCCGCAGTATTCGGCGCATCTGATGGGGAAGAGACCTGGGTCGTCAGGCATCATGGTCATGTACGTGCCACCTTCAATGCCGGGGACCAAGTCTTCCTTTACGCCCCATTCAGGGAGCCAGAAAGAGTGCTGGACGCCAATGTAGTTCGGGTTGGAATCGTCGGATGGGGCGGAGTGCATCTCAAAGACCACGTCTTGGTCGCAAGGCAAAATCATGTCTTCACCAAGTGCCGAGGAAAATGCAAAGTTGTCTCGGTATCCGTTTTCATCCTCACCCGGAATGTGCATCCAGGTGTGGAGAAGCTGTCCATCAGCGTCCGTGACCTCTACAACAGCATGCTTCTCGGGAGCGAAGGTCATCGCGGCGAGGGCTTGGCCATTCATCTGGTCGATGGAGATGGAGGGGTGGTTGACCGTATCGCCAAACGTGTTCCCGCCAACGGTCGTGATGGACACGTTCACGGCCTGATCGTTGGTGCTGTTGACCGTGAGTGTGGTCCCTCTCCAGTCGACGTTGATGCCGGTGATGGCAGGGTCATCTTCCCAGGTGAGGGAATCCTTGTACTCAAATTCCCAGAACCATTGCTTTCCAACGATTTTCATGTCATGGGCTTCGGATTCCTCCGGAATGACCCAGACCGCCGTGTTGGATGAAAGGGCCAAAACGAGGAGCCAGGCGACGATAACGGTTGGTAAGACATAGAAAAAAATCTCAACTTTGGTGTTGTGCCGGTCAACCGGAAACGACCCCACCTCAATGTGGTCGAGGTGGGTGGTATCGGGCTCCACGCCGTCCCGGTAACGAAGCATGGCCAGAAACATCCAGCCGAAGGTGAAGATGCCGACCAAAATGGACCAAAACATGAACTTATCATAGAGAACAGCAAACACCGTATCTTCTGCTACCACGCAACCACCCTGTTTGACCGGCCGTGTAGGCCCCCCTTAAGCGTTGCTTGATGGGGGTTAGAACCATTGTTCGTTTCAACTGCCTCATGGCGTGTTGGTATGCCTTTTTTTCGCGATTTTTTCTGCTTGAAATTGAACGGTCCATCCACCTATTTCATCCTCGCCGAAATACACGATGCGATGCTACTTGAACCCGCCGCGCGGAGTGTAAGTTATGGGCGTCAGTTCCTGTCTTTCACCAACCCTTGACGGTTCGGTGATCGTGGACGTTGAGGTCCAACCCTCGGCCAAGATTCAAGGAATCACAGGATTCAATGACTGGAGGGCGCGAATCTCCGTCGCAGTCAAGGCCGAGGCGAGGGATGGAAAAGCGAATCAGGCCGTTGTGCACGTGCTCGCCACTCAACTTCAACTCGATGCCCGCTCCCTTCGCATTACCTCGGGCCACACATCCCGATTAAAATCGGTGCGCGTTGAAAACGCACATCCCGAGGAGCTTGTCCGCCAATTTGAATCCGTCTTGGAGGGACTTCGATGACCCGTGACTCCTTTCATGGAATCGGTCGAGGTTCATCCAATGCAGAGGAACGGTGGCATCAAGCCGCCCAGGCTTTGGCCGGTGCTCGCTTACGAAATCGGAAAGCGAATGCCGTGGTTCTCGTCGAAGGTAGAAGGGATCGGGAGGCTTTGGAAGGGCTTGGTTTCTCAGGACCCATCGAGGTTCTAAATCGCGGTTGGCCAGTGGACGATGTCCTTGTTTTTTTGGTGGAAACCTACGGGCGTCGGAGCCAAGTTGACCGAGGGCCGAGCGTGATTGTTCTCATGGACTGGGACCGGACAGGAGGGCGTTTACAGGCCAACATTCGTCGAAATCTCGAATCACTTGATGTCGGATTTGATGAGCAGCTTCGTTCGGTATTGATGCGTTGCCTCAAGCCGGAAACTCGGGTCGTTGAGGGCCTCTCAGGCCTTGTGGATGTTCTCGGCCCGCTGGTCGACATGTACGATGATTAAATCAGCGTTCAACATCGGGTTCGGGAAAGGCTTGCTCCTTGACGGTGTTGAGCACAACGTGAGTGTAGGAGCGGGAGACGCCATCCAACGTAAACACGGTCTTTGTTAGGTTGTCAAGGTCGGCCCGGTCTCTGACACGAGCGAGGACGATGGAATCCCAATCTCCCGTAACGTCATACACGGCAAACACACGGGGGTCAGCGGCGATCTTCTGTTGAACATCGATCATTCGTCCTTTCTGAATCCGCAGGCCGGCCATGATGGTCATGGACCACCCCAATTTCGTTGGATTTAACGCCACACGGTAGCCTTCAATGACCCCTTCTTGTTCCAATCTCCGCACTCGATTTGTGACCGTTCCTTGGGCGATACCAAGGGTGCGAGCCAGCGAGCGATGGCTCACTCGAGCGTCTTCGCTTAGGAGCATCAACAACGCTCGGTCGGTGGCGTCCAAGTCCATCGTTTCATGGAAAGGCGGACAGGTTTTCAAGCCTTCACTCCTCTTCCTTGGGGAATTCATTCACGGCAGCAACGCTTGGAGCTCGCAACCAGAGGTGTTGTTTCCAGGCTCCAAAGTCTTCAATTTCAATCCCGACTTCAAAATGACAATCTGCCTCGTATCGCTCTCGAAACTCAATTTTTGTCTGTATCTTTTCTTCGGCTTTGAGTTGGAGTCGTGGTGGCCGACCCTTGAACTGCCACGGTTCAGCGACCGTCCATGATGTGATGCGAAAGGGGAGCGAACCAGCATGAAGGTGGACGTTGACGGCGTGGGCCTCCTCAACGGACCATGCCGCCTGCAGTTGGGGGATGGCTTCTTGTCGCCTTCGAATGGCGGTGATCAAGGAAATGGCGATGACGGCCGTAATGGCCGTGAGCAAAAGCGGGGTCCAAGCTTGGTTGGCCGTGATGTATTGGGAAGGAGAGGGCAGTTCTCCATGGGCCATCCACATCAAGCGCGACGCCGTGCCTTCGTCGGCCTCACTTCCAAACACGGCAATGGTGTACGACCACCCGGTGGGTTGGGCCGTCAAATCAACCCCAGCGGCCTGGAGATGGTCGGCGGGAAGCATCGAGACAAAGGAGGTGGTGTTGTTGGCTTTGACCGAGAATCCAACCTCGGGCCTCATCTCTCGTACCAGATGATTCAGTTGGCGTTGGTGTTGATCGTAGGCAAAATCTTCGGTTAACACCACGTACAGAATGGTGTTGTTGCTCAGATTTTGCAGCGGTGTAAGGGTGAGGTCAAAGGCGACCATTCGGGCTCCGTCCTCTGCTGAGACGACCTTGACCAGACCACTGACCTCGACGAGGTTTGCACCAGTGGGTTGGTGCGATTCCGTGGTCGCTTCGTTGGTGGAGGCGTTCAACGAGATGTTTCGGTTTGAGGCACGGTATTGGGCGTCGTCATCGGGCCATGAGGATCCGGTTTCGCTGCTCCATGACCACCAGGTCCACTGCACCTGATTGGGAGGCGATGCAGGCGTGTCTTCCAGCGAAGCCGGGACATAGACTTCTCGAAGTCCCTCAGCCACGCTGGCCTGTACCGCTTCTTCGGCATGAATGGCCCAAGGGTTCTCATTGGCCGCCGAACCGGGGAAAACCAACAAGGCCACCAAGGTCGCAACAAAGAGCCATCGCATGGATTATTCCTCCTCGTCCCGCCAAGGGAGGTTTAACTTACGGCGCAAGATGTTTTGTTCGTTGGTGTCGATCATCAACGTGATGCGGGCGCCCACCCACACCGAGATGGTTTCAATCCCCCACGGGAGTGTGCTTCGGAGCAGAAAAGCCCCCCGAGGGAGTTCATTCATTGCCGTTTCTTGGTAAAATTCCTCCATCAAAGGAGCCCATCCCCTGAGCAATCGGATGAATGTATCCGGCTTGATCGATTCCACGTTTGCTGTGAACGAATCGCCGTAGGCGTACAACGCTTCCTGCCTCGAGCGCCATGAGTCCTTTTTGAGCGTGAACGCAGGGAGTCCGGCGTGCACCACACGAACTGGATGGAAGGATTCCCCACCCCACACATCGCCTTTGTTGGTTGGTGAGGCCGGCTGAAACAACCGTTCGTACACCATCGGTGGGGCGAGGTTGAGTCGCTTTCCCCGTTGCCACAATGAGAACGGTGTGAGGTCAATACCGTACATCTTTTCGACATGGGCGACCACATCATCGT
>CESZ01002811.1_pt1 | contig 12240 bp, 4 predicted proteins | sample 531081 | NCBI WGS metagenome assembly CESZ01 (sample SAMEA2621260, study PRJEB7988) | marine metagenome | biome: marine biome (ENVO:00000447); feature: surface water layer (ENVO:00002042); material: "saline water (ENVO:00002010), including plankton (ENVO:xxxxxxxx)" | depth 5 m | reverse complement strand
GCTACACAAGAACCATTAACTGAAGTAAATCCTGTTAAACAGTTACCATTACAATCAGCATTATTGTTAGCATATGTACATGAGCCATCTTCATTAGTTGCTGTTTCATTAAAGTTGCATGCTAATTGATCAGTGCAGCCATTGATAACAGTGGATGGACCATCAATATTTATGTTTATTTGTTCTTGACAATTCGTGGTTAAGTCAATGAATGTTAAAACATAGTCTCCGGCACAAAGTCCAAAAGGATTTTGTGGCACCCCATTTTCATTAACAATATTATAATCGTAATTTCCTGATCCGCCTTGTCCATTTGCCAATACATATCCGCTACAATTAGCCTCCATATCATTTTGAATTCCAACTAAAAAGACCTCAAATGAATTACAATATGTACAACTACCATCGTCTTCTGTTGCGTTAGCATTATAATTGTCTGCTGCAGGGTTAGTACATCCTGGAATGATACAGTTGCCATCATCTACTAAAGCAAATTCATCATAATTTAAAGCGTTTGGGTCAGTACATCCATAGAAATCACTATTTGGGCATAAATCACAGGAATTGAAACATGTCGGAGCAAGTTCTGTATCATTATTTACATTTAACCCTCTAAATCCATTTACAAATTCACAATCTAAACCACTAACGCTTTCAAGGTTGTTAAATCCACCATTTACAAACTTATAAATGTAATCAACATTTGAAGTAAGAGTAACTGTTGCTAGATAAATATTATTGCCGACATCTGTCATTGGCGTTTGTGTGAAATTATATGAATTAAAATTACCCATAATGAAAACGCCTCCATCAGAGACCACTTCATTACTCATATCAACCTTGAAAGTTACAAATACCGACCCATTTGCACATGGGTCACAGCTTGAATAACAGTTAACGCCTAAATCGTTTGATTGAATTGCTTGAATTGAATCAATCCTATTATAATATATTAAAGTGGAGTCATCAGCAGAAGCAGTGCCTAAAACACAAGTGCTAGTTGAATCAAAAATTTCTTGATCATTCCACCCGTCTAGCGTATACAAATATTCTATAACGCCTGTTTGAAGAGGAATAGTAGTCGTATATATATTGTCACCATCCTCATCATAAAGTTCGTTACAAGCACCACACCAACCATTAAAAGTACCATTTACATTAACAGTTTGAAATGAGTTTGGATTTATTCCTGTCATATCAACAGAAAAAGTCACGTCGTATAAGCATCCACCCAAATCTACAGTCGCATTTTCATCAAAATTTGTTGCATTAGAATCCATACAACCCTCTATTCCATCACCACAATCAAGGCAGCTTTCAAAACAAACTACAGCTAGTATCGTATCATTTGCAGAAGTTTGTAAAATTCTTGTTGTGCTAAATTCTCCAGAAGGATCGACTGATAAACATGAGCCTACACTTGAGAGGGACTCAATTTCACCATTTATTAAGTAGTAAAAGTTATGACTTGCATTCGCAGGCAGTAATATGGTTGTTGTCCAGATACCATCATTATCATCATCAGAAAGGCTTAATGTTTCTCCAGGTCCCCACCCAACAAAAGATCCTTGAACTTCGACCGTTTGAATTGGCGCAACATATTCGTTAGTGTTCAGCGAAAGTGTAACATTTACTGGTGGATCTGGACAAATTTCATCACAGCTAGCAAAACAGAAATCATATGTTGTTGTGTCAGTAGAAACCAAAATCCTTCTATCGCCATTGTCCCAATAACCACACCCTAAACCTGTAAAATTAGGTTCCCATGCCCCTTCCACAGCCCCCCAGTTTTCAAAATAACCATTTCTAAATTTCCAATAAAAGAAGGAGTTTTCTTCTAATGGAATAGTTACTTCCCAGATCCCATCTGAATTATCATCATTCATGGCAATTCCAGGTGGCGTGCCACCACTAATACCAGCAGCTGTATATCCCAATGTCGAGTTTCCTGAAACTTGCCATGGACCTCCAGCCATAAATACACCGGATTGATTCACATCTTCATTTTGCATATTTACTCTAAAGGTAATATTAACAGGATTTTGTGGAGTCTGAATTTCATTTGTCATTTGAACTGTAATAGAACCTACCATTCCATTTTGGGCATGATTTCCTACTGAACAATCATAATTATAAACACCAGGAACATTAAAAACATGAGAGTGAATTAACGCTCCTATCGTGCCTGTTGGTTCTTCTGAAGCAAATGATTCTGGGTTGTAAAAGCTTTCTCCTGAAATAGAATTTATCTCACCATTAACATCATGAAAACCACCATCATTGTACCAATTAACTGTATCCCCAAGAATAATTGTTAAAGTTGAAGGTGAATAATAATAATTGCCTGCGTTTATATTGTGAACATCTGCTTTTGTTACATAACTAACTAGCAGCCCCACTATAAAAAAAGCAACTTTTGAATAATTAAAGTTAATCATAAATCTAAATCTTATAAGAGATTAATTTTTGCAAAAAATAAGTGTTAAAAGTACACAATCTTTGTTAGATTTGCAATAATCTTGATTATTGGGTTTTTTGAAAAAAAATATTTTATATATATTATTTTTATTTGCGTCTAACTATGGACTTGCCCAATATATTACTCATGCTGATGCTTTTTTAAATTCTACTGATGATTATTGTAAATGTATTACAATAACTCCAAATGAATTTTTTAATTCAGGTTCTTTTTGGAATGAAACACCATTAGATCTTAGTGAATCTTTTGAAATTATTGTTAAACCAAATTTTGGTTGCATTACCGCAAGTCCAGACGGAGGTGATGGTATTGCTTTTGTGTTACAAACAAATGGAACAAATCAATTACCCACAGGTGATGGAGGTAATTTAGGTTATAACGGTATATCTCCTTCACTAGTAGTTCAGTTTGATACATACAGAGACAATCCTTTATTATTCCCTGATAACAATGATCCTGGGGGTGGATTTTTCCCATATTATGATCATGTAGGCCTTATGAAAAATGGATCTTGTAATCACGAGACAACAGATGATTTATCTACCGTTCCATTTTCCCCAACATTTACTGATGTTGAAAATTGTGTATTATACAATGATCATCAATTAACTTTTTTGTGGGATGTGACCTCACAAAATTTTCAAGTTATATACTGCAATGACTTAGAAGGATGCTTTAATGTGATTGATCAAAATATTGATATTACAAATGATATTTTTAGTGGAAATAATATTATTAATTGGGGTTTTACTGGCTCAACTGGTGGTGCAAAAAATGAACAAGGTGTTTGCATTCAATATTTTGATAAGCAACCAATACTTAAGGATACAACTGTTTGTTTTCAAGACAATTTTAATATAGATTTAGGTTGTATGAATAATTTTTCTTTTGAATGGAAAGATTTAGCAGGCAATATAATTAGTTCTAGCTCTGTTTTTAACATCGAAGCAATAGCAAATTCAGATTATGAAGTTACAATTACAAATAACTATACGGGCAGGGTTTTTACTGAACAATTTTCTGTTAATGTCCTCAGCCCTACGCTAGAAGAAGTCCTTTCGGATCATTTAGACAATGAATGTTATGGTTATTCTAATGGTCAAATTACATTAAATTATGAAGACGCTATTGGATTAGTTAATTTTAGTTTAGATGGTCTAACCAGCCAGATTAATCCAACTTTTTCAAATCTTTTTGCTGGTAACTATGAAATTGTAGCAGAAGATGAATATGGTTGTAGAGATACTCTTAGTGTTTTAATAACGGAAGAGCCAGAAATAATTCTTAATATTGATAATATTAATTCTGTATTATGTAATACGACTAATACAGGATCAATAGAAGTAACACCATCTGGAGGATTTGGTAACCTTAATGTAAGTTGGATTGATGAGGATGGTAATAGCTTCAACCAGCAAGATTTACTTAATGTAAATGATGGGGTTTATAACTATACTGTTTTAGATGCAAATAGCTGTATTTCAACAGGCCAAGTAATTGTTGATCAAATTAATTCTATTAATATAGATACCCTTTCGTTAGTTCAAATAGATTGCTATCAAGGCAATACAGGAGAAATTATTATAAATCCATCTGGGGGATTAGCACCATTTACATTTGATTGGACTGGTCCAGATGGTTTCGTATCAAATCAAAATTCTATTTCTAATTTAAGCGCTGGAAATTATTCTTTAACACTTACTGATTTCGATAATTGCTATCGAATCTATCCTTTCGTTCTTGTTGAGGGAAATGAGTTAGATGTCAATGTTTTGAGTACTACAGATGCTAATTGTTCGTATTCGGCTGATGGTATTGTCGAAGTAGATCATTCAGGAGGAAATAATACTACTTTTGCAGTAATCGTTGATGCAGCTTTAAATACAGTTAGCAATTCAGATTTAACAAGTACACTAGCATCAGGAATCTATACAGCTTATGCTCAAGATGATTTAGGTTGTATTTCAAATGGAATTCCGTTCGCAATAGGTGCTCCATTGGATATTACAATTAGTGCATTAGATGTAGATGATGTAGAATGTTTTGGAGGAGACAATGGTAAAGTACAAATAACTTTAGATGGGGGTACACTTCCTTACAATGGATTTAGCTGGACAGGACCTAATGGCTATATTAATTCATCACAAAATATATACTCATTATTCGCTGGTAATTACACGGTTACGGTAACAGATAACAATGGGTGTACAAGCACAGAATCTTTTTTAGTTAATGAAAGCACGGAAATATTAATAGGCGCAGGTAATATTGAATATGTAAAGTGTAAGGGAGATAATACTGGCGCTATATCACCCATTATCTTAGGTGGCTCTCCACCCTATGGCACCTTTTCTTGGTCTGGGCCATCAGGTTTCACTGAAAATACATTAGCTATATCAAATTTATATGTTGGAGTATATACATTAACCTTCCAAGATAGTTTTGAGTGTGACAAAGAATATTCGTTTAATATTTTCGAGCCAGACTCCTTGTTACAATTTACCACAACTACAACTCCTTCTTGTCTAATTGAACAAACAGGTCAAGTAAATATTAATATAATTGGTGGTGAAAAGCCATATACTGTAGATTGGTATGGAAATGATCCATCAGCCATGCCCTCAGGTTTAAATTATTTGCAAGTAAATGATGCTGCTAACTGTATAATTGTAGATTCTTTTTTCGTTGACTTATTGCCACAGCCAACAGCTAATTTTGAAATAGATTCAATCATTAAATTAGGCGTTCCATTTCTTCTACAAAATAATTCTTCAAATGAAACATCTTGGAGTTGGAGCTTTGGTAATCAAACTTTTTCAAATGAACAATCACCAATAGTTTTTTATGAGAATGAAGGAGAATATATAATTAACTTAGAAGTACTGAATTTTGAAGGATGTAGCGATACTATATCTAAATCTATCAATGTTACTAATGGGTTAGTATTATTTGTGCCAAATACATTTACTCCAAATGGAGATAATAAAAATGATGTGTTCAATGTACAAATACTTAATTATGATACATTTGAGTTAAATATATATAATTCATATGGTACCAAAATATTCAATACAACAGATCCAAAAAATGGATGGAATGGGACATACAAAGGAAGACATGTTCAAGAGGGCACGTATGTAGTTACTATTTTTGCTGTTGATATTTTTGGAAGAGTTTACAATAGAAATAAGAATTTATTATTAATTAATTAAATCATTATGAAACATATTTTTTACATTTTAACTTTAGTTCCATTTATGATAAGTGCTCAGGTAGTTATCGAAGATTTTGAGGAAAATAGAAATTTAAGTTATGTTGAAAAAAGTGGTGAGTTTATTTCAGATAATCCTACTTCAGCTCCAGCTCTGATGGGTGGCATGTACTTTGGTGTTCATAATCCAGACATAACGGGTATTAATACAAGTCCTAGGTGTGGATCATATATGAGAAATGCTGTTGAAACTTATGATTATTTTATAGCTTTGCCTGCGGGAGGATTTACTAATTTAGATGATTTTACAAGCGGTGAAAATTTTTTCACATTAGATGTTTGGAGTCCTGAAGAATCAACAAGCTTTATAATTAGCTTCGAAAATAGAGAAATAGCCCAAATTAACCCTGACAGCTTAGATGGTGTTCATAGTAGATTTGAGGCTTTTACTTCAGTTGCAAATGCTTGGCAAACAATTAATTTTAGTTTTCTAGATTTTCCAGATTTGAATATTTCTGAGGATCAAATAGATCAAATGGTTATGTTAGTAAATAATGGACAAGAAAATAATGCAGTGACAATTTATTTTGACAATTTTATTGGCCCTGATTTTGGATGTGATGGTGTTAATCCCAATAATATTATTGAAGATTTTGAATGCCATAGAAATATAGAATATACATTTACTCATGGAGCTTTAAGTTATGTTACTAACCCTCAACAAAGTGGAATTAATAATTCTAAAAAAGTAGGTTTTTATGAGAGTTTAGGTATCGGAGATGAAAATAACAATGATGTAACTATCTTTACTTTTGACGAGCCAATTAATATTAGTCAAAATAATCGCATTAGCATAAAGGTTAAATCTAATTTTGTTAAAATGCTTCAATTAACTCTACAAGGCGATGGAAATAGCTATACAAAAGAATTAGAGCTAGATGGAAGCGACTCTTGGCAAGAGTATATTTTTAATTTTTCAGATATTTTGGATAATAGTATTGATATTACACAAGCCCTTTTAATATTTGCGCCTGGTGAAACAGACTTTGGATATAATTTTTATTATGATGATATCACTTTAATAGAGTCAAACAATTTAGTTCATAATATTAATGATAAAAATGTTAAATTAATTGATAATTTTATTTACTTTTCAAAATTAAATCCATATAAATCAATAGAAATTTATGATCTATCAGGTAGACTTCTTCAAAAAGATCTAAGCAGCCAATCATCATTACGTATCAATCATTATGGAATGGTTTTTGTTAATATTTTATTTGATAATGGAGATCAAAAAACATTTAAGTATTTAAACAAATAATTATGAAAGAGAATAAAAATTATAACCAAGCACTATCAACATTAGTAACAGTATTTTTCTTTTGGGGCTTCATTGCAGCTTCTAATGGCGTATTTATACCATTTTGTAAAACCTATTTTCAAATAGATCAATTTCAATCTCAGTTGGTAGATTTTGCGTTTTATGGCGCTTACTATTTTGGAGCTTTGATTTTATTTATTTTATCTAATTCAAAAGGTAAAGATATTATGAACATGTGGGGCTATAAAAATGGAATTATATATGGTCTTTTATTGAGTTGTTTAGGTGCAGTTGCAATGTATCCTGCTGTCCTGGGTGCAAACCCGGGTGATTCAGATGTTTTTTATTATGTTTTAGGCGCTTTATTTGTTGTTGGCTTGGGATTCTCTTTACAACAAACTGCTGCCAATCCATTTGCTGTTTCATTGGGTGCTCCAGAAAAAGGTGCTCATCGTTTAAATTTAGCAGGTGGGGTAAATTCTTTAGGTACTACTATTGGGCCCATTGTAGTTGCTTTAATCTTATTTGGCACAACTCCTAAGTCAGGGTCTGAATTGAATGCAATGATAACAAATGGAGAAATTAGCTTATCCACTATTCAAATGCTTTATCTAGCTGTCGGAGGCTTGTTTCTAGCTGCCGCTGCGTTATTTTATTTTTCAAAAAAATTACCGCAAGCTAAAGATAACTCAGAATTTTTAAAAGCCCCTAAAGCACAAAAAGCACTTCTGTTTATGACTATTGTTTTGGTAGGATGTTTTTATTTAATTTTTGATCAGTATAGGGGAGAGCCTAACAACGATACTATTCTAAACCTTACCTTGTTAAGCTTAATTACTGTTATAGGTACATTACTTATTTCTAACAAGTTAGCTAAGCAAGACAAGGATAATTGGGGAGCTATGCAATATCCACAATTGGTTTTGGGAATGTTAGCTATTTTCACCTATGTGGGGGTGGAAGTTACAATTCAGTCTAACTTGGGTGAGCTTTTAAAAGTAAATTTAGGAAATGGATTAAATCCTATTGGACTTCCATCAATGAGTGATTCAGAAATTGCTCCATTAATATCGATGTATTGGGGTGGTCTCATGATTGGTCGTTGGGCAGGTGCAATTGCAGTATTTAATCCTGTTGGAAAATTAAAAACTTGGCTTTATATTCTTGTCCCATATGTTGCGTTTGGAGTAGTCCTATTTGTTAATTTTATTTCAGGCTTTGATGTTTCTACATTGTTTTGGTTTGTACTTTGTGTAGGTATTCAAATAGTTGGATTTTTCGCTGGTAAAGAAAAGCCAGCATTAACACTTAAAATTTTCGGATTTTTAGGAATAGCTGCTATGCTAGTAGGATTATTTACAACAGGTAATATAGCTTTATTTGCTTTTTTAAGCGGTGGTCTTTTTTGTTCAATAATGTGGCCTTCAATTTTTGCTTTAAGTATTCAAGGCTTGGGTAAATATACATCTCAAGGATCTTCTTTCTTAGTAATGATGATATTAGGTGGAGCTATTATACCACCTTTACAAGGAAAATTAGCAGACATAATGGATATACATTCCTCATACTGGATTGCGGTAATCTGTTTTGTATATTTAGCCTTTTTTGCTCACAGAGTTGGTAATATTTTAAATAATAAATAATGATTAAATATATTTTTTTTATAGCAGGGATTGTTTCCTTAGCATCTTGCACAATTAATAATAAAAACAAACTATTTGTTAAAGATCAAAGTAATTACGAAGCTAAAATAGATTCTATTTTAGCTATAATGACTATTGATGAAAAAATAGGTCAGATGACACAAGTTGATCAACAATTTTTAGATACAATTCAGGACATTGCCGATTATGCACTTGGCTCATTGTTAAGTGGTGGAGGATCAAATCCCGATACCAATCATTTTGAAGCATGGACAAATATGTACGACAAATATCAAGAAGTTGCTTTATCATCTAGATTGGGTATACCATTGATTTACGGTATTGATGCTGTTCATGGTCATAATAATGTTTATGGCGCTACAATTTTCCCACACAATGTTGGACTAGGGTGTGCTAACGACTACGAATTAACAAGAAAGGTTTCTGAAGCTACTGCTTATGAGGTGGCTGCAACAGGTATTAATTGGAATTTTAGCCCTTGTATAGCTATACCAGAAGATGAGCGATGGGGCAGACATTATGAAGGCTATTCTGAAGATCCAACTATTGTTACTAAAATGGGCGTAGCATCTATAGAAGGATATCAAACTAAATCACTAGGAAGCTCTAATATTTCTATTGTAGCTTGCGCAAAACACCTAATAGGAGATGGAGCTACAGAGTGGGGCACTGGTATGGGTGGTAAGCCTGATAAAATTGATCGAGGGAATGCTCTACTTTCCGATTCATTAATACGCGCTAAATATTTACCCCCGTATATCTCAGCTATTGAAGCCGGTGTAGGTACTATTATGGCATCTTTCAATAGTATTAACGGGTTAAAATGTCATGCAAATGGATACTTATTTAATGAATTATTAAAAGATGAATTAGGTTTTGATGGATTTGTTATTTCAGATTGGCAAGGTATCGATGAAATTCCTGGGGATTATAAATCTGATATTATCTTATCAATTAATGCTGGAATCGATATGATAATGGTTCCAGGTGCTGTTGTATATGGAGGAGAGCATTATAAAACATTTATCAGCTTATTTAAGGAAGCTTATAATGAAGGACTAATTTCTGACGAAAGGATAAACGATGCTGTTAGAAGAATACTTCGCATAAAATATCGCTCGGGCCTAATTGACAAACCAATGGCAGATAGAAGTTTATTAGAAAAAGTGGGTGGAGTTGAGCACAGAGCGATAGCAAGGGAAGCTGTTCAAAAATCTCTTGTAGTTTTAAAAAATGATAATATGTTACCTTTATCTAAAAAAGACAATTATTTAGTATGTGGTTCCGGCGCTAATGATATTGGAAAGCAATGTGGTGGTTGGACGATAGAATGGCAAGGTAGTTTAGGAAATATTACATTAGGAACCACATTGTTTGAAGGAATTTCCGAACAGGCTTCAGCAACTTTAATTGGTGATGGCCAAACTAATAGTTCATTTGATGCAGCTATTGTTGTTGTGGGGGAAAATCCCTACACTGAGATGCAGGGTGATTCAGATTCATTATTTTTATCATCTAAAGATAAACAAACTATTGCCAATGTAAAATCATTAAACATACCATATACAATTGTTTTGATCACCGGAAGGCCGCTTATTGTCACTGATGAAATAGAGGATGCAGATGCATTTGTAGTTGCGTGGTTACCTGGTACTGAAGGAAATGGTGTTTCAGATGTACTTTTTGGAGATGTTTCTCCATCAGGTAAATTATCCTTTTCATGGCCTGTTGACATGGCAAATGTTCCTGTTAATTTTGATGATGAAGATTATAATCCTCTTTTTAAATTAGGTTATGGTTTGACTTATTAGCACAGTGTAATGAGATTAATTTTTTCATTTCTTGTTTGTTTTTTAATTACAATTCATATAAATGCTCAGAATTGGGAACTTGTTTGGTCAGATGAGTTTGACTTAGATAATTTAAATACAGATTATTGGAGTCATGAAATTGGCACAGGTAATTGGGGTTGGGGTAATGGAGAATTACAATATTATCAATCTGATAATGTCACATTATTAGATGGTAAATTAATTATTGAAGCTAGAGAAGAGCCTCAAGGAATACCAGGACAATGGGATGTTCCGTATTATTATTCATCCTCAAGAATCAATACAAGGAATAAGTTTGACTTTAAATATGGTAAGGTTGAAGCTAAGATTAAAACAGTAGATGGTCAAGGATTCTGGCCCGCTTTTTGGCTATTGCCAAACGGTGCCTGTTGGCCTGAAGATGGTGAAATTGACATCATGGAACAATGGGGAAATGATGGACCAACTAATCAAACTACAGGAGCTGCACACCTAGGCAATGGTTGTCAAGGTTCAAGTACTTATCAATCTTGGAGCTCATCAATTAGTGAATCATATGCAGATGATTTTCATATTTATTCTATTATTTGGTATGAAAATTATATCGGTTGGTATGTAGATGGAGACTTGAAATATTTTATCACTCCTGAGTCGTTTTCTAGCGAATTTGAGTGGCCTTTTAATCAAGACAGCTGGTATTTAATATTAAACTTAGCTATAACTAACAGTGGTACAAATAATAACACTATCTTTCCTTCTAACATTCAAGTCGATTATGTTAGAGTATATCAAACATCGGATGTTATGGGTTGCACAAATCCATCTTCAACTAACTACAATGCATTAGCAACTTTTGACGACGGAAGCTGTATTGAGCTAATCAATTTTAATGTTGATTTTAATTGTACTGATATTAATCCTGAAACTGTATATATTACAGGCCCCTTTAATGACTGGTGTTGTGGTTGTCACCCGTTGAGCGATTTAGATGGTAATGGCATTTGGTCTGGCACTTATTCTTTTGATAATATTAACGAACAATTTGAATATAAATATTGTTATGATAATTGGGCTGGACAAGAAAATTTAATTGATGACATGCAAAACGGAGGTACATGCGCTCCAATTACAGACTACAACAGTTATGCTAATAGGCTAATATTTCTTACAGGTAATGATGTGACAACAAATGATGTTTATGGACAGTGTTCAGAATGTTTAGCAGGATGTACAGATTCTAATGCGCTTAATTATGATGTTTATGCAACATATGATAATGGTTCATGCGAGTATAATTGCATACCTCCTATAGTAAGTTTTAGCGTTAATATGGATGGTCCATTACCCGAAGGCTATTCAAATGTTGTAATCAATGGTTCTTGGAATAATTGGCAAGGATGGGGAATTATATTAAATGATAATGATAATGACTTTATTTGGGAAGGTTCTGCAGAACTTCCAATAGGAACTAATGAATATGTTGTTGCATATACTGGTCAAGCAGATTCTTGGTTAGGATGGGGAGTAGTAGGTAGCGCACCTATTGGATCACCATGCGACTATTTTCCTTTAGATACTTATGGTAATTATGGGTTCAACCTTGCATGTGGAGATACTGTTCAATTACCAACAATTTGTTTTAGTTCATGTGAAAATTGTTATCAAACTATAAACGGCTGTACTAATATATTGGCTTGTAACTACAACTCTAGTGCTAATGTTGATGATAACTCATGTACTTATGCCGATAA
>CESZ01037727.1_pt1 | contig 12253 bp, 8 predicted proteins | sample 531081 | NCBI WGS metagenome assembly CESZ01 (sample SAMEA2621260, study PRJEB7988) | marine metagenome | biome: marine biome (ENVO:00000447); feature: surface water layer (ENVO:00002042); material: "saline water (ENVO:00002010), including plankton (ENVO:xxxxxxxx)" | depth 5 m | reverse complement strand
TCCCTGGACGGCAATCACATCGGGGTCGTCAAAGGGGTGAATAAAGGTGAAGCCTTCCGACTCTGTCAGCGCACGGGCACGCACCACGGCCTCATCGAATGAATCACCTTGCATCACCACGTTGGCACCCAGCGCCTTCACCGCATCCACCTTTATCAGTGGTGTGGTCACGGGCATTACAATCGTTGCCTTGATTTCCAGCTTCGAGGCTGCCAGCGCGACACCTTGTGCGTGATTGCCTGCCGAGGCCGCCACGACGCCCCCGGCCCGAGCGGCCTCGTCGAGGTGAACCATCTTGTTATAGGCGCCACGGCACTTGAAAGAAAAGACCGGCTGCAAGTCCTCGCGCTTCAGAAAGGCCTGATTACCCAGACGGGCAGATAACAGCGGCGCCGCATCCAAAGGCGTCTCCCGCGCCACGTCGTAGACCTGCGCGTTGAGAATGCGTTTGATGTAGGACTGCGCCATCTGCTCAATGTGCCGCCGAAAAAACCGAGATCATACGGCTTAGTGCCCGGCAACACACGATCGGTACTTGGCAAAATGCCCACTCCCCGAGGGAGTGAGCCTCACACTATGCGGCGTAGCGGGCCTGCATATCGGCGAGTGACAGCGGCTTAATCTTGTATGCATTGCCCGCGGTGCCGAACGCTTCGTATCGGTCAACACAAATCGCTTTCATGGCCTCAAGACTGGCGGCAAGGTACTTGCGCGGGTCAAATTCAGCGGGGTGCTCCGCCAGAAAACGTCGAATCGAGCCTGTGGAGGCGAGACGCAAATCAGTGTCGATGTTGACCTTCCGCACCCCATGCTTGATCCCCTCAACCACCTGCTCAACCGGCACGCCGTAGGTTTCGGGAATCTCGCCTCCGAATTCATTGATCACCGCCAACCAGTCCTGAGGAACGGCTGACGAGCCGTGCATCACGAGATGCGTGTTGGGAATGCGGGTGTGGATCGCCTTGATGCGATCCATCGCCAGAATATCGCCTGTGGGCGGACGGGTGAACTTGTAAGCCCCGTGACTCGTGCCACAGGCAATCGCCAAGGCGTCCACGCCAGTGTCTGCGACAAACTGTGCCGCCTCTTCCGGATCGGTCAACAGCTGGTCGTGACTGAGCTTACCAGCTGCGCCAATACCGTCTTCTTCACCCGCCTCTCCGGTTTCCAGTGAACCGAGACAGCCAATCTCTCCCTCAACCGACACGCCACAAGCATGTGCCATGTCCACGACCCGGCGGGTCACACCGGCGTTGTAGTCGTAATCCATGGGGGTTTTACCGTCCTCCCCCAGAGAACCATCCATCATCACCGAGCTAAACCCGAGCTGAATGGAGCGCTGGCATACTCCGGGAGAGGTGCCATGATCCTGGTGCACCACAACCGGGACATGAGGAAACTCGGCCATGGCCGCCTCCATCAGTGCGCGGAGAAACGGCGCTCCCGCGTATTTTCTTGCTCCGGCACTCGCCTGCATGATCACCGGCGAGTCGGTCTGGTCCGCCGCCTCCATAATGGCACGCGTCTGCTCAAGATTATTGACGTTGAACGCCGGCACGCCGTAACCGTGCTCAGCGGCATGGTCCAATAGTTGCCTCAAGCTGATCAGTGCCATGTGTATTTCCTCTTTTGTCGAAAGTAGCGCTGACTTATCGGCCCTTGCGCTCGTTCACTTCTGCGCGGGCTTTCAATGCCGAGACCGCCGGTAGTTCCTTGCCCTCAACATACTCCAGAAAAGCTCCGCCGCCAGTAGAGATATAGGATATCGCGTCGGCCACGCCAAACTGATCGATGGCCGCCAGCGTATCGCCGCCGCCCGCCAGAGAGAAAGCATCGCTCGATGCGATAGCTTCGGCCAGCACCTGCGTGCCGTTGGCGAAGGCCTCCTGCTCAAATACTCCGAGCGGACCGTTCCATAAAATCGTTGCCGCTTGCTGTATGCGCTCTGCAATGCCTGCCGCTGTCTCCGGGCCCACATCCAAAATCATGTCCTGCTCCGTCACCTCCGCGGCAAGCTTGACCTGAGCCCGGTGACCCTCGTCAATACCCGGCGCCACCACCACATCGAGGGGCAGGGGAATGTCGACCTGATCCATGAGCCGCCGCGCCGTCTCTATCAGATCCCATTCACACAGTGACTGGCCCACCGGGTATCCGGCGGCAGCGAGGAAGGTATTGGCAATACCGCCACCCACGACGAGACTGTCACATTGCTTGGAGAGCTGATCCAGTACTTCCAGCTTGGTCGACACCTTGGAGCCGCCAACGACCGCCAGCATCGGTTTTTGCGCTCCGGTCAAAGCGCGCTCCAGTGCCGTCAATTCAGCGTGGAGTAGAGGCCCCGCACATGCCACCGGGGCACTGTGCACTACGCCGTGCGTTGATGCCTGCGCCCGATGCGCCGTGCCAAAGGCATCCATCACAAATACATCACATAGCGACGCGTAATCCGCAGACAGCAAGGCGTCGTCGGCCGCCTCGCCGGTATTGAAACGCACATTCTCCAGCAACACGACATCGCCCGGCAGCGGCGCCACCTGCCGCCACGCGGTCGCCAGCAACACATCTCGCTCCAGGAGCTCAGCCAGTCGGCGGGCAATGGGCGCCATGGACGCCTCCTCGCTCCATTCCCCCTCCGTCGGCCGGCCAAGATGTGACATCACGATGACCGCGGCACCTTGCTCAAGCACCGCCAGTATCGAGGGCGCTGCCGCGCGCAATCTCGCATCGTTTGTAATCTCGCCATCTCGCAACGGCACGTTCAAATCTTCCCGGATCAGCACGCGGCGACCCGAGAGATCGAGCTCGCTCATTAATCTCACTGTGTGCTCTCCGCCGTCGCGGGCCGGGCGGCGTTGACGAGCTGCTCCCATGCGAGTGCCACGTCGATCATCCGGCTGGCATAGGCCCACTCGTTGTCGAACCAGATCAAGATTTTCGCGAGTCGGCCTGCCGCCACCTGTGTCTGCTGGGCATCCACAATCGCCGATGCCGCCTCACCGGCGAAGTCACAGGAGGCCAAGGGCTCGAGGGAATAGTCCAATACCCCCAACAGGCTGGCCTCTGCTGCATCCCGGAGTGCGGCATTGATGCTCTTAGTGTCACAGGCACGCTCTGTCGCCACCGTTAACTCGATCGCCGACACCTTGGTAGTGGGGACCCTGAGCGCGTGGGCAGACAGCTTGCCTGCCAGCGCCGGTAGAATGCGCTCTATGCCGACCGCCAGTCCAGTATCGACAGGAATAATCGATTGCGAGGACGCTCGGGTCTTGCGCAAATCCGTATGGTGATAGGCGTCCAATACCGGCTGGTCATTCATCAGCGAGTGAATGGTGGTTATGGTGGCCGCTTCAATGCCAAATGCCTGAGACAACGTCGACAACACGGGCACTACCGCATTGGTGGTGCAAGATGCCGCCGAAACAACGTCCATCTCAGCGGTAAGGTCTTGGTCGTTTACGCCAAAGACAATCGTGGCATCAACATCCGATTCGGCCGGGTGTGAAAACAACACTCTTTCAGCGCCCGAATGCAGGTGCTGCTCGGCGGTAGCGCGGTCAGTAAACGCACCGGTGCACTCAAAGACCAAATCAATATCGAGTGCGCGCCACGGCAGCGCCGACACCTCTGGCACATGGCTCAGTGGAACCAGCAGCTGATCAATCGCTAACAGCTCGCCGGAGCGGGCGATGCGTCCGGGGTAACGGCCATAGTTCGAATCGTAGCGCGCCAGATGCACCACAGTATCGGCATCGGCGATCTCATTGATGGCCGCCAGCTCCAGACGCCCGCGCGCATCTTCCCGGGAGTGGTACACCCGCAGAAGCGTTCGCCCGACCCGCCCGAAGCCGTTGATCGCAAAACGCATGGTCAATCGAGTATCACGTCCTCGACTGCGGCCACCACATTGTCCGCCGTCAGGCCGAAGTGCTTGAAGAGTGCCTCCGCTGGTGCAGATTCCCCAAAAGAGGACATCCCCACCACGCGGCCGTCGAGACCCACATACTTGTACCAAAAGTCGGTATGGCCGGCTTCCACTGCCACCCGGGCCAGCACATCGCTGGGCAGCACGGCCTCACGATAGCCCGCCTCCTGCGCTTCGAAGACCTCGGCGCACGGCATGGAAACAACTCGGACGCCCCTACCTGCCTGAGTGAGGCGGCCAGCGGCCTCGACGGCCAAGGCCACCTCGGAGCCGGTCGCAATGACAATGGCATCGAGATCGCCCTGCTCGCGCATCAGTACATAGCCACCACGATGAACGCCTTCTACCTGCTCCGAAGTGCCGACCTGATGGGGCAAGGTTTGGCGGGAGAAAATCATAGCAGTGGGGCCATTGTCGCGAAGTAACGCCTGCTTCCAGGCAATCGCGGACTCCACCGCATCAGCGGGTCGCCAAGTCTGCAGATTAGGCGTGGCGCGCAGCGCTGTGAGCTGTTCGACCGGCTGGTGCGTCGGGCCGTCCTCTCCCAGACCAATCGAGTCGTGAGTGAAGACATACAGCACCCGTTGACCCATCAGCGCCGACATGCGCACCGCATTGCGCGCGTACTCCATAAAAATGAGGAAGGTGGCGCCATAGGGAATGAAACCACCATGTAAAGCCACCCCGTTCATGATCGCCGCCATGGCGAACTCTCGCACTCCGTAATAAACGTAATTGCCTTCAGCGCTCACCGCCGAAACCCCCTGAGCACCGGACCACAAGGTGAGGTTGGAGCCCGCCAGATCGGCAGACCCGCCGAGTAATTCGGGCAAGTGAGGGCCCAGCGCGTTGAGCGCCTGCTGGGACGCCTTGCGTGAGGCCACGTCGTTCGTCGCGGCCACACAGTCAGAGATATAGGCGTCCGCGTGATCCGAGAAATCGGCGGGTAGCTCTCCACGGAGTCGTCTCAACAACTCATCTGCCAAGTCGGGATGCGCGTCGCGATAGGCATCGAAACCTTGCTGCCACTCGGCTTCCATCTCCGCACCCGCGGGTCGTCGATCCCAAGCTTCTCGCACCTCATCGGGGATTACGAACGGATCATGGCGCCAGCCCAGCGCCTCGCGCGTGAGCGCAATTTCTTCCTCGCCCAGAGCGGCGCCATGGCAGCTCTCAGTCCCCTGTTTATTGGGGCTACCTTTACCGATCACGGTTTTACAACAAACCAGCGTCGGTCTGCCCGTCTCGGCCTTTGCGGCCAGCAGCGCTGCCTCAACGGCAGCCGGGTCGTGGCCGTCGACGGCGGGTATCACATGCCAACCGTAGGACTCGAAACGTTTGGGCGTATCGTCAGTGAACCAGCCCTCGACTTCACCGTCGATAGATATCCCGTTGTCGTCATAGACCGCAATCAGTTTGCCCAAGCCGAGCGTGCCTGCCAAAGAGCAAGCCTCGTGAGATACGCCCTCCATGAGGCAGCCATCGCCCAAGAAGACCCAGGTATGGTGATCGACGATGGTATGGCCATTGCGGTTGAATTGGGCAGCGAGCGCTTTCTCTGCCAGCGCCATCCCGACGGCATTCGCGATGCCCTGTCCCAGCGGCCCGGTCGTGGTCTCAACGCCAGGCGCATAGCCATATTCCGGGTGACCCGGCGTCTTGCTATGGAGCTGCCGGAACTGTTTCAAGTCTTCAATGGAGAGTTCATACCCCGTGAGATGTAACAAGGCATAAATCAGCATTGATCCGTGGCCATTGGACAACACGAACCGGTCGCGATTGGGCCAATCCGGATTCGCCGGATTGTGTCTCATGAGCCGATTCCAAAGCACCTCTGCAATATCCGCCATACCCATCGGCGCACCGGGGTGCCCAGATTTCGCTGTCTGGACCGCGTCCATGGCAAGGGCACGAATAGCGTTGGCCAGTTCAGTTTGAGACGGCATGAAAACTCCGGGATCGCGGGCTGTATTTTCAGGGAAGCGAGATCATTGGGCAAATTTTCTAGCAGAACAATGGCCACAGCCGTTGGTGCTAAGCAGGGGTACCCACGCCTCCCAACATGCGACGCATGCTACCCGATACTCAGCACAAAAGCTCAACGGCCCTCACCAACGGGCTGGAACTGCTGTCATCAGGGTATCTCTCATCAGTAAGGCAGCGCGGTTATGATGAGGTTACGAGAATGCGCCTCCGAGACGTTTTCGCGAAACATACCGCCACAGGGCGATCACTATCGCCTATTGGCTCGGCGGGTTCACAAAATCAATCCACCCCGTAAAAATCATCTTTTCATGGGTGTTGGACACAACGCCATGGTGCATATGCGTCATATCGCTCGGCCAGACAATTAATTTGCCTTTCTCGCACGGAGTGATCACCTCTTGATGAGGAAACGCTGTGCCGCCGCCAGGTGTATCGGTGAGGTATAGCATCCATACCAAGGCGCGCTGGCAGTACTCGATACGATCGCGTTCACAGTGAACAGCGGGGTAGCCTCCGCCCTTCGGATACCACTGAATATTGGCATGCTGGGAGAACCACAGTGCGCCCAGACCATCTGCTCCGGTATCGTAGTAATAAGTCTGGAGATACGTTTTGACATGCTCTATGAGACAGTCGAAAAATGTTTCGAATTGTCCATATGACTTGATGGAGATAGTGATGTCGAGCGAGTCCTTCATGGCCTTATCAACACGGGGTTGTTCGCCGAGTCGGCCTGGCTGTGCATGATCACGGTTGCTCTCGAAGAACTCGACGATCTCGTCGCACACCGAGGGGTCGATTTCATACGTTTCGATAAAAGTGCTGACAGCCATAGATTGGGCGCTAGACAGGCCTTGAGACGACCATTGATCGCTCATGCTCTCTCGAAGTTAAAAAATAAACAAGCAATGCCATCCTGATCGAGCCTCTGGAAACCTGGCAGGAGAGCACCTGGGAGCGCTGTAAAGCCGCCATTCGGTGCGCCTGTGAACACTGCTATCAGCGAGCGCAGTAACACCGCCTAGGCTTCAGGGTGCACTCCACTCCTGTTCAGGACAGTAACTTAGGCGGAAACGGGTCGTCCAGAGCCGCACCAAAGAGCTGTCGAAGGGGCTCCTCGTAAAGTCGCCAGCGGCCTTTCCGACCGCTGCCCAGAGGCTCCCTTACCTGCCAAACGCTCGCCGTACGAACCGAATTATTGAGCTTGTAAAACTCCAGGCAAGAGGGATCCCATTGCTCTCCCAGCCAAACAAAAAGCGCCTCAAGCGTGGAGTGGGGATCATCCACCAGCGCTTCGTAACTCACCTTCTTTACCCGGTCAGGGAATGCCTCAACCCAAAAATCGGCGATTTGATGGCACAAATGGGTATGGTCGGCAATGGCCGCTGGGTCCGTGGCATAGCCATGCTGGGCGTGGAGGCGCGTCCCGTAAACCGAAACAAGGGTGTCCCGCCAATCGCGCTCAGTGACAAGAATTCTGGCGTCAGGAAGCACGTCAAGAATAGTGGCGATATGAAATAAATTGTCCGGGCGCTTGTCAGTCACTCTCACTCCAACCGGGATACTCCTCTCATGGAGGTGTTTCTCCCACCGCGCCTTAATCTCTGCTCGTTGAGTGGGACTGGGCTGCCGACCCGGCTTGAGCATTCCGCCGCCAAGTGAGTGGATCTCCCGCGGCCAGAATTCCGACTCTCCCAATGGCTTGAATCGAGCATGAGCCGCATGAATTTGTTCGAGCAAGGTAGAACCTGTGCGAAGCATCCCAAGAATAAAAACCGGCGCACTATCCTCGGAAAGACTCAGGACATCAGGAAGAGGAAAAGTCTCAAGCTGGCTGATCATCTGATGGCGACACTGAGATGAAGACCACGCCGGCTGCTTGAGCCGATCGGCCTCGTTAGCCTTTATAAGCGATTCCCATGCTTTTACATAATGCCCTTCCCGCTCCTGCAAACGAGCTAATCCAATGAGGGCATCGACATCCGTTCCAGCAAGCTCACTTAATTTTTTCGCGACCCCAGAGGCCATTGTCAGTTCTGGATCGGCCTCAACCAGACGGGCAAGCGCAGAGGGATCCCCGGGGGAGAGCTTGGCCGCGCGTGCGAAGAGTTGACAGGCCAAATCGCGATCACCCGTTTGCTCCGCGATATGCGCACGATTGAACAAGGCTTGGTAGTAATCAGGGCGAATTTCCAATGCACGATCAAGCCAGTGGACTGCCATAGGTGCGTTAGCAAGGCGCTCCGAATAAACAGAAGCAAGGTTACTCATTGCCTCCTCGGGCTCGCTAATACCCAAAGATACTGAGGCCTCGTAGGCTTTTACCGCCTGAGTGTAAAGACCGGCCTTATTGGACCACCAGCCTAGATTAAACCAGGCGGTCGCATTGTTAGCCTCTGCAGCCACTTTTGCCTGCCAATGTGCCAGCTGCCGGCGAAGACGGTCCATAATTTAGTCTAGCAGGTAAAAAAAAGCGGGCATGAAGCCCGCTTTATTTCACGCAGCATCTGCTGCTCTGGACGGCTGCCGCTTAGAAGCGGAAGGTGGCCTGTGCATACAGGTACTGACCCAGCGTGTCGTAGAAACCAGCGACCGCGTTGGCGTTCGACGATAGCGAGCCACCAACCAGCGGGGGCTCTTCGTCCAGGATGTTGTTGATACCTACCAGGATCTCGGTGTTATCGAGAATGCGGAGGGTCGCATTCAGATCGAGATAGCTCTCGCCGCTATCGACCTCACCCTGGACGATGGTATCAACACCGTCACTCTTGCCGTTGCTCAGACTACCGTCATAGTCAATGCCACCGAAGTAACGCCAGCGTGCCGTGACAGCCCAGAAGTTGTTGCTGTCATAGCTTGCTGTGATGGTATGACGCCACTCAGGCGAGGCGTAGCAACGGCTGCTGATGATACCAGTGCAGTCGTAGGTATCGGCTGCGGGGATCTCGGTTTCCTTAGTCAGCATGTAAGTACCAATCAGGCTTACGTCGAAGGTGCCACCCAGCGCATCCTTGGTCCAGGTACCGGCAACGTCAACACCTTCCCAGGTGTTCACACCACCGTTCAGGCCAGCATTAATGACGTAACCCGTCTCACCCTGCCAGAGTGAACCGGAACCAGACCGCACGATTGCGTCACAGAAAAGGCCGTTCTCGGCACACTGGCGCACGATGTTCTCTGCACCGATACCTGTGATCGTTTCTTCAATCTCGATGCTCCAGTAATCAACGGAGACCGACAGGTCGTCAGTCGGAGTCAGCACCACACCCACGGTGATGGTGTCAGCTTCCTCTGCTTGCAGATCGGGGTTACCACCTGTGATCTGGTTGTACTGGTCTGCCGGACTCAACGAGATGTTGCCGTACTGAGCAGCAGTCACACCCGTATTGGCACACTGTGCTGCCGTGTACTCAGGAGACTCTCCGGTGGCGATGATACCCCCACAGGGGTCAACACCGGCCCACAGGCCGAGGTTCTGCACGGTGTAAAGTTCAGATACGTTGGGTGCACGCACCGCTCTGTTGAAACCAACACGGAAACGGGCGAGATCAACCGGCTGCCAGTCCAGACCCAATCGGTAGGTGTCCTGACCGCCCACTGTGCTGTAGTCGGAGTAACGGTATGCCAAGTCAAGTGCCAGACTGTCTAGCAGCGGCACGTTCGCCTCACCGAAGAATTCAGTGACGTTGTAACCACCAACCAGTGAGGGTGTCGGACCACCCTGACCCAGCAACTGACCTTCTTCGAAGACCGTATCAGACAGTCGTTCGAACATTTCCTCGCGCCACTCATAACCCACAACCACTTTGATGGGCTCGCTGGCCGTTGGCAACGCGAACAGGTCGCCCGTCGCGAAGCCTTGAAGGACCTCGGTGCTGGTATTACCGTTCAGGATACCGACACCGCCGAGTCCTGCTGCCTGTTCTGGGGTCACGCCCTGATAGGTGAATACGTCATAGAGAATGTCAGCCGTATCGGGATCGATGTTCTTCCTGATCTTAGGTGCAAAAAAGTCGTTAACGTAGGTCGAAGTCGACCGCGTGTTGGCATAAAGGTAGCTAACGTCATACGACCATTCGTCGTTGATGTCGCCCTTCAGGCCAGTGACGATGCGGAAAGCGTCGTGTGAGGTGTTATCAGAACGCGGACCACCCTCAACATTCCGCTTGCCGACATACACGCCAAACTCGTCGTAACCCGCGCCAAACTCATCAACCAATGCAGCCTGGAAGGGCTCCGGGAAGTCGTCAAGATCGAGAATATAAGCTTCTACGAAGAACGTGCCTGATTCCGCGATTTGCGCGCGAGACGTGTTGCTAGCAAACATCGTCTCAAAGTAAGGCGTAAAGTGCTCGTTTATTTCGTACTCGGCGAACGCACCCACAGACCACTGCTCGATCGGACGCAGGAAATGATTAACCGGCGCATAGTTGTAGCGGTTGCTGCCATCCCAGGGCGCCAAGCCACCATCAGGGGTGATGTTGCCAAAGAACTCCTGACCATAGTCATAGGCGCGTCCGTTAGTGCCAGCTGGACCTTGTCCGCCCACTACCGTCGGCGCAATAAAATAGTTCGGGATGATCGCGTTTGCGGATCCGCCTACGCCCGTGGCGCTACCAGTCAGAGCGCCTGCAGAATAGTCCCTGGACGCTTGTGTCAGCTCTTTCTGCTCGCGCCAGGTACCGTAAATCGTGGCGTTACCCTTGCCGTCGGAAAAGTCACTACCCATGATGAAATCGATCTGGTAGTTCTCTCCGTCGGGGCCTTCAGTGCCCGAGGGGTAGTCAAAGCTTCTGGCGTCCAGCCGCTCTTGGATATAGCTGTTGTCGTTTTCATGGCGATAACCAGACCATCCAGCGCGGATCTCAACACCATCCATCTTGCGTGTCACGAAGTTCACAACACCCGCAACCGCGTCGCCACCATAGGTAGCCGATGCACCACCGGTCAGAACATCAACGCGGTCGAGTGCGATTGTCGGGATCTGGCCTACGTCAGGGGCAATGATCTGCGCGCCACCCGACTGCATACGGCGGCCATTAATGAGCACCAGCGTTCGGTTAGTGCCAAGACCACGCAGGTCGATCGTCGCCGTACCCGAGGAGCCATTGGAAATATTGGCATTCTGGCTAGTCTCAATCGACGGCAAGCTGTTCATCACCTGCTCGATGTTGACGAAACCAAGGTTGGCAATTTCTTCTGCATTGACCACGGTTACCGGGCTGGTGGCACCAAAGCCATCAACGGTAGCAATACGCGAACCGGTTACCAGTACCTCTTCGGTGGTCAACACCTCATCATCGGTGTCCTCCTGCGCCAGCACAATGCCGCTGGTCAGAGACGTGCTGAGCGCTGCGGCAACCGCAATACTCAAGTGGGATTTTCTGAGTGACTTCATAGGTTTAAAACCTCATTTGTTGTGTTGTGGGGCTGGCGTCCCACCCCCTTACTCTGCAGATTGAAGGCGCCATGCACCTTCCTTACTCGTGGACTACTTTCCCAGCCTAGAAAAAAGGCAGCGGAATATCCCAAGATTACTTCAAGGGCCGCCACAAAAACATCATTTTGATGAAGAAATTGTGAAAAAATCCCGATGACAGAAACGCGCTGAAAACGCTTATTTATATAGCTTTTCGAGGTCTCTTGTCAGTCGATTCGGCGCACTGGCACGCTCCGCCCGGTGGAGAGCACTTTCATCTGCCACATGCCGAGGAGATTCTTGTAGATTCGCACCCTGTGATCGTCATCGGTGTGACGGTACCTGCCACCGTGCCGCTGCCGCCATACCTGACCATTATCCAGCGGGAACACGGTCTTGCCCGACCATCCAGAAAAACGACCCTGAACCACGGCCTCAAACGGCTCACTGACCGCGGGCTCAGAGGGCGCGTCGACAATCTCCTGCTTCGCTGCCTCAACCTCAATAGCGACGCGACGTTCAATTTCCGCTTCGCGCTCTGCCGCATCGGCTTCACGCACTTCCTCTAGGACTGCTTCCCGGACCTCTTCCCTCACCTCGGCGCTGACAGTCTCTTGCACCTGATCAAAGCGCTCTATTAACCATTGGTTGAGTGCGTCGAGCTCATCTGCCGATAACGAGTCGATCCCGGTTGCGCGACGCTCTTCTGCCGACATTTCTCGCTCTATGGCGCTGAAGGCAGCACCGTTGCGCTCCTCAGCAAATGCCTGCGGGGCGATCACCAGTGCGACAAGCAGGTAACACAAGCGGTAAATATGGCTTTGACATCTCATTTTTCGGTTCCTTTTTGACCAGCTTTGGCGCGCACGAGTTAGCCAGTCCGCCACGCGCATGCCTGCGCGGCGTCTCGCACCGGCTATTGC
>CESZ01109015.1_pt1 | contig 12267 bp, 11 predicted proteins | sample 531081 | NCBI WGS metagenome assembly CESZ01 (sample SAMEA2621260, study PRJEB7988) | marine metagenome | biome: marine biome (ENVO:00000447); feature: surface water layer (ENVO:00002042); material: "saline water (ENVO:00002010), including plankton (ENVO:xxxxxxxx)" | depth 5 m | reverse complement strand
AAAACAGAACCCGAGAAAAATCAAAAAAATTATTGAACTGGTTATTGATGAAGGGGGTATAAAGTACGCTGAAGAAAAAATGTTTCAATTTAGAGATAAAGCAATATCCTTACTCAATGAGATACCTGATTCTCCGGCAAAATCTTCATTTCAACAATTAATTGACTATTCTATTAATAGAGATAAATAGGAGGTTTTTTAGCTATATTTAGGATTAACTATATTTAATTGAATTCTTTACAGGAACAAATAAGGGTTTTAGATAATTTACCTGGAGTATATCAATTTTACGACTCTAATGGTAGTTTATTATATGTAGGCAAAGCCAAAAAACTCAAACACCGTGTCTCCTCTTATTTTAACAAGAAAAAGTACGAAAATGGCAAGACTAAAGTGATGGTGAGTAAAGTTACTCAAGTAAAAACCATTCATTTAGATTCCGAAATTGATGCTTTACTATTAGAAAATAAATTGATTAAAAAGTATCAGCCTAGATATAATGTTCAGCTAAAAGATGATAAAACCTACCCATGGATATGTATTAAGGATGAGTTGTTTCCTAGAATTTTCTATACTAGGAAAAAAGTTAAAGATGGTTCATTATACTTTGGGCCATATCCTTCAGTTAAAGTAGTAAAGGCGGTCATTGAGATGGCAAAATCGTGTTTTGAAATTAGATCTTGTAATCATGTATTAAATGAAGAAAAAATTTCATCTGGTGAATTTAATACCTCGGTCGATTATTATATTGGAAATTGTAAGGGATGTTGTCAAGGAGAAATTAGTCAAGAAGTTTATGATGAAAGAATACAACATGTTAAATCTGCTTTGAATGGTGAATTCGCCAAAGTATTAAAGGGGTTAAAAAAAACAATGGATCATCATGCTAAATCCTATGAGTTTGAGGCTGCTGAAAATATAAAAGTTAAAATAAAACAGTTAGAAAATTTCCAATTCAAGTCAACAGTGGTTGACACCAATATTAACTATCTAGGGGTAATGAACTTAACTAGGGATTTCAATACTGCTTATATTAACTCAATGCTTATTATGCATGGGACTATTATAAAGAGTAAGACAACAACAGTTCAAGCTAATATGGGAGAAGATGAGTCGCAAATACTCTCCTATGTTCTTGGCGATAATTTATCTGGCATCTTTTCTGAAATCAAAGAACTTGTTTTACCTCAACCATTAGCCATTAAAACAACGTTTAAAATTCATATTCCTCAGCGAGGAGATAAAAGAAATTTATTACTTCTTTCTAAAAAAAACGCTACGGCCAAGAAAACCGAATCATTAAAAGCGGAACATTTAAAAGACCCTGAATCCAAGACCAAATACGTATTGAAACAATTAAAATTAGACTTACGATTAAAAGAAATACCTTTTCATATGGAATGTTTCGATAATTCAAATTTCCAAGGTAATTATCCAGTAGCTTCATGTGTAGTCTTTAAAAATGCTAAACCAGCCAAAAAAGAATATAGGCGTTTTAACATAAAAACAGTTGAAGGACCAAACGATTTTGCATCTATGGAAGAAGTAATCTATAGAAGATATCAAAGGATGATAAATGAAAAAGAAGACTTGCCACAACTTATTGTAGTTGACGGGGGAAAAGGACAATTATCAAGTGCACTAAAAAGTTTGAAATCTCTAAATATTCACAAAAAGGTAGGTATCATTGGAATTGCAAAAAAGTTAGAAGAAATTTACTTTCCTCAAGATCAATTACCTCTTTACTTAGATAAGAAATCTACATCTTTGAAAGTAATCCAATACATGAGAAATGAAGCACATAGGTTTGGAATTACCCACCATCGAAATAAACGAATTAAAGGAACAATACAAACCGAACTTTCAACTATAAAAGGAATTGGTGAAAAGACAGCGCTACAACTTTTAAAGAAGTTTGGCGATGTAAAAAGCATCAAAAATAAGTCAGAAAAAGAACTAGCAAATTGCATTGGAAATTTCAAGGCAAAGTTAATTTACAGGCATTTTAATTTATAAAAAACAACATTGGATTAGCCCAATTCTGTTATTCGATTTTTAATTTTACTGGATTTTATTATTTTTGAATTAATGCAGGATATACAAAAATATGTAGTAGAGTTATTATTTAAACACGATTGTGTTATCATTCCTAATTTAGGTGGCTTTGTTGCTCAATATAAATCTGCAGCATTGGATGAAGTCACTGGCTTTTTTTCACCTCCTTCTAAACAAATTTTATTTAATATAAATCTTAAAAATAATGACGGATTACTTGCGAATGAGATAGCACAACGTAAACAAATTACATATAATGAAGCAAACGAGTTAATTATTTCATTTGTTTCTAATGTAGACCAACAATTGAATGCTAAAAAGTCATTCACGTTTTTGGATTTAGGAACCCTTATTTTTGAAGGAAATTCATTGATATTTAAACAGAAATCTATTAATTTTTTAACCTCTTCTTTTGGTTTACCTCCTATCAATGTTAACGAATTTAAACCTCTAATTGAAGCCAATGGTGGTCCAAACAAAATAATAGACCTTAGCCCTAAAGTCCCAAAAAATAGTAAATGGTGGGTAGCAGCAGCAATAGTACCTCTTTTGTTTTACACGGCTTGGATCCCTTTGAAAACAGATTTATTTAATAACCCTTCAAACTTCAATTACTCAGATTTAAACCCTTTTACTTATACTAAGACAACAGTTAATTCCATTAGCGAAGAGATTCCAGTTAATACGTCTAACAGTAATAATAATTCAGTATTAACTAAAACACAAACAAATGAAGTAAAAGAACCAAAAACTACAGTTACTTTAGAACTGGAAACTGAAGTAGAGAATACTGTTATAGAAGAAGTTACAATCGAAACTTCTGAGGAGGTTTTTGAAACCCCTGTAAGTATTCAATATCATGTTATTGTGGGTTGTTTTGGCAATAAGAAAAACGCAAACAGATTAGTGAAAAAATTGAATAGAAAAGGTTACCCAGCTTTTGAGTTGGATTTGAATAAAAACTTACACCGTATAGCTTTAGGTACATTCAATGATAAAGATGATGCATTAACTGCTCAGAAAAAAATCAAAAAAGAAGAAAAAATGTCTTCTTGGATTTTGACCAAGTAATGATTTCAGAAGATTTTAAAAAAGCTTATCAGTATTTTGCTGGGAGGTGCTCAAAAAAAGAACTTTCTGAAAGAGAGGTTATGGTTGGCTTACAAAAATTCCAACTTAAATTATCGGAAAAACACAAGTTGATTAATAAGTTAAAAAAGGAAAAGTATATTGATCATGATCGATACGCCAAGGCCTTTACACACGATCGTTTTAATTTTTATAAATGGGGAAAATTAAAAATCAAACAACATTTATTGATTAAAGGCATTGAGGAATCTTTAATAGACGATGCTTTAAATCTAATAGATGAGGATACTTATCAAGCTTTAATAAAAGATTTAGCCTTAAAAAAGAAGGCACAGATAAGTATTGACGATAGTTTTCAGGCAAAACAAAAAATATGCAATGCATTAAACACCAAAGGCTTTGAAGGTGAACTTGTGTTTGATACGGTTGAAAGTATTTTTACTTAAAAAGTCAAAGAGTACTGCCAAAGAATAGTTCTAGGAGGTAGGACATTACCAGGTCTATTGGTATATTCTCTATTCAACACGTTATTCATCAATATAGATATTTTAGATTTTTTGTTAATGGTATACAAAAGTCGAGCATCAAAAACAAGATCTCCAGTCATTCTTGCTGCTCTATAATCACCATACCCGCTGAGAATAGTTTCACCTGTTGCAAGATTTGCGGGCCCATTAGTTGGATGCACAACGGTGATTACAATATTATCAGTTTCCAAAATACCATCAATATTTTCCATTAAACTAGTATACCTGGTACTCAAGCCAAAAGCAATTTTTTTATAATCAAGCTGAAAGTCAATTTTAACCATGTGTCTGTTTCGGTATTTCAACGTTTCAAATTCAGGATTACTAAATGTGGATAAGTAGGCAGAATCAGGGTCTACTGCTGTAGGATTAATGTAAGTGTATCCAGCTAATGTAGTAAATGATAAGTTATCTGTAAAGTCACCTTGTCCAACTAAATTTATTTCAAAACCTGGGATATTGGCATTTTGGACATTTGTACTCCTTGCACCAAATAAGTTATTAATGTTATTAATGTTCCCTCCAAGTAATGCGATAAACTGATCATAATCTAAATCATTACCTAAACTGTCGTAAATACCAAACATGAATTCCATCATATCGGTATATTGAGTGATAAATGCAGAGGCGTCCAAATAGCCTTTGAAGTTGTTTATTTTAAATCCTTGTTTTAGCCCAATTTCAGCACTCCATCCGTATTCAGGCTGGATATTTGCATTTGGAAAAATATTTAGCCCACCTACAAAAGTAGAAATATACTTTTCAGCTATAGAGGGGAAGCGATAACCTTGCCCATATGATGCTCTTAAAAATGTATATTCGGCAGGTTGGTAAGTTGATCCAATTCTAAATACAGGTTGAAAGGGAATGTTTAAATCTTTACTAAATAATTTTCCTTCAGACTGTACACTGTCAATTTTGAAGTACTCCATCCTCATACCAGCGGTAAGATTAAACTTTCCCCATTTTTTATCTCCTTGAAAATAGGCGGCTAGATTAGTAGAATTGTGATTTCCATATAGCTCAGAAATAACATCTGTATAGGAAGTCATAGCGCCACTTGTAATGGTGAATTTATTATCAAATCTTTGCTGAAATTGATACTCGCCAAAATAGTAATTAGAAGTAGCTGCTTGATTGGTATTGTTTTGGTTATCCGTTCGGAAGAAACGTGTTTTTAGGTGGTGTTCTTTTCCATCTTCTTTTACAAATGAAATAAAGGGGTCAACCATAATTCTTGAAGATGAAGAAGTACTCATTGTTGTTGTAGATTGGTCTACCCCACCAAGTGCATGTAATACACTATCAGCTCCAGCCCAAATAAAAAAGATGGTACTGCTGTTAAAATTGTTATTGAGGTTAATACCATATGAAAGCCCTTTATATTTCTTTGAAAAATGTTTCCAACCACCATTAATTCTAGCTCTTTGATCATTTTCCCCAAAACGATAACCTTGATCTTTCATAAAAAAACCTCCAAGGACTAATTCATCATTTTCTCCTAACTTTCTTAAATGTGTAAAATTACCTTGTACGTAGCCCCTTGGTTTATCCCACCATGTTTGATCATTTCTTTGATCTAAAAGAGAATCACCATTAATGAAAGACGTTCCATTTCTTGTTCCGTAACCTGGCATATAAAATCCATTTGACAGGTTAATTTTGGTAACAGGTTCATCTTTAGGGTATTGTGTTCTTATGTTGATTACTCCGTTTAATGCAGAAGAACCATAAAGTACTGATGAAGCTCCTTTTAAAATTTCAATTTGAGAAATATTTTCAAGAGGAATCGCAGACCATTTAATATCATTGGCATCCCCAGCTAACATAGGCATACCATCTACCATAACCATTACTCGGCTACCAGCACCATAACTCCAGCCACTACCACCTCTAATGCTAACTTGATTTTCATTTATTTGTACTCCTGGAACTTGTTCCACAATAGCTTGCGCATCACGAGTAGCTTTGTTTTCAATTAATGCAGGTTTTATCACCGCCATGGAGACCGGTACGTCACCTAATTTCTGCTCATATTTACTTGCCGAAATAACAACATCATCTAATTGATTGGCTTCAGGCATTAAGGTGATGTTAATTACTTTTGTCTCACCTTCCACTAATTCAACTTTCTGATTTTGCGATTGATATCCAATATATTTAAAAGTAATGGTGTAAGATCCGGGAGTTGTTTTAAAATTGTAAGCTCCATTAAAATCAGTTGCCGCACCATCACCATTATTAAGTATAACATTACCTCCTATAAGTGGTTCTCCTTCTTCTTCACCATCTAAAATTATTCCTTTTATAATTGCTGTTTTTTCTGTTTGAGCTACAATTGTGCTAGAAGTAAAAATCAAAAATGAAAAGACAATAAAACTTCGAGAAAATGGTAAGTTGAAAAACAATGTCATAAGATGAATTTTAAGCAAAATAGTTATTTTTTAATTCTTGAAGAAAAGTATTTATAAGATACTTTTTTAATGACATCCTTTGTTTTAACCCCTTCTTTATAAATTACATGGTAAATAAGTTTACCTCTCTTGCTATATAATATCATATCTCCATGTTTCTTATTTTCTTTATAATTGGTTTCTCCAATTTTATTACCTCTTCTGCTGAAGTATTCACTTTTACCGTCTAATAATCCCTCTTTGTAAGAAATACTTCGATGGATAATAACGCCTCCAGGATGATAGAATTTAGAAACGCCACTTAATTTACCTTCATTGTAGTTTTCTTCACTTTTCACACTACCATCAACTTCACTGTATTTAACCCATTTCCCATGGTTTACTGATCTTTTTAACGCCCTATTATCTGATACTATAATTTGATTTTTATAATCTATGACTTTATATTGTCTTATTTCAATTAATTTTCCTTTTGGATCCCAAAAGGACCATTTGTTATTTTTGTGGTCATTTTCATAATCTCCGGAATATTTTAATTGACCATTTTTGTAATAACCATCCCAGTGGAAATTCATTTTTCCTTTGTTAAAGTATCCTTTATCTTTCATTTGCCCATTTTCATACCAAGACTCCCAAATACCATCTTCTAAGTCGCTTTTAAAATCTCCTTCCATGGTTTTTTGTCCTGACTCATAATAGGTAACCCAATGCCCATTTTTTTGATCATATTGATAAGCACCTTCCTTCCATATTTTTCCATCGTTATAATAAAATTTCCATGCTCCACTTTTTTGTCCCTTTTCAAAACTACCCTCATAATATAGTTGTCCATTTGGATAGTAATATTCCCAATCTCCGTTTTGCTTATCCTCCATAAAACTACCTTTCATATCATATTTACCATTGATGTAGTAATAGGTCCAATCACCATTTTTTAGTCCCCCAATGTAATTTCCTGTAATATTTATTTCTCCTTCAGGATAATACTCTATGAATTCTCCACTCTTTAAACCAGCTTTATAATTTCTTTTTTGATAGGTATTAGAGTTTACTATAAACGCTTCTTCCCATGTACTGTCCATTAATCCATTTTTGTAAAAACCTTGTTTTCTGAATTGACCATTTGGCTTATAAAGAGTGTAATTCCCATGTTTTAGTCCTGATTTGTATTCTATGATTGATTGCACTTTACCACCAGGAAAATATGTTTTTTTAATACCATTTCCATTTACAATACTTTGGCGGCCCGAAGTGTCATAAAATTGAATAACATATTCTAAGGAGTCATCATTATTAAAGGATGTTTGTTCCATTAATTGCCCATTTTTATAATAATACATCCAATCATTAATTTTATTTGAACTAAATAATGTGGGTTTGTTTTTTAGGTATAGCAAGTTCAATGTGTCATATAGGTTTATCTTAGGAGTTATTTGGTAATGTCCAGTTTCAGATAAAACCCCATTACTATAATAAGCTTTAAATAGTGAATCTGTTTTACCAAGAAAGAAATATCCATCAAATTTAAGCTGACCATTTTCATAATATGCTTTAAATGGACCATGTAGTTTCCCTAGAAAATAATGGCTGATTTCTCTAATTTTACCATTTGGATAATAAAATGTCCACTTTCCAATTTTTTCTCCAATATCAGCAAACCCATCTGTATGATATTGCCCCATACTTCTTATAATGTTTTTATCTTGATTCCAATAGGTAATGATTTTCTCTTTTTTTATTAATCCTTTTTCTTTCAATTGGCCATGAACATTTAGGGCAATGCAGGTAAGCAGAATAGGAATGAAAAAGGACTTATATTTTATGTTACGCACTTTATTATGGTTTTTATTGAGACAAATAAACAAATTCTACCCATCCATCAACTCTATTTTCTTGATTAAAATTGGTATTAAACTTCCATTTTTTAGTGTAATTAACAGCATTATTTATGAGACATATGTCAGATGTGTTTGTATTATTTTTATCAATTCTGCAGTCTATTATTTTTCCTTTTTGATTTACTTTTATTAGCAACCTCACTTTGCCTGATGAATTACATAAGTAGGATGGGACTTTTTGTATTAATGTATACCTGTCTTTAACATAGTATTTTGCAATAGCTTCATTCATTTTTTCTTTTGACGCATCTATTATTTGGTTTTCTTCTTGTTGGATAGAATTATCATTTTCAATTTTTGTAGGATTATCTTTTTCAAGTGCTAAAAAAGTTTCATCTTCAAATTGAGCTAATTCGTTCAAAACTTCTTGTTCAATTTCTTCTTTGCTATTTGAGGTATTGGTAGGGGTTTTGGCATCAAAATTAGAAGTAAAGTTATATAGGTCTACAGGGGTATTTTCTTCTTGATCTTGGTATTTGTTTTCAATTTCATCAAGTTCTTCCAAAGAGAAGTCAAGTGTAGCTACCACTTTTTCTTTTGGCTGAATGGTGTAGAAAGAAATTTGTTGAATATTCAACCAAACAAAAACCAAAACATGAACAATCAGCGTACCCGCTATTGCATTTTGATGCTTTTCAATAAAAAGAAGAATTTTCACAGAGTGTTTAAAATTTAACTTTTATAATTTAGTCAAAAATTTAATACTCTTTATTCAATTGTTATTGAGTTGTATCGCTCATTTAATAATTCAATGACATCTTGAGTGATATCATGGGCAGGATCTGCATAAAGCATTGGCCCACCAATTCTAAAACTCAAAACGTAATCATAGCCAAGCTCTTTCCCAATGACTTGCATGTATTCATGAGTTTTTAAAATATAATCTTCTGTTATTTTCAGCTCTTCCTGTGCAAGTTGTTCTGATAAATCTTGTTCAAATTTCATGATTTCTTGTTCCAATGCCATGATATTTTGTGCTTTTTCCATTTTTTCTCTCTCCCCCATTATTGGAGCAGCTTTTTCAAAATCTGATCGTAGTTTTTGATAATTATTCATTTTGTCTTTAAACTGATTTTCTGCTGCATTTCTTTTATTTAAAAGCGAAGTTTGAATTTTTTCAGCAAAGTCATAATATTTGGAAACCGTATCACTATTTACAAAAGCAATGCGCATCTGATGTTCATTTTCATTAGAAATCAAGGTGGAAGATGTGGTTGTGTTTTCTATAGATTCTTTGTCATTTGAGCTACATTGCACAAGTGATATAGATAATAAAACATAACAGGTAATCTGTTTGGTGAAATTAAATAGTTTCATAAAAATAAATTGGTTTTTACTAAATGGTAGTCATAAAATTCTGAACAGTTTCAATAAATTCAAACGGTACTTTTACCATATCCGCATAATCATTGCCTAATTCAAAATTACCATCTTCATCATTGTTATATACCCATCTAACTTTAACGTCATAATTTTTCTCATGTAGTTGGTCTAATAGCTCAATGAGGTTTAAAAGAAAAGTAGATGACGATATGTTTATGGCACTTAGATTAATTGTTAAAACCGTGTTTTCACATGGGGATTTAATGTATTGCTTGAATTTTTTTTCAATTGGTTTAAAAAAAGATTCAGGCTCATCTAAGGTAAACTGTCCATCAATTATGAAAACCCCTTTTTTTAAATTTAGGGAAATTAATGGTGTATTTTCTGATGCTTCTTTGTAAAAAAGATCCATGCTTTAATTATGCTGAGCAAATATCTGTATTATTTTTATTTGAAGGTTAATTGCTGATCTTTTTTTTTAATTCGGCTTAAAATCTTTCAAATAATATGGTACAAAATAGGCTGTATCCTCTATTTGATTTCTTTTGAATTTATCATAAGTAAGTTTACTCATTCCATTAGAATAATTCAAATCATTTTCCAAAATGGTTACGTTGTTAAATTTTTTTTGATGGAATTTTTTGGATCCGTCTCCTAAAAAGTAAATATTTTCATAATTGGTTAATGACTTAATAAATTCCTCATCTATTACAACAGCATTCAATTGGAAAATCTTTTCTTTTTTGGCATTATATCCAGCAGTATATACTTCATCTCTTCTAGCGTCAATCATTGGAAAATAAATACTAGAATTGCTATGTTCAAAATTAGTGAAGTTTTCAATCATAATTTGGATGGAATCAACCGCAAGCAATGGCTTGTTTAGAGAATAAGCAATTCCTTTTGCTGTAGAAACCCCAATACGCAGACCAGTAAAAGAACCTGGACCAGAAGAAATTCCAACACCATCTATATCCTCAAATGAGTAGTTATTCTTTTTTATTAAATTATTGATGATAAGATGAAGTTTTTCCCCGTGAACAAATTTGTCACTTTTTATGGTTTTTTCATCAATAAGTTCACCATTTAAGGCCAAACTTGAAGAGCAAGTTTTAGTAGATGTTTCAATATTTAAAATAAGTGTCAAACTAAAAACCTTTGGTCTTTTTCTGAAGTTTGAAATTTTGACCCAAATATACTTTTCTAACCTGCTTATCTGCGGCTAAATCTTCAGCCGAACCAGATTTTAAAATAGCTCCTTCAAAGAGTAAATAGGCACGATCAACAATGGAGAGTGTTTCTTGGACATTGTGATCAGTAATCAAAATGCCTATTTTTTTTTCTCTAAGTTTTAATACAATTCTTTGAATATCTTCAACAGCAATTGGATCTACTCCCGCAAATGGTTCATCAAGTAAAATAAAATCTGGCTCGTTAGCTAAACATCTTGCAATTTCAGTTCTTCTTTTTTCTCCACCAGAAAGTTTTATGCCCATCGTTTTCCTAACATGCCCCAAACCAAATTCCTCAATTAATGATTCTAACTTATTTCTCTGTTGACCTTTACTTAGTCCAGTCATTTCTAAAATGGCTTTGATATTGTCTTCAACAGAAAGTTTTCGAAATACAGAAACTTCTTGTGGAAGATATCCTATACCCATTTTTGATCTCTTGTACATTGGAACTTTCGTGATTTCTTTTTGATGAAGAAAAACACGACCAGAGTCCGGCTTAATTAAGCCAACAATCATGTAAAAAGAGGTTGTCTTTCCAGCTCCATTAGGGCCTAACAAACCAACAATTTCCCCTTTCTTTAAGGATAAAGAAACATCATTCACCACTTTTCTTCCCTTATAAGTTTTATTGATTTTTTGTGCTTGTAGCTCCATATTACACAAGTTAGGTTTCTTTTCTTTTTTCTACTCTTTTAACGACAACAATACCAATTTCGTATAATGTATAAATAGGGAATGTAACTAATAATTGACTAATTACATCAGGAGGGGTAATAATTGCAGATAGTATTAAAATTATAACTATGGAATGTCTTCTATATTTTTTAAGCACTGCTGAACTTAGTATACCTATTTTGGCTAATAGATACATTATTACTGGAAGTTCAAAAAATAGTCCAGTTAAAAATGTTGATGTTGTAATCATAGACATGTAAGAACTGATTGTGAAATTGTTTTGTATTTCATTAGTTAGTTTGTAACCACCAAAAAACTGAACGCATAAGGGACTAATGAGGTAGTATCCAAAAAGTACACCAAGAAAGAATAATAAGCTAGCATTAAAAACTATCCAACGGGTAGCATGTACTTCCTTCGTTTTTAGTCCAGGTTTTACAAATGACCACATTTGGAAAAAAGTAAATGGAAATGACAAAATGAAACCACCAATTAATGCAAAATACATGTTTGTTGAAAATTGCTTAGTCATTTCGATAGATTGAATTTGAATAGGAATATCGTCAGCGCATAGTAAATCACTAAAGTTTAATTTTTCTGACAAATAGCAAAAAAATTGATAGGTGGGAAAATTTGTTTTTGACATTTTCAAATACACATTATTTACAATAGGATCTGTAAAATAAAATAGCACTACAGCCAATAACATAATTAACACTGCAGAACGCACTAAACGCCACCTCAATTCTTCTAGGTGACCTAAAAATGACATTTCTTTTTCTTGAGAATTTTCACTCATGTGTGCAAATCTAAAACAATGTATGTTATAAATTCACATATTTGAATTTGTAAGATCAATTTATAGATGATTTATAAGCTAACCTCATACATGAAATTTTTAGTAAATGGAAAATCGAAGTATAACATTCACTCGCCTTTTTTTCATGAATTTATTGATAAAGTTTTAGGTCACGATGGTGACTTTTATTGTTATCCTGCTATTGAACACGTTAGAAATCAAATGAGTACAATGAATATTAAAATCCAGCGC
>CESZ01016297.1_pt1 | contig 12277 bp, 7 predicted proteins | sample 531081 | NCBI WGS metagenome assembly CESZ01 (sample SAMEA2621260, study PRJEB7988) | marine metagenome | biome: marine biome (ENVO:00000447); feature: surface water layer (ENVO:00002042); material: "saline water (ENVO:00002010), including plankton (ENVO:xxxxxxxx)" | depth 5 m | reverse complement strand
TTATCAAGCAATAGGATACTCTGAGATTTTGATGAATAGCATATAAGCGCGCAAAATATTATAATAAATTTTTTCATTTTACTCCAGAGATAATATTACATTATATGATTTTATATTAGAAAGGTTATAGTGATGATAAGTGAAATATTCAAAAATATTTTCAATTAATTCTTGTCTGTTTTTAGCAGGAATATTTACTTTCTCTTTTTTAATAATTTTTTTCAAATACACTAGGTTTTCTCCTTTTAAGCTTAGCTCACCAGCGACATTCTCTTCTGTAAAAATACCATTGTTAAGATTGAAAAAATCAAAATGCATATTTTCTGTTGAAGGGTAAATTCCAAGAAAGTTGGAAAGTCTGATCATAAATTCCAGACAGAAAGTATCATCTATTTTTTTTTGCTGATCAATATCGATATTTGTTTGCCAGATAAACTCAAATAGCGCTTTGTTTCTTTCTGAATCGATAAGTGTTTTTGATAAAACTTCTGAAATAAATGTTCTAATTAATTTTTTTTTGAATGTATTATCTTGAAATGCATAGCCTAGATTTATTTCATTTAAAAACTGAATTTCTTTTTTGATGTTGTTTTTACCACTAATACTTATTAGGCTTTGACTATCAAGTAATGATATTTTATTTTTTGATTTTTTGCTTTTAGACCGTTTAATACTATAGGATTTTAACCCAAACTCTTCTGTAAAAATTTTTGCAATTACTGCCCCTTCTCCATATTTATAACTCAATAGAGAAATTGCTCGACATTCATAATCCATTATTTAATAAATAGTATTTTACTTATCATTTTTTCATATCCATTTTCATCAGTACTAAACACCAAGTATATACCGCTACCAACTCTTTCACCACTGTAGTTATTTCCATCCCAATTTGCCTGCCCTCCCCTTGCGGTTGTTTGATAGACCAATTCCCCATTCAAATCAGTAATTTTCACTTTGGCGTTTTTTATTAATTTATTTATTGCAATATTTCCGCTATAATTTTCTCTCACAGGATTAGGAAAAACGTATGTTTCTGACTGAGCAATTTCACCTTTGGTAGCATCAGATCTATAAGAAATTAGCCCTTTATTTGTTCCAATGAATACCTCTCCATTTTTATCATTAATTGCAATATCTATAATCTTATTAGAGAATAATGGGCTATTATCTTTAGTGAAATGGTGAATCTCTTCTGTTCCATCTTCCGAAAGCAAATATACTCCAGCTGCTTCAGTTCCTATCCACTTTCTATTTGCTCCATCTACTTTTATGCAGTTAATTTTTTCACTACTTAAAAGGTATTGTCCATACTCTCCTTCCTGTATTAATATTTGCTGTGAATCAAAATTATATCCTGAAAAAACTAACTCGGGGTTATAAAAAACACTCACCCCCAAATCCGACCCTACCCATATTTCCCCGTCTAAATCTAATTCAATTGTTCTTATTTTATTTGAGGCAAGATTCCCATTACCTATAGAGTTATTCAAAATTTTATATTCATCATCTTGAACATTTTCAATTGTATTATTGTCATTATAAACAAATAGTCCTTTTTCAAAGATTATTCCCCATTTATTATTCATCCGATCAATTATTAGCTCATCAAAATAAAGGCCATCAATATTTTGATTCATGCTGAATGAGTACCATTCATTATTTGCTGTTTTCACAAACAGAGGTTTTTGCACTTGTGAGTTCAAACCCCAAAGATTATTGTTGTTATCAAATTTTAAATCTGAAATTTGAATCCTATTATTTGAATAGAATGTTGTGTCAAGTATACCCCCAGTATTATAATAGCCATATTTTATTATGTGGCTCTCGTTTTGCATAACTGAAATACCATTATACCATGATGCAAAATAGTCTTTTTCATTAAAGCTAGTAACCGCCACAATATCTCTTGCTCTATTTAATTGGTCGAAATTTAAATTTTTCCAATCATTATTTGTTAAATATGATGCGCCATCATTGTTTAATTGATTTACAGCAAAGTTCATATGCCCACCATGACAAATAAAGAGTTTTTCATCGATAATTTCTAGACTGTATATTTCATTTGTTTTGGGGCTATTAACGCTAATCACATCTGAGATGGTTTCATTTGTGTAATTAACCAAACCATTTGAATTATCAGCGACCCATGCCTCATTAATATTTTTAAAATCACATGCATAGGCATTACCAGAAACTAGTATTTCATTGATTTGTAAACTATTATTAATATTAACAATTCTATTGCTATCAGCAATGTATAAGCCAAAATCCGTTTCTTTAACATTCGGCCTATATAGACTGGTTGGTGAAAATTTTTCCCAATTATTGTTTTTTATTAAAATTGAGTCCTCTTCTAGATCAACTATTGCAATAGCATTGCCATTTAAATTGTTTATTGATTTATAGCTTTCATTTATTAAAGCTATATTTTCAAATAGGGTGTCTTTTGTCCATTGCCCAAAATCGGATAAAAATAAATTATCTTTTTCGGCGAAATAAATCCCTTCTGATGTAGCTACATAAATATTATTATTAATTATAGACGCTTGATTTATTTCTTTAAATTCACCATTTTCTCCTATTTTATAAGTGTCTTTTGTTTCTTTTCTTATAAGATCAAGAACTACTAAGCCAAAGGTGCACGAAAGGTATGCAAGGTTTTCATCAAAAAAGATATTATTAATTTTTTTTAGGCCATTAATTTCTTTTCTTTTTATGTCAGAAATATTATAAACATCATCATTTTGTAATAAGTCAATATTGCAATTTTCATAGCTTATCACTAGTGTTTTGTTTTGCTTATTATATGCAATCTGTGTTATTTCATTGTCTGATAAGCCATTTATTTTTGAAACTCTGTTGACACTATTATCTAGTGTATTATAGAAATACAGTCCGCCTTGAGCTACACAATATATTTTTTCTTCAGCAATAGCAACATCAGTTGTTTGGTTATAGGCAAGATAATCTTTCCAATGCCCAACAGGCACATCCTGTGAAAATAAGCAGATTGGAAGTAAAAGAAGTATTATTCTTATCATTCAGCAATTATAAAATATTTTACACTTAAGTTAACCTTAATTAATTAAAAAAATTGTACGTATTAATTCTTTGTTAGTTTTGTATTATCGGCCCAGTAGTTCAACTGGATAGAATTTCAGATTTCGGCTCTGACGGTTGGAGGTTCGAATCCTCCCTGGGTCACAATAGCTTAATTTATTTTACAATAATTTCTTTAATAATTTTACCGTTGTTAAGTCTTTTTAAAATTAGCCTATTAGGCTCTATTCTACACTTTTCACCTAAAATGTTAAAATACCCAATAATTTTCTCTATTTCGCTATAATCTTGAGTGCTTGAAGGACATTGAATGTATACCGTGTCGCTGTAGTAAATTTGATCATTCAGCTCGGACTCAATATCAATTACTATGTGTAAATCCCCGCTAGTATTCGGCGTTACGTATAGATTGGTAAAATTTATGTCACTTGTATATCCAGCTGTATAATTGTTTCCGTCATTTGGAGATGTTGTAGATACCCTAACACCTGAGGATGTGTTTTCTATAGCAAATATCCCTATTAGGTCCCCATTAGAATCAAATGAATTAATTATTGCATAGTTAGGGCCTGCAATTAAGCCTACTCTTAATGTTGAGTTAATATTTTGAGTTGATGAATTAAACACAGCATATCCTACTGAATCACCGGTGCTTACAGATGAAATATTAAAATATCCACCATCTGTTGTTATTGTGCTATTCGCAATATCTGGCTCATTGGTTACTTGATTGATTTGAACGAGTAAGCTTGTTGGCGTATTACATATGTTTGCCCCTAGTGTTGTGCTAATTATTGGATTAAACGGTGCTGGAATAAATGATGAGGTAGTGAAAATTTCGCTAGATGACCACAAAGACCCCATATTCAAGGTAGAATCATGAAATGCCATTATTTGCCACTCATATGTTGTGTTTTGTTGCAGAACAGGAATATTTGTTGAATCAACACTTCCATTTACCAAGCTAAGATTTGACCAAGTGTTAGTGTTTAAAATCCTGTAGTGTATTTTATACCTATGAGCAGAATTTATCAAATCCCAATTTGCCTGAGCAGACATATGGGTTATGTTGCTGGTTATCAAATTATTAGGGGTTGGGCACAGAGTTGTAGATGTAAAAAATGTATCAATTTGTGACCAATTTGAAAAATTATTGATGGTGTCGCAGTGTGCTCTAATTTGCCATATATATGTAGCTTGATTGACTAAATTATTTAGTGTTTTTGATGTTAATAATGAATCAATATTATTTTTATATGACCACGGGCTTGTTCCCATTTCTTTATATCTTATTTTGTAATGATTAACACCACTTACGTTATCCCAATTTAGTTGAGCACTAAAAAAATAGATATTATCAGAAAATGTATTTTGAGGCACACTACACTGTCCTATTGATTTTAGACAAAAAACCATTGAAATTAATATTGCTATTAAAGTTTTGATCATTCAACAAATTTACAAATTAATGTATTATTTGTGATTTTTGAATATGTATATAGTGCTTGAGAATTCGTAAATTTTCAAATAAGCAAGAACATTAGAAACTAAACCTATAAGAAACCCCTTAAAATACTGCTTTTTTCCACTTATATATTCATTGCTTAGCATTGAAACATAAAAAGCGTCATACCTCATGCCAATTTTATTTTCAAGTGTAAAGCCGTATTTTTTAAATAAATCCTCAATGGTTTTTGGAGAAAAATGATTAATATGTATTGGCAGGTCCCAAGCAGCCCAATATTTTTGGTAAAATTTTGAATCAAAGGATTTGTGATTAGGAACAGCAATAATTGCATACCCATTATTTTTTAAAATATTAGACAAATTATTTACTGTTTTATGAATATCATATACATGTTCCAACACATGCCACATGCTTATGCTGTCAAAGCTTTTTTCTTTAAACTGATTCAGCTCGGTATTTTCTTTAATTTCTAATCCATAATTTTCAATAGCCATTTTTCGTGCTATTTCAGATGGCTCAATACCTACTGTTTTTATCCCTTTATCATTACAAGATTTCAAAAATTCTCCAGTACCACAACCAATATCAAGATGTTTTTTTGTTTTAGTTGTGTTGATCAATAATTTAGTTTTCATTTTTACAGCTCTTTTTCTTACAGTTTGGTATAAAACGCTGAAAAACCCATCCTTTTTGTTAGTATGTGATAAGTAATTGTCGCTCAGATAATATTTACCTATGTTTTTTTCTTCTGGCCTTGGATTTGTAAAGAGAAAACCACAATTGTCACATTTATCAATATTAAAAGCTTGCTTAGATGTACTATAATCCTTTGATTTGATGAATAAATTAATACTATTACTGTTGCATAGTGGACATTTGTTTAATCTAATCATCTTCCCATGTATATTAATAATATATTGATATCAGAGGGAGAAACGCCACTTATTCTACTTGCTTGACCTATTGAATTAGGCTTTAGACTACTTAGTTTTTCTTTTGCTTCTGTTGAAATTGAATGAAGTTTATCGTAATTAAAGTCTTGTGGTATTTTAATGTCTTCTAATTTTTTTAATTTTTTAGCTGTTTCTTCTTCTTTATCCAGATATCCTCCGTATTTTATTTTTATCTCAGCCTGCTCAATTGCCTCTTCTGAAATTTTATTTATTTCTAAAAAATTGCATAATTGATTTGAGATTTTTAAATCTTCAAATTTTATATGTGGTCTTGACAAAAATGAAATTAATTTTTTCTTTTGTTTTACTTTTGCGCTTTTTCTTTTTTCTAATACTTTATTTATTATTTCAGGTTCAATATTTTGCTTTTTAAGAAATTTTACGAGTTCATTAGTCTCTTTTATTTTTCTTTCAAGCTTGTCTAGCCTAGTTTTACTTGCTAAGCCCAGCTCATAACCTTTTTTTGTTAGCCTCTCATCCGCATTATCTTGTCTGAGAAGTAATCTATATTCAGCTCTTGAAGTAAACATTCTATAAGGTTCTTCAGTTCCTTTTGTTATTAAATCATCTATTAATACACCTATATATGCGTCAGATCTACTTAATGTAAATTCTTTTTTGTTTTTCGTTTTTTGATTTGCATTTATCCCCGCTATTAATCCTTGACATGCAGCTTCTTCATATCCTGTGGTACCATTTATTTGTCCACAAAAGAATAGGTTTTCAATAATTTTTGTTTCCAATGATAATTTAAGTTGAGTAGGGGGAAAATAATCATACTCTATAGCATAACCCGCTCTAAACAGTTTTACATTTTCTAATCCTTTTACTTTTTTTAAGGCTTCTATTTGTACATGCTCGGGTAAGGATGTTGAGAATCCGTTGAGGTATATCTCAATAGTTTCCTTTCCCTCAGGCTCTATGAATAATTGATGTCTATCCTTCTCTTTAAATCGTGTTATTTTATCTTCTATTGAGGGGCAATACCTTGGCCCCAACCCTTTTATTCTTCCAGTAAACATTGGGGACTTTTCAAATCCTTTTTCAAGTATTTTATGAACCTCTTTTGATGTATATGTTATAAAGCAACTATGCTGTTTTTCAATTTTATTTTTTTCCAAATACGAAAAGCATTTATATTTTTCATCTCCCTTTTGCTCCTCTGTTTTTGAATAATCTATTGACCTCCCATCTAATCTGGGTGGTGTTCCAGTTTTCATTCTGCCATGAGTAAATCCAAGATCAATTAGTTGTTTTGTTATTCCTTCAGCTGCAGGTTCACCAGACCTTCCTCCTTTATAGTTTTTTTCTCCTAAGTGTATAAGACCATTTAAGAATGTTCCATTACAAAGAATAATGCTTTTACCCATTATTTCTACTCCCATCTTTGTAATTACACCAACTGCTTTTTTTTCTTTAATCTTTATGTTTTTTACACTATCTTGATAAAAGTCGATATTTTTATTTTTTTCTAGGGCTAATCGCCATTCTCTTTCAAATAATTTTCTATCACATTGAGCTCTAGGACTCCACATTGCTGGACCCTTTGATTTATTTAGCATTCTGAACTGTATCGACGAACGATCAGTTACAATTGCAGACATTCCACCTAGTGCATCTATTTCTCTTAATATTTGACCCTTTGCAATTCCACCCATTGCTGGATTACATGACATTCTTGCTATTGTCTCTAAGTTTTGTGATATCAGCAGAACTCTTGAGCCAAGAGTGCCTGCGGCATGCGCAGCCTCACATCCTGCATGTCCGCCCCCAACAACAATTACATCATATTTTTTTTTATATTCCATAATGTTTCACGTGAAACAATACACTATAAGTAACTGAAAATCAGTATTTTAGTACATTTCTAGATAATAATTTTCTTTTTTTCTTATTCTTTTTTTCTCTTTTTCGTTTTTATCATCATATCCTAAAAGGTGTAATAAGCCATGAGCCATAACCCTGCGTAGCTCATCTTCTAATTTAACTTTATATTTTTTAGAATTTTCTTTGACTCTTTCTATGCTAATTACTATATCTCCGCTTATTTTTTTGTTTTCTGAATTATCAAAAGTAATGATATCAGTAGAATAGTCATGATTTAAATAAGTTTTATTGAAATGAATCATTCTCTTATCTCCTACTATTAGAAAATTTAAATTTTGAATTTTACTACCTTCTTCAAATGCTACTAAATTAAGCCATTCTTTAATTCTTCTTTTTTCTTTAAGAGAATATTTTATTTCTACTTCAAACTGAATCATTATTTCTCTTTACTTATTGAATTAAAATATTTTCTTACTTCTTTCTTATAATAAGGTTTAAGATTTAGAGGATTTATATTAATTAGTTCTAATTGTTTCTTTTTCTCTTTAAGCATTTTGTTATAATCACTATTTTGCCTACTATCATTTATCAGCCACTCATTAGATTCTCTTTTTTCTTCTTCCCCTTCTTCTTTTTTTGCTTTTTCATAATCAATAAAATTTTCTATCAACTGATCAAGTCTTTCAAAGGTCATATTCGAAATATTATTATTAATAATATCATACTCGTTTTCCTCCATTTGTTTTTTCATTTCATCAATAAGTTTAGATCCTTTTGAGCCTTGCTTATTATTCTCAAGCTTCTCAAGTTCACTTTTGATTAAGCCTTGCTTTCTTGCAAGCTGCATGAGGTCTTTGCTTGACATTTTATTTTTACCTTTATTTTTTTGTCCGTTTTGCTTCCCATTTTTCATGTTTTTATTAAGCTGTTTCTGAGCTTTTTTAATTTCGGACATTGACGGATTATTAGAGTTTTTAGGATTATTGCAATTTTTAGGTTTTTTACAGCTCGATGGCATCATGCTTAGATCCATTTGCATACTTTTTAAAATTTCTGATAAAAGCAAAGCAAGGTTGTTTGCCGATGTCATAACAAATTGTTGTTTTTCAGCTGATTTTTTAACTCTACGTTCTTCTAAAAAGTTTTTAGATTCATTCATGTTATCTTTAATTAGAGTAATTTCAGAGTTGATTTTTGATTGTATTTTAACAACTCTTTTACTTAAAGCAAATAAGGAATCTTCAATAATTTTACTATCTAAAACTAATTTTTGTTGCTGCCTAACAAGTGCAATAAATTCAGAACTTGTTACTTTAGTTTTTTGTGTTTTTTCAATCAGTTTCTCCTGACTAAATGAGAGAATAATAAGGTTATCAAGTATCTCTCGAAGTGTTTCTATATTTTCAATTTGCATTTCCTCACTATTACTTTCAAGCATTGAATTTAACATGTTTTCAAGTTTTTCAAGTTGCTCAATACTTTCTTGTTGTTTTTTACTTGATTTTTTGTTTTGATTTTTATTTAAATCTTCCTTACTTTCTTTCATTAGTTCACTAATTTTTTCTTGTGTCTCTTCTGTTTCAGGTATTTTATTCTTGTTTTCAAGTTTATTATTTTTCTCTTTTAATTTATTAATAGATTCTTTTAATGAATCCATTTCTTTTTCAAGTTCATCTTGTTTTTTTGACAATTCATTATTATTGAGTTTTTTTGAATCCGTTTCTTCTTTTAGAGACTTTTGTTCTTCTTTAATTTTATTTATCTTTTCAACTATTTCTTCAGTTTTTTGTTCGAATTCTAATTGTTTAAATAACTCTAGCTCACGATCAAGTTCTTTTTCAAGATCCTCATTTTCAGTATCTAATTTGTCTAATAGTTCTTTTAATTTTTCTTTATCATCTTCGTCTAATAACTGTTCAAATTCTTCTAGTAATTGTTTCATTTCTTCGTCAATTACATTTTCCATCAATTCCTTTAGTTGATTTTGTTTTTCTAGTATTGAAGGATTTAGTTCAGATTGTTTTTTATTTTGTATTTCATTTAATTTTTTATTTTCTTCTATTTCTCTTAGAATTTCTTTTTGCTTATTTAAAATTTCCTTTGCTTTTTCTTTCTCTTGCCAGCTAAGCATCTTTTTATTGAGCATTTGCTTATTAAATTTTTCTATTTCATTTCTTAGATCACTAGCCTTGTTTGCTGATTTGTCAAGACTGCTTTTTAGCTCTTTATTTATTTCATCTTTTTCAACTATAAGTTCTTCTTTTGTTTTTTTCTTAAATACGAAATCTTGGCTTTTTGTTTTTTTATTTCCATTTATAAGATCATTATCCCAGACTTCAAAATAATAATTTACTTTGTCCCCCTCATTTAAATCCAAACTATTAAAGTCATATTCGTAAAAGAATGTTTCTTCTATTTCTTTCTTTATTTTAATATTTTCAAAATGTTTTTTAACTTCATTATTTGAAATTATGTCATAATTGAATGTTAATTTACTTATACCATAATCATCATTTAATATACCATCAAAAGTTACGACATTATTAATACTGTCAATTAATGGATTTATATTTATTGCTGGAAAGTTGTCTTTAATTAAATCAACTTTAAAATTTATTGTATCTCCGATATCATATATATTTTTGTAGGATACATTGATTTTTTTTATAGTTCTTATTTCAGAGCTATGTTCAAAAATACCCCTTACTTTTTCTTTGTATGTTTTTTTGTTTATTTCAAATAGAACACTGTCTACATTCTCATATTCAATTATCCATTTAACTAATGATCCTTCTGCTACGGCAATATCTTCCAGACTATTATATTTTTCATTTTCAAGCCTAGTATATTTAGGTGGAATAATTATTGTTGTAACATCTTTTATTATAGGCTTTGGTATTACTTTTATTTTATAGTTTTTTGATTTATAACCCCCACCATTTATTCTAAAGATTTTATTTTTTTGAATATTTTTAAATAAGTATTGATGTGTATTTTTATTCTTATTATGCATTAAAAAACGATTATTTTCATACTCAATTAAAAAATTATTTGGGATTTCATTTCCTTCAATTTTTATTTTTAATAAATAATCGTTGTACTGCTCGGCTAATAATTCTTGTTCAAAAATTATATTGTAAGGGGCTTCAGGCTCAAAAAAAGTATTGTGCTTAATTATTCTTTCCGAGCTATCAGTGATCACGTGTTTTTTTCCGCTGATAAATAAAACAAATAATAATATAAATGGAATTAAGAGCCAGTTACCTTTTTTAATGTTTGATTTAAAATTAATAGCATTTAAAACTGGAACTGGAGAAATTGAAGCGGTTTTTTGATCTATGCTTGCATTAATAAGATCATTATTTTCATTCATTTCAACAAGCTCCAACACATTTAATAATTTATCGTCAATTTCCTTAAAATGATTCCCAATAATTTTTGCTGCATCTTTATGCTTTAGCCCTTTGCTTATTTTTAAAAGCTGCAAAATAGGAGCTAAAATAAATTTTGAAATAATAATACTGTTAATGATTATATATGTCCAAAAAAGAAAAGTCCTGAACATTACATCAAAATTCATATAGTGCTCAAGTATAGAGATAAAGATAAATAAGACTAATAATGATAATAATGTAAGTATACCCCCTCTAATAAGCTGATTTAGATAGTATTTCCTAATAAACTTATCAAGTTTGCTATATAAAATTTTTCTGTTTTCCACTACTGCAAAAATACAATTTTAATATACTCAAATTTCCATTAAATATATCTTAAACACTATCTTTGTTAAAAATTATAATAATGTCAAAAGTTAGAGTTCGATTTGCTCCCAGTCCAACTGGACCGCTTCATATTGGTGGGGTTAGAACTGCCTTATATAATTTTTTATTTGCTAAAAAAAATAATGGAGAGCTCATATTAAGAATTGAAGATACGGATCAATCAAGATTTGTTGAAGGAGCAGAGGACTATATTATAGATTCATTAAAATGGTGTGGGATTAATTTTGATGAAAGCGTTTTGCATTCAGGTGATTATGGGCCATATAGGCAATCGGAGAGAAAGAGTATTTATTATAAGTATGCTCAGTTATTAATTGAAAGTGGTAATGCTTATTATGCTTTTGACACCACAGAAGATTTAGATGATATGCGAGAGCGTATGAAAAAAGCAGGAGTGCCCTCTCCTCAATATAATACCATTACAAGAAATAGCATGAAAAATTCTATTTCACTTTCAAAAGACGAGGTCCAATCTCGTTTAGATAATGGTGAAAAATATGTTATTAGAATTAAGATGCCCCGAAATGAAGAGGTTAGGCTGCATGATTTAATAAGGGGATGGGTTGTTGTTAATACAAATAACATGGATGATAAGGTAATTTATAAATCTGATGGAATGCCAACTTATCATTTAGCTAATGTAGTAGATGATTACTTAATGAATATATCTCATGTGATTAGAGGGGAGGAGTGGCTTCCGTCAGCCCCCTTACATGTTTTATTATATAAGTATTTGGGCTGGGAAGATAAAATGCCAGAGTTTGCCCATCTTCCATTAATTTTAAAACCAGACGGAAATGGCAAGTTGAGTAAAAGAGATGGTGACAGACTTGGATTTCCTGTTTTTCCTATTGAATGGAAAAACCCTAAAAACAATGAAATAAGTTCAGGATACAGAGAAAGCGGCTATTATCCAGATGCTTTTGTAAATATGTTAGCTTTTTTAGGATGGAACCCAGGAACTACTCAAGAAATTTTTTCTTTGGAAGAGCTTGTTGATGAGTTTACATTACAAAGAGTTGGAAAAGCGGGTGCTAAGTTTGATTTTGACAAAACCAAATGGTTTAATCAACAATACTTACGAGCTAAGGATAACAGCCAGCTTGCTGCGGAATTACAAACTATTTTAAAAAATAATAATTTAGAAGTTGATAATAATTATGCTAAAAGAGTATGTAATGAAC
>CESZ01098692.1_pt1 | contig 12369 bp, 24 predicted proteins | sample 531081 | NCBI WGS metagenome assembly CESZ01 (sample SAMEA2621260, study PRJEB7988) | marine metagenome | biome: marine biome (ENVO:00000447); feature: surface water layer (ENVO:00002042); material: "saline water (ENVO:00002010), including plankton (ENVO:xxxxxxxx)" | depth 5 m | reverse complement strand
ATGACTAGCGTTTACAGTGCCGAGGGTAAAAACTTACCATGCACGATCATAGAAGCAGGACCATGTGTGGTCACTCAGATCAAGACGCAAGACAAAGATGGTTACGAATCTGTTCAATTAGGATTCGATGACAAGAAGGAGAAAAATACGCCTAAAGCTATGCTTGGGCACTTTGCAAAAGCTAAAACTACCCCCAAAAGAAAAATAGTAGAATTTAAAGGTTTTCAAGATGTAAACCTTGGTGATGCTGTTACTGTTGAACAATTCCAAGAAGGTGAATTTGTTGATGTAGCAGGAACTTCTAAAGGTAAAGGTTTTCAGGGTGTTGTTAAAAGACATGGATTTGCAGGTGTTGGTCAAGCAACTCATGGTCAACATAACAGAATGAGAGCACCTGGATCAATTGGAGCTGCTTCATACCCTTCAAGAGTATTTAAAGGAATGAAGATGGCAGGTAGAACTGGAGGAGAAAGAATTAAAATGATCAATTTACAGGTTCTTAAAGTTATTCCTGAGAAAAACATTTTAATAGTAAAAGGATCTGTTCCAGGTTCTAAGGGTACATATTTAATTGTTGAGAAATAATGGAATTAAAAGTTTTAAATAAAGAAGGAAAAGCAACGGCAAAAAAAGTAAAACTTAATGCTGGAGTTTTTGGTATTGAACCAAATGACCATGCTATTTATTTAGATGTTAAACAATATCTAGCCAACCAAAGACAAGGTACGCACCAGTCTAGAGAAAGAGGTGAAATTATTGGAAGTACAAGAAAAATAAAAAAGCAAAAGGGTACAGGTACTGCTAGAGCAGGTTCAATAAAAAATCCATTGTTCAGAGGTGGTGGTAGAGTATTTGGACCTAGACCTAGAAATTATGGATTTAAATTGAATAAGAAAGTTAAATCTTTAGCTAGAAAATCTGCTCTTACCTACAAAGCAAAAGAAGAAGGTATCTTAATAATGGAAGAATTAACTTTCAAGACACCAAAAACAAAAGATTTCACAACAATTTTGAAAAATCTTAACGTTGTCAATGATAGAACATTATTTGTGACAAGTGAAAAAGATCAAAACACAATATTGTCTACTAGGAATTTAAAAAACACTAAAGTTATCACAGCTGACAAGTTAAATACTTATGATATTCTTAACTCTGTAAAGTTGATTATTTCAGAAAGTGCTGTGAGTCAAATTGAAAATCAATTTAAGGCATAAATCATGAACGATATAATTTTAAAACCAATATTGACTGAAAAAATGGCTGACCTTGGTGAAAGGTTAAACAGATATGCCTTTGAAGTAGATAGCAATGCTAATAAGATTGAAATTAAGAATGCTATTGAGAATGCTTATGGTGTAAATGTTAAGGCTGTTAACACGATGAAGCACGGTGGTGGGAAAAGAAAAATGAAATACACCAACAGAGGTGTTTCTTTTCAAAGAAATAAACTTATTAAAAAAGCCATTGTAACTCTTGAAGAAGGGGATACAATTGACTTGTATGAAAACATTTAATGATAGAAGATCATGAGCTTGAAAAAATTTAAACCAACTACTCCAGGACAACGTCACAAAGTTGTTAGTGACTACAGTGAGGTTACTACCAATAAGCCTGAAAAATCTTTAACAAAAGGTTCAGGTAAAAGTGGTGGTAGAAATAATTCTGGTAAAATGACCATGAGATATATCGGTGGTGGTCATAAAAGAAAATATAGAGTTATTGATTTTAACAGAAGCAAACACAATATTCCTGCTACTGTAAAAACAATTGAATATGATCCAAACAGATCAGCAAGAATTGCATTGTTAGTTTATGCTGATGGTGAAAAGAGATATATTCTAGCTCCAGAAGGTTTGGTTGTAGGACAGAAAGTTGTTTCTGGTAAAGAAGCTACTCCTGAAGTGGGTAACGCTATGTATTTAAAGGATATTCCACTTGGTACAATCATCCATAATATTGAAATGAAACCAGGTAAGGGTGGTGCTATTGCAAGAAGCGCAGGTTCTTTTGCACAACTAAATGCAAGAGATGGAAAGTATGCTATTATAAAGCTTCCATCAGGTGAAGTAAGAATGATTCTTACCTCTTGTATTGCAACCATTGGATCTGTTTCTAATGCTGAAAATAACTTACAAGTTTCTGGAAAAGCTGGTCGTAAAAGATGGTTAGGTAGAAGACCTAGAGTTAGAGGTGTAGTGATGAACCCAGTAGATCATCCAATGGGTGGTGGTGAAGGTCGTGCTTCAGGAGGCCATCCAAGATCAAGAAAAGGTTTACCTGCAAAAGGATATAAAACAAGAAGTAAAACAAAATCTTCAAATAGATTTATAATTGATAGAAGAAAAAAATAATTAGAAAAGCATGGCAAGATCATTAAAAAAACCACCATTTGTTCATTATAAATTAATGAAAAGAGTTGAAGAGGCTCAAGAATCTGGAAAGAGAAAAGTGATCAAGACTTGGTCTAGAGCTTCTACAATAACACCAGAATTTGTGAATCTTACGATTGCAGTTCACAATGGAATGAAATTCATACCTGTTTTTGTAACAGAAAATATGGTTGGTCATAAATTAGGTGAGTTTGCTCCTACAAGAAACTTTAGGGGTCATGGAGGTAAAAAGAATTAATTAAAAACCTGAAAAATGGGTGCAAGAAAAAGAAATAGTTCAGAGAAATTAAAAGAAGCTAAAAAGTCAATGGCAGTTGCTAAACTTAATAATTGCCCAACTTCTCCTCGTAAAATGAGATTAGTGGCAGATTTAGTCAGAGGTGAAGATGTTTACAATGCGTTAAATATCTTGAAATTTAGCCCTAAGCATGCTTCAAGAAATTTAGAAAAATTATTATTGTCAGCTATCAATAATTGGGAGCAAAAAAACGAAGGTGAAGATCCCGCTGATGCTAATTTAGTAGTGAAGAGTATCCATGTGGATAGTGCTAGAATGTTAAAAAGAATTCAAGCAGCACCTCAGGGAAGAGCTCATCGAATTAGAAAGAGATCAAATCACGTTACGTTAATAATAGATAAAGCTTAAATAAAAGAAATGGGACAAAAAACAAACCCGATAGGAAATAGATTAGGATTCATCAGAGGATGGGACTCTAATTGGTATGGTGGTAAAGATTACTCTGCAAAATTAGTAGAGGACAATAAAATCCGAAAGTATCTTAATGTTAGATTACAAAAAGCAAGTATTTCAAAAGTTGTTATTGAAAGAACACTTAAGTTAATTACAATTACTATCAATACAGCAAGACCAGGGGTAATTATAGGAAAAGCTGGGTCTGAAGTGGATAAGCTTAAGGAAGAATTAAAGAAATTAACTTCAAAAGAAGTTCAAATCAATATTTTTGAGATAAAAAGACCTGAACTTGACGCTAAATTGGTAGCTGATAGCATTGCAAGACAAATTGAAGCTAGAATTTCATTTAGAAGAGCTATAAAGATGGCTATCGCATCTACAATGAGAATGGGAGCAGAAGGAATTAAGGTTAAAATTTCTGGTAGATTAAATGGCGCTGAAATGGCAAGAAGCGAGATGTATAAAGATGGTAGAATTCCATTACATACTTTTAGAGCAGATGTTGATTATGCTCTTTCTGAAGCCCTTACTACTTATGGATTGATTGGAATTAAAGTTTGGATTTGTAATGGTGAGGTATACGGGAAAAGAGATTTATCCCCAAACATTGGTTCTGGAAACAGAAAATCAAAAGCTGATTCAAGAAAAAGATAAATAAGACAACATTATGTTACAACCAAAGAAGACTAAATTTAGAAAGCAACAAAAAGGTAAAATTAAAGGTAATGCCCAAAGAGGTAGTCAAATTGCCTTTGGTTCATTTGGTATTAAATCCATGGATGAAGGTTTCTTAACATCAAGACAAATAGAAGCTGCTCGTATTGCTGTAACAAGGTACATGAAAAGGGAAGGTAAAGTATGGATTAGGGTTTTTCCTGACAAACCAATTACACAGAAACCAGCAGAGGTAAGAATGGGTAAAGGAAAAGGTGCTCTAGATCATTGGGTAGCTGTTATAAGACCAGGAAGAGTATTATTTGAAGCAGACGGAGTTCCTTACGATATAGCAAAGGAAGCATTAAGATTAGCGGCACAAAAATTGCCACTTAAGACTAAATTTGTTGTTAGAAACGATTTTTTAAACTGATTAAGTTAACAAAGTGAAAAAGAAAGAATTCAACATAAAACTAAGCGGATTAACTCTAGAAGAATTAAGAGAAATGCTTAATAATACTCAGACTGATTTAAATAAAATGAGAATGAGTCACAGAACAGCTGAAATAGAAAATCCTGTTGAGATAAGAACAGTGAGAAGAAATGTGGCTAGAATCCTTACTGAGATTAAAAAAAGAGAATTACAAGACACTACTAATTAATGGAAAACATGAGAAACTTAAGAAAAGAAAGAGTAGGAATAGTAACTAGTTCAAAGATGGATAAATCCATTACAGTTGAGGTGGAAAGAAGAGTGAAGCACCCTAAATATGGGAAGTTTGTTAAAAAATCATCTTCATTTATCGCTCATGATGAAAAGAATGAATGTACAGATGGAGATACGGTGAAGATTATGGAGACAAGACCTTTGAGTAAGCTCAAAAACTGGAGATTAGTAGAAATACTTGAAAAAGCAAAATAATTAAAAATGGTACAACAGGAAAGTAGATTATCAGTTGCAGATAACAGTGGAGCCAAAGAGGTTTTAGTTATCAGAGTACTTGGTGGAACAAAAAGAAGATATGCTTCTATTGGAGATCAAGTTGTTGTGACAGTAAAAGATGCAACACCTGCTGGGAACGTCAAAAAAGGACAAGTTTCTAGAGCTGTTGTTGTAAGGACAAAAAAAGAAGTTAGAAGAAACGATGGTTCTTACATCAGATTTGACAATAATGCAGTTGTATTATTAAATAATACTGGAGAGATGAGAGGAACAAGGATTTTTGGTCCTGTTGCTAGGGAGTTAAGAGAGAAACAATTTATGAAGATTGTATCACTAGCGCCTGAAGTGCTTTAAAATTTGAAAAAATGCAAAAGAAACTTAGAATAAAAAAAGGAGACACTGTAAAGGTTATAGCAGGAGCTGCTAGCGGACAACAAGGTGTTATTCTTGATGTTGATTATAGTAAAGAAAGAGTTTTTGTTGAAGGCCTTTCTGTTATAAATAAAAAGCATGTTAAACCACAAACTGATAAAGCAAATCCAGATGGTGGCATAATTGAAAAGGATAGAAGTATTCATATTTCAAACGTTATGCTAGTTCATAATGGTGAAACTACTAAAGTTGGCAGAAAATTAAATGACAACAACAAATTAGTAAGATTTGCTAAAAAAACTGGGGAGGAAATAAACTCATGAGTTATACGCCAAGATTAAAAGAAAAGTACACTAAGGAGATTGTACCTTCTTTGAAGGAAAAATTTAATTACAGGAGCTTAATGGAAGTTCCAAAGGTTGAAAAAATCGTTATCAGCCAAGGTGTTGGTGAAGCAGTTTCTGATAGAAAACTAATAGAAAATGCTGTAGCTGATTTGTCATCAATTACCGGTCAAAAGGCTTTAATTGTAAACTCTAAAAAAGACGTATCTAACTTTAAATTAAGAAAAGGTATGCCAATTGGGACAAAAGTGACTTTGAGAAGAGAAAAGATGTATGAATTTTTAGACAGATTAATTTCTGTTGCTCTACCAAGAACAAGAGATTTCAGAGGAGTTAAATCCAAAGGGGATGGAAGAGGTAATTTTACCATTGGAATAAAAGAGAGTATAATTTTCCCTGAATTAGACATTGATAAAGTAAAAAAGATATTAGGTATGGATATCACAATTGTAACATCTGCAAATTCCACAGAAGAAGGTAAAGCATTGTTAGAAGAATTTGGATTTCCATTCACAAAAAAATAAAGAATTATGGCTAAAGAATCAATGAAAGCTAAAGAGCGTAAGAGAGCAAAACTTGCAGCTCTGTATGAAGAAAGAAGAGCTGAACTAAGAAAAGCTCAAAGTGAGGGTGACTGGGAGGCTATGTATAAATTACAAAAATTACCTAAGAACTCTATGGGTATAAGAAAGCACAATCGTTGCCAAATAACAGGAAGACCAAGAGGTTACATGAGACAATTTGGTATTTCTAGGGTAACATTTAGAGAAATGGCACTTTCTGGTAAAATACCAGGAATAACAAAAGCAAGTTGGTAATAAAAAAAAGGAACAATGACAACAGATCCAATATCAGACTATTTAACAAGGTTAAGGAACGCAATTAGTGCTAAGCATAAAGTAGTAGAAATACCTGCTTCTAACGTTAAAAGAGAAATGACTCAAATCTTAATGGAGAAGGGTTACATTTTAAACTATAAAGTTATTGAAGATAATAAGCAAGGCGTTATTAAAATTGCATTAAAGTATAATGGAAGAACAAAGCAACCTGCTATTAATAACTTGACGAGAGTAAGTAAGCCAGGTTTAAGAAAATATGCTAGAGTTGAAAAAATGCCAAGAGTTTTAAATGGTCTTGGAATTGCAATAGTTTCAACTTCTAAAGGTTTAATAACAGACAAAGAAGCAAGAAAACAAAACGTAGGCGGAGAAGTAATTTGCTACGTAGATTAAAATTTTAGAAATGTCAAGAATAGGAAATTCACCCATAGCAATACCAGAAGGTGTTGAGGTCAACTTAACTGCGGAAAACGTGGTAAATGTAAAAGGAAAGTTAGGAGAGCTTTATCAAGCTATTGACTCGCAAATTAATGTAAACATTGCAGAAGGTCAAATTACGCTTTCAAGACCCAATGATGATAAAGAACTTAGATCTAAGCATGGATTATATAGAGCTCTTATCAACAACATGGTAGAGGGTGTATCAAAAGGATATACCATCGAACAAGAATTAATTGGTGTTGGTTACAGAGCTAAAGCACAAGGCCAAAAATTAGAATTATCTCTAGGTTTTTCTCATCCAATTATTTTTGAATTACCAGAGCAAGTTAAAGTTACTGCTACTACCGAAAAGGGTAAAAATCCTATGATTAAGTTAGAATCATTTGATAAACAATTAATAGGACAAGTTGCTGCGAAAATCAGATCATTCAGAAAACCAGAACCATATAAAGGTAAAGGTATTCTGTTTAAAGGAGAAGTGATTAGAAGAAAAGCAGGAAAAACTGCAGCTAAATAATAAATACTTACAAAAATGAGTACTGTTAAAGTAAATAGAAGATCAAGAATAAAAAAGAGAATACGAAAAAACATTTCGGGTACAGCTAATAAGCCAAGATTATCTGTTTTTAGAAGTAATAAACAGATTTATGCGCAAATTATTGATGATGTATCAGGTAAAACACTTGCTTCAGCAGCTTCTCTCCATGAAGAAAAAGCACAAAAAATAAATAAAGTTGATCAAGCGAAACAAGTTGGTAAAATGATTGCTGAATCTGCAACTAAAGCAGGAATCACTGAAGTTGTTTTTGATCGTAATGGATATTTATTTCATGGAAGAGTAAAGGCTTTAGCTGATGCTGCAAGAGAAAACGGATTAAAATTTTAATTATTAAATAATGTCAGATTTAAACAAAACAATACGAGCAACAGATATCGAATTAAAAGATAGACTTGTAGCTATAAATAGAGTAACTAAAGTTACAAAAGGTGGAAGGCATTTTAGCTTTTCTGCTATTGTTGTTGTAGGGGATGAAAAGAATATTGTTGGACATGGACTTGGTAAAGCTAATGAAGTAACAGAAGCTATTCAGAAAGCAGTTGAAGATGCTAAGAAGAATTTAATTAAAGTTTCAGTCATTAATGAAACATTACCTCATGCCATAAAAACAAAATACTCTGGTGCTCAAGTATTTATCAAACCTGCATCTGCTGGTACAGGAGTTATTGCTGGTGGTGCTATGCGTGCTGTTTTAGAAAGTGCAGGTATTAAAAATGTATTAGCAAAATCTCAAGGTTCTTCTAATCCACACAACGTTGTTAAGGCTACAATTAAAGCTTTATCAATGCTTAGGGATGCGAATAGTGTAGCTCAGCAAAGAGGGGTAAGTTTAGAAAAAGTTTATAACGGTTAAAAAATAGTTATGGGAAAGATTAAAGTTACTCAAGTTAAAAGCGCTATCAATAGAACAGGTAGACAAAAGCTAACATTAAAGGCTTTAGGCCTAGGAAAGATTAACAGAACTGTTGAACATGAAGCTACACCTCAAATTTTAGGTATGGTTAAAAAAGTTGAACACTTGGTAAGAATTGAAAAATAAGAAATTTAGAACTGATGAAATTACACACACTAAAACCAGCTGAAGGGTCTACTAAATCTAAAAAGAGAGTAGGTAGAGGTCAAGGATCTGGATATGGAGGTACATCTACAAGAGGTCATAAAGGAGCCAAATCAAGATCTGGTTACAAAACTAAAATTGGATTTGAAGGAGGTCAAATGCCTCTTCAAAGAAGGGTTCCTAAATTTGGATTTAAGAATATTAATAGAGTTGAATACAAGGGAATTAACCTAGATACTATCCAAGCGTTAGTGGAAAAAAGTAAACCAAAATCCATCACGCCAGAGTTGTTAGTTGAAAGTGGATTAGCTAATAAAAAAGATTTAATTAAGATTTTAGGTAGAGGAGAATTAAAAGCTAAGATTACGATTTCCGCTCATGGATTTTCAGCTAAGGCTAAATCTACAATTGAAGAACTTGGTGGAAAGGCAGAACTAATTGAAAAAAAGAAATCAAAAGCTGAATGAAAAATTTGTTCAAAGTCATAAAAGAGATCTGGACAGTTGATGAACTAAAAAAGAGAATCATCTATACTTTATCTTTGATATTGGTATATAGAATTGGTTCTTACATCGTTTTACCTGGAATTGATGTTGAGCAATTGAATGCTTCAGGTGGTGCTGATAACAGTATTCTTAATCTTATAAACATGTTTGCAGGTGGAGCATTTTCAAGAGCTTCAATTATGGCCCTTGGAATTATGCCATACATTTCTGCTTCCATTGTAATGCAATTATTAGGTATGGCTGTTCCAACATTCCAACGTTTACAGAGAGAGGGCGAAAGTGGTAGAAAGAAAATAAATCAGTATACAAGAATACTTACTATTCTTATTTGTTTATTTCAATCTCCAAGTTATATGTGGGCTTATGTAGGGAGTTCGGTTGAACTTCCATCTTTTGCTCAATCCCCATTATTTTGGATACAAACAGTTTCTATATTAACTGCTGGGACAATGTTTGTTACTTGGTTGGGTGAACGAATTACAGATAGAGGAATAGGCAACGGAATTTCTTTAATCATTACTATTGGTATTATTGCTGGATTGCCAGGATCGTTCTTCCAAGAACTTGGTGCTAAAATTTACGATGGTGGATTGGTAATTTTACTAGTTGAATTAGTTATTCTTTTAGTTGTAATATTAGTAACTATATTATTAGTTCAAGGAACAAGAAGGATACCTGTTCATACGGCAAAAAGAGTTATTGGAAGAGGGTCTAGACAGGCATTAGCTGGTGGTCAAAGAAGCTATATTCCTTTAAAAATTAATCAAGCAGGTGTTATGCCAATTATTTTTGCACAAGCATTAATGTTTTTACCTTCTTTAATATTTCAGAACACTTCTTTTGGAGCCACTTTCTCAAACATTCAGGGTTTCTGGTATAATGCAGTTTTCTTTTTGTTAATTGTAGTATTTACTTACTTCTACACAGCTATTATGATGAATCCAAACCAAATGGCTGACGAGTTAAAAAGAAATGGTTCTTTTATCCCAGGTGTAAAACCGGGAAAAAAGACAGCAGATTTTATAGATGGTTTAATTTCAAGGTTGGTATTCCCTGGATCTATTTTTCTTGGAATTATAGCCATTTTACCTGCTTTTGCAATGAATTTTGGTGTTCAGCAAGGATTTGCTTACTTCTTTGGTGGTACATCTTTACTAATTATGGTAGGTGTTGTTTTAGACACTTTACAACAAATTGAAAGTCACCTTTTAAATAGACATTATGATGGTCTAATTAAAGGTGGAAGAATTAAAGGGAGATCTTCAGCGTCTGCAGTGACAATGAGTCAAGCCCTATAAATTTTTCTTTTCCATGATTTTTTACAAGACTGGAGAAGAAATAGAACGAATTAGAAAAAGTTCTTTACTTGTTGGTAAAACTTTAGCAGAAATTGCTAAAAAAATTGAGCCTGGTGTTTCAACGCTTGCTTTAGATAAGTTGGCAGAGGAGTTCATTAGAGATCATGGTGCTGAACCTGGTTTCTTAGGTTATGGTGGTTTTCCAAATTCATTATGTACTTCAGTGAATGAAGCAGTTGTACATGGAATACCTAATAATCAGCCACTTGAAAATGGAGATATTGTATCTATAGATTGTGGCGTTTTATTAGACGAATTTTATGGAGACTCAGCATACACTTTTGAAGTTGGAGAAGTTAATCCAGATATAAGGAAACTCCTTAATGTAACTAAAGAATGCCTTGATTTAGCTGTTCAACAAACCGTTTCTGGAAATAGAATTGGTGACATTGGTTTTGCAGTACAAAAACACGCAGAAAGCAATGGTTACGGTGTAGTTAGAGAATTAGTTGGCCATGGTTTAGGAAGAGGTTTACACGAAAAACCTGAAGTTCCTAATTATGGTAGGAAAGGAAGAGGACATAAGTTAAAACCTGGAATAGTTCTAGCAATAGAACCCATGATAAATCTAGGTAGAAAAGAGGTGGCTCAATTAGCTGATGGATGGACTATTATTACAAAAGACAAACTACCATCTGCCCATTTTGAACACGATGTAGCCATAATGACCAATGGCCAAACTGAAGTTTTATCATCATTTGAAGAAATTGAAAAAGTATTAAAAGAAAAAAGTAATTAATATGGCTAAACAAACGTCAATAGAGCAAGATGGAACCATTACCGAGGCATTATCAAATGCCATGTTCAGAGTTGAACTGGAGAATGGTCATATAATTACTGCTCACATTTCAGGTAAAATGAGAATGAATTACATTCGAATTCTTCCTGGTGACAAAGTAAAAGTTGAGATGTCTCCTTATGATTTAACAAAAGGGAGAATAACATTTAGATACAAATAAATAAAAATGAAAGTAAGAGCTTCCATAAAGAAACGATCAGCGGATTGCAAAATTGTAAGACGTAAAGGTAGATTGTATGTAATTAACAAAAAGAACCCAAAGTTCAAACAAAGACAAGGATAATATCATGGCAAGAATAGCAGGTATAGATTTACCAAAAAATAAAAGAGGTGTCATAGGTTTAACTTATATTTTTGGCATCGGAAAAAGCACCGCTCAAAAAATATTAAATGATGCTGGTGTTGACGAAAATATTAAAGTTCAAGATTGGAATGATGATCAACTGGGGAAAATCAGAAAAGTCATCAGTGAGAATTATAAGGTAGAGGGTGCTCTAAGGTCTGAAGTTCAGTTAAATATCAAGAGATTGATGGATATTGGAGCTCAGAGGGGTATACGTCATAGAGTAGGATTGCCTCTAAGAGGACAACGAACTAAAAATAATTCTAGGACTAGAAAAGGAAAGAGAAAAACTGTTGCAAACAAGAAAAAAGCAACTAAATAATACTAAAGTTTAAGTAGTATGGCTAAGCAAACAAAAAAGAAAAAGAACGTACAAATTAATCCAGTTGGAGAAGCTCATATACAAGCTTCTTTTAACAACATCATCATTTCACTTTGTAATGATAAAGGTCAAGTAATTTCTTGGTCATCAGCAGGTAAAATGGGTTTCAGAGGATCTAAAAAGAATACACCTTATGCTGCACAAGTTGCTGCTGAGGATTGTGCTAAAGAAGCTTTTGAATTTGGATTAAGAAAAGTTAAAGTTTTTGTAAAAGGTCCTGGTGCAGGTAGAGAATCTGCTATCAGAAGTATCCATAATAATGGTATTGAAGTTACTGAAATAGTTGATGTGACTCCAATTCCTCATAATGGCTGTAGACCACCTAAAAAGAGAAGAGTATAAATCAAATAAACCAGAAAAGATGATCATCGAAGGATAATGACCTTAATTCATGAATCTCTTTTCAAAAAATAAATAAAATGGCAAGATATACAGGTCCCAAATCAAAAATCGCTAGAAAGTTCAGAGAGCCAATATATGGTCCTGATAAAGCGTTAGAAAAGAAAAATTATCCTCCAGGAGTTCATGGGCCTAATAAAAGGAGGATGAAAAGATCAGAGTATGCTATCCAATTAGCAGAGAAGCAAAAAGCAAAATATACCTATGGTATTTTGGAAAGACAGTTTTCCAACATGTTCAAAAAAGCTTCTTCAAAATCTGGTATTACTGGTGAAATCTTACTTCAGTT
>CESZ01110301.1_pt1 | contig 12395 bp, 10 predicted proteins | sample 531081 | NCBI WGS metagenome assembly CESZ01 (sample SAMEA2621260, study PRJEB7988) | marine metagenome | biome: marine biome (ENVO:00000447); feature: surface water layer (ENVO:00002042); material: "saline water (ENVO:00002010), including plankton (ENVO:xxxxxxxx)" | depth 5 m | reverse complement strand
ATTCAGGTGGATTTAATCCAAAATTACCAAGGTTTTTTGTTTTAGGATTCATAGCAATAATTTTTTTACTAATTACTGGTGGTAATATGTTTTACACAGTTAATCCTGGTGAAAAAGCAGTCATTTTTAAACGTTTTGGAGGAGGTCTAGATAAGGATTTAGTAGTTCCTCAGGGTTTTCATTTTATTGCTCCTTGGAATAAAGTTTATATTTATAATGTAAAGATACAAGAAGACTATGAGGCAATGGAAGTTTTATCCAAGAATGGTCTTTCAATCAAAATAGATTTATCTTTCAGATATACTCCTAATGTTAGTCAGTTGGGATATCTCCATGATTTAGTCGGTGAAGATTATTTGGAAAGTATTATTCGTCCCGAAATACGTTCAGTTACTAGAGAGGTGATTGGTGAGTATTTACCTGAAGAATTATACTCTACAAAGAGAGAAGAAGTAGAAGATAAAGTGTTTGAAATTACATCAAAGTCAATTGCTGATAAATATTTGTTTTTAGATGCAATTTTAATTAGAGATGTTACATTACCACAAACACTTCAAGCTGCTATTGAAAACAAACTTCGACAAGAGCAGGAGGCTTTAGAATATGAATTTAAACTATTAAAAGAATCAAAAGAAGCAGAAAGAAAGCGAATTGAAGCTGAAGGTATTTCAGATTTTCAACGTATTGTTACAAAAACAATAACACCTCAACTACTTAAATGGAAAGGAATAGAAACAACCCAAGAGTTGTCAAAGTCACCTAATAGCAAAGTAATAGTTATTGGAAATGGGGAAGGTGATTTACCCATTATTTTGGGAGGAGACAAATAAAGTCTTACTTACAAGCTTTTGATGAAAAAATACCCGGAAAAAATTATTATTGCATGGGGTGAAGCTATTTCGGGTAATACTGAATTAAGAGATTGGTTGATGAAAAATAATTACCCCGAATTAGCTCTTTTTTGTTATGCTCTATATTTTGATAAAAGTGCTTCTGATTGGTTAATGAAAAATGCACCTCATCTTATTGCATTAATAAAAGGAGTTGAGGGTAAAAAAGACGCAATTCATTGGCTAGAAATCAATGGGTTTAATCTTTTGTCTAGATTAGCGAAAGCAGCCGATAATGACAATGATCAAATGCGTTGGCTAATGTTAAATGATAAGTTGTTTGGTGTAATAGCTCAACGAATTAAATTAGTTAAAGACGACATTGAACAAACTAACAACGATATTCATCGTTGGGGTTATGAGTGATTTTTTAATTTTTTAAGTTTATTAAATTTTTCTCTTAGCTTTATTGCTTCAACAAAATCTAAATTTTGAGCTGCAATTTCCATTTGTTTCTTAGTATTTTTAATTGCTTTTTCCAGTTCTTTTGGAATTGAGTAGTCTATTTTATTATCAGTAACTATATTTATTCCTTCTTTTATTGAATAGGGATTAAGACTTTTAGCTAATGCATTGTCTTTCTTCTTATTCAAAGGGGTAGGCACTAAGTCGTGTTTTTTGTTGTAAGTAATTTGTTTTGTTCTACGTCTATTTGTTTCCTGAATAGTGAGATTCATGGATTTTGTTATTTTGTCGGCATACATAATAACTAAACCATTGATATTTCTTGCTGCTCTTCCTGCGGTTTGAGTAAGTGAGCGTTCTGATCTCAAGAAACCTTCTTTATCTGCATCTAAAATGGCTACTAAGCTAACCTCAGGCAAGTCTAATCCTTCTCTCAAAAGATTAACACCTACTAAGACATCAAATAGACCTTCTCTCAATTCGTGTAATATCTCTACTCGTTCCAGAGTATCCACATCTGAGTGTATGTAACGGCAACGAATACCAAAACGATTCAAAAATTTAGTCAGTTCCTCTGCCATTCGTTTAGTAAGTGTTGTTACAAGTGTTCGTTCGTTTTTATCGACTCTTAGCTTTATTTCTTCTAATAAGTCATCTATTTGATTAATAGAAGGTCTAACTTCTATTTTAGGATCTAAAACACCTGTTGGACGAATGACTTGTTCAGCTACAATACCACCAGATTGATTAAGTTCATAATCGGCAGGGGTGGCGCTAACATAAATAAATTGATTGTTGATGTTTTCAAATTCTTCAAATTTTAATGGTCTATTGTCCATAGCTGCTGGTAAACGAAAGCCATACTCGACGAGGTTTTCTTTTCTTGAACGATCCCCACCAAACATGGCCCTAATTTGAGGTAATGTCACATGACTTTCATCTATTATAGTTAAAAAATCTTTTGGAAAATAGTCTATCAAGCAGAATGGACGAGTTCCTGGCATACGACCATCGAAGTAGCGAGAATAATTTTCTATTCCTGAACAATAACCTAGTTCTCTAATCATTTCTAAATCGTAATTAACACGTTCGTTTAATCGTTTAGCCTCCAGTTTTCTATTGGTATTATTTAAAAATTGTACTTGATCTATCAAATCATCTTGTATTTGATGAATAGCGCTTTGTATTCGATCTTTAGAAGCTACAAAAATAGTTGCCGGAAAAATACGTAAGTATTTGAATTTTTCTAAAATAGTATTGTTTGTAGGATCAAAACTTTCTATTTCTTCAATTTCATCTCCCCAAAAATGAATTTTATAAGCAATATCGGCATAAGCAGGAAAAACTGAAACAGTATCTCCTTGAACTTTAAAATTTCCTCTTTGAAAATCAATGTCAGATCGAGAGTAAAGTGAAGTTACCAATTGATTTAGTAGCTTATTACGACTAATCATTTGATTTTGTTCTATTTCAATAACATTATTGTTGAATTCATCGGGGTTTCCAATTCCATAAATACACGAAACAGAAGCAACAACAATAATGTCTTTTCTACCAGAGAGAAGAGTTGAGGTTGTACTTAATCTCAGCTTCTCAATTTCTTGATTTATAGATAAATCTTTTTCTATATAGGTGCCGCTACTTGGTATGTATGCCTCTGGCTGATAATAATCATAATATGATACAAAGTATTCTACAGCATTATTTGGGAAAAACTGCTTAAATTCGCTGTATAATTGTGCCGCTAAAGTTTTGTTATGACTAAGAATCAGAGTTGGTTTTTGAACCTCTTTAATTACATTAGCAACTGTAAAGGTTTTTCCAGAACCGGTAACTCCTAGTAAAGTCTGATATAATTCTCCATTATTTATACCTTCAACTAGTTGTTGTATTGCTCTAGGTTGATCGCCCATTGGGCTAAAATCTGATTTGATTTTAAATCCCATTTATAGGGTGTTAAGTTGTTTTAGTTGATTTTTTAAAGAATCAATTTCAGCTTTTTTATTATCAATCTTCTTTATTATTTGTAGTTTGAGTTTATCAGCTTCTGTAGATAAACCAAAGAAAGAAATATTAGTTTCGTATTGATTAACTTCTTTTTGTATGTTCTTAATTTTGTTTTTGATAAATTGCTTTTCTTTATCAATTACAAATACATCAGATTTAGCTTTTAAAGTTTCTAGTTTGTTGTTGAACTTAATATCATTAAGTTCTTGAATACCGACTTTTATTTTACTGTATAAATTGTCTAGATTTTTACTAAAAATATCTTCTATTTTAGTCTTATCTCTAGGGACATCTCCAAGACAACGCCATTCTTTTTGAAAGTCATTAAGTGTGTTTAAATTAACTTTTTTATCTTCACAAAGTTTAAATTTTTGGACTTTCTTTAAAATTTTTTCTTTTTTAGCTAGGTTATTAGCTTTATCTATATCTAGTTTATTAAAGAAACTTTTTTTACTTTCATAAAAATTATCTAATGTTCTTCTAAATCTCTTCCATATTTTATGTGATTGAGTTTTGGGTAAAAAGCCACTTTTTTTCCAGTCTTCATTAAGTTTATTAACTTTTTCTGTTTTTTCTTTCCAATTCACTTCAGAATTAACTAATTCTTCAATTTTTTCACATATAACTATTTTATTTTGTAATATTTGCTTGTATTCTAACTTCTTTTCTTTATAAAATTTATTTTTCTTTTCATAAAAATTGGAAAGTGTTTCTCTTAAGAGCTTCCATGCGACTTTATTATCTTCTTTGCTCAATGGAGCTTGTTTCTTCCATTCTTCTTCTAACTCTTGAACTTGTTCAGTTAAACTATTCCATTTTTCATGAGAATTTAAATCACTTTTTGTGAGAGTGGCAATTTTTTTACAAATATCATACTTATTTTCAAACGCTTGTTTACCCTTTTGTTTTAAATCAAGAAAATGTTCGTTTCTTCGTTTATTTAATTTATATGTTGCTTCTTTGAAGCGTTCCCAAATTTCTTCTCTTAATTCTCTTTTCACAGGTCCAATTTCTTTCCATTTTTCATGTAGAATTTGTAATTCAGTGTGAACCTTGTTAATAGATTTTTCTTCAAATAAATCTTCAACCTGCTTGCATAATATAGTTTTTTGTTTAAGGTTTCTTTCAAAATCTAAATCTCGTAAATCATCATTAATTTTTATGAAATCATAGAATTTTTCAACTTGATGATGGTATGATTTCCAAAGCTCATTTCTATAACTAAAACCGACTTCACCAGTTGAACGCCATTTATTTATTAAGGTTCTAAATTTTGTAAATGTCTCTTTAATAGTTTCTTTTTCATTAATTAAGTTTTGTATATCTTTAATAATTTTAGATTTAATTTTAAGATTTTTCTCGAAATCCTCTTCCAATCTTTTTCTGTATCTAGCTTTCTTTTTTCGAAACTCAATAAATAATTTTTTAAAATCTTTTTCTAAGGGATGAGTGTGTATATATTCTTTTTCAAGTCCTTCATTTTTTAAAAATTCATTTTTATGGGCTTCTTTTTCTGCATTTATTTTTTTGTAGAACACAGCCTTAATAGCTTCAATTTTATTAGCAACTGAATATATATCATTAGTCGAAATTAGTTGTGATATTTTTTCATTTAACTCTTGAGGAGAGAATTTGTTATAGTTAATTTCAGGAACTATTTTATTATTAAAATCTTGATTTTCAATTTGTTTTTCTACCTCATTTGAATCCTGGCTCATCTTTGAATTAAAGTTAGATTATTGCAAATTTAATATTAAAAAATTAATAAGTATATTTTTTATTATTCCATATAATCCAAGCATATTCAGCTTGAATTCTTAGCATTTCCATTCCATTTTGGATTTTACAATTTTTTTCTATTCCTAGTTCTAGAAAGCGACTAATTTTAGGATTATATATTAAGTCAAAAAGTAAATGTTTTTCAGATAAGAATTGATATGGTATTTTTGGAAAATCCTGAATATTAGGAAATGTACCTAGTGGAGTGCAGTTTATTATAATTTGGTATTTTTTAAAACATTTTTTGTTTAAGTCAGTATAATCAAATGATGAATTCCTTGACACAATTTTATATTTGATGTTTAGTTTATTTAATGCATATGTGACTGCCTTAGAAGCTCCTCCATTTCCAAGAACTAAAGCACTTTTATGAAACGAATTTAATTTTGGTTTAATAGAATGAAAAAATCCTATATAGTCAGTATTGTATCCTATTAGTTTGTTATCTACTTTTTTCACACAATTAACCGCACCAATAGTTCGAGCCTCATGGCTTAATTTATCTAAAAATGTAATGATTGATTCTTTATACGGTGCAGTAATATTGAAGCCTTCAAGTTTTAATATTTTGTTAGAGTTAAATAATTCATCTAAATTTTGACATTCATAATTAAGATATTCTACATCTTTTATATTTTCATTCAAAAACTTATTTTCAAAATAGGATTTTGAAAATGAATGTTCCAAAGGGTATCCAATAAGTCCAAAGGATTTCATAATTATTTTTTAGCTAAATGTTCTACAAATACAATTGAAAGTATACCAATAATCATGATTAAAACCACAAAAAACTCATTTATTCCCCATAAATCTGGGAAATAGCGTTCGTAGCCTATTATTAGGGGGTTGCCCTGTCTGTCTAATATTTCAATATTTGAAATTTCTTTTTTCCATGGCCATATTATATTTAATGAACCAAAAATAAATCCAGTTAGGATTGCTATTGTTGCATCATGATATTTATTAAATATAATAGAAATAATATTTGAAAACGCAATTAAACCAATTACAGATCCAACAAGAAATATTACGAAGTAAATCAGTAAATCAAATTCTGAACTAGAAATATAAACAGAAAGATTACCATTTACTAAAGCTTTAGTAAATTCTGAAATACTATTAATCGATTTTACCATTAACAGATGATAGTTTCCCATCAGCATTAAAATATAAGAACCTGATAAACCCGGAAGTATCATACCGCAAACACCAATTAATCCACAAATGAAAATGTAGAAATAAGAAGTATTTTCTAAGGGAGATGGTGATATAAAAGAAATTATGAAAGCTATTAAAGTACCAAGAGTAAGTGTTGTAATTATTTTCCAATTCCAAAATTTTATTTTTTGTCCAACATAGTAAACAGAGGCTAATACCAAGCCAAAAAAGTAAGCCCAAGTATGTTCAGGATATTCATTTAAAGAATAATCTAATAATTTGGCTAAACTTAAAATACTTAACACAATACCAAACATTATTGGGAATAGAAAATTTAAATTTAACTGATTATTTAATGTTTTAAAATTACCTTTAAAAAGTAGTTTTATAACACCTAAATTAAAGGATTTCAAAGAGTCAATTAATTCTTCATAGATATTAGTCACCAAAGCTATTGTTCCACCTGAAACTCCGGGAATTACATTTGCAGCACCCATTGCAATACCTTTAAATAATCTATTAAAAAAAATTTTCATGATTACATGCTTACAATTTCTTCTTGCCACTTTTGAAATCCACCTTCAAGATGGTATATGTTGTTAAATGAGTGATTTCTTTCAACCATGTATTTTAATGATTTACTTCTTTTACCACTGTTGCAATAAATTACTACTGGTTTGTCCCTGGGAATCTCATTAATTCTAATCATAAATTGATCTAGTGGAATATTTAATTCACTAATTGAACCGTCTTCAAATTCATATATTTCTCTAATATCAATAATTGTAATGTCCTTATTTTTAATTATTAAACGCTTTAGTTCTTGAACAGTCATTTTTGTAATACTATTTTGGAAGATGGTCGAAGAATGTATCTCCTCTTAATCCTAGTCTTAGGCACTCTAAAGGAATTACTTCGTTGTGAGCAATATTTCCTAAATTTACATTAGATCCCATTAATTTGATAAACCATACTTGCTGAGTTTTTTGTGGAGATTCCCAAATAATTTGGTCGTTATTAATTTTTGTTAAAATTTCTTCAATTAAATCAGATCTTACTTCACCACTTCCTCTAAAAATACCAACATTTCCTCCTTCTCGAGCTTCGGCAATAACTTTCCATGAACCAGCATCAAGTTCTTTTTGCATTAGTTCTATCCATTTGTATGGGGGAATTAATTTATTGGCATCTTTTGAGCCAACTTCTGAAAGTACTTTAAAGTTTTTGTTAAGTTTTCGAATATAATTACATTTTTCAGCATGTGAAATTTCAATTGAACCATCAGAAACTTCGACGGTTTTAATTTTATATTTGTCAAGTATTTTTTGATAATCATCAAATTTATTTCTTGCAATAAAGGCTTCAAAAAGTGTTCCTCCAAAATATACTTCAATATTTGCGTTTTGATAAAGTTTAATCTTTTCAGCAAGATTTGGTGAAATAATGGATGTTCCAAAACCAAATTTTACTAAATCTGTGAGATCACCAGCAGTTTCTAAAAAATCTTCTACTTGTCGTATACTAAGACCTTTATCCATCATCATGGTTAAACCTTTTGAACGAGGTTTAAATGCTCTTTCCGGCAAGTGCGGTAATTTGAAATTCATAGTCAAATTTATTTTTTGTATTTAGTCAGCAAATTTAGTAGATTTTTATCTTCTTTAAAGTCAGGAAAATTTCGGAAAAATTCTATATGTAAATCATAGTCAATTGATAATGCTTTTTCAAAGTATGATAAAGCTTGATTTTGATTTCTAGATTTTAAAAGATAAGCGGATAATCTATATAATAGTTCGGGATTTTTAGGATTTAACTTCACACCTTTTTTTAAAACTTTGATAGCTTTAATTATGTAGTTATTTTTGTAAAGTAAATTGGAGTAGTCTATCCATGATTCTGTATCCAATTTGTCTATTTCTAATATTTTATTGTAGGCAATTTCAGCTTCATTGATACAGCCTATTTTTTCATTAATTTTGGCATATGTGAAAAGGTAATCAATATTAGATGAATTAATATCAATAGCCTTGTTTATATGATATGAGGCTTCTAAGGTTAAGTCTTGTAAATCTAAAATTAATGCTAAAGTATACCACGCTTCTGCAAAATATTCGTCTTTTTTAACACATTTATAATAATATGCTTTTGCCTTATTTAGATTATCCATTTTATTATATAGCTCACCGATTTCAAAATATGTTATTGCTTTTGGATCCTCGAATCTAAAGGTCTCTTTGTAAATATCTACAGCTTTTTGATAATATCCTATTTCAGAAAGAGATTCTGCTTTATTTGTATATGCAGGTATATGATCCTCTTTTATACAAATGCTGAAGTCAAATGAATCTATTGCATTCGAATGATTATCCATTCTTTGGTATAATATTCCAAGAAAAAACCATGCTAAATGATCGTAGGGTTTTGAATATAAATAGTTCTTTACAAAGCTTAATGAACGATTTAAATCTTTTGAAATTTCACAATTAATTATGTAAGAATACCAATTAATTTCATTACACTTATTTGTAATTATTAATTTCTCAAGCAAATCTGCTGATTTAGAGTAATTATCAATTTTGTGATACTCATTAGCTAAAATAGATAGGATTTCTATACTATCATTATTTAGATTTAATAATTTTTCAAAAATCCTTATTGATTCTTTGTTTTTATTCAATCTGCTATATACTGAAGCCAGTGTGAATAAATATTCTTCATTATTTGATGAAGGGATGTCTTTTAATATTTCGTATGCATCTAAAACTTTATCAAAAAATAACAAGTATTGAGCTTTTTTGATTTTTAATTGTTGAGAAAAAGGATATATTTTTTCATATAAATTGAAAGCATATTGAATTTTCTTTTCATTTTTTTTTTCAATGTAATAATCTATGATTTTTTCAATATCAACAGAGTCAAAATATATGTAAATCCCTGAATTTAACATTTCGTTAAATTTAACAACAAGTTGTTTTGTTATTTTTTTTTCTTGAGAGTTTGAGCTTTCACGATACATAATATAAATATATATGTTTAAAGTTTTATATTCAAATTTTTTTTTAACTAAAATTATTTTTTTTGTAAGTTTTAATTTTAATTAATTTTTAAATGAAATTAGTGTTTAAAGATTTAAATATTATTACAACAACTAGTTTAAAATATTACATTTGTATTAATTAAGTGTTTTTATATGACTTTAATTAAATCTATTTCAGGTATTAGAGGCATAATTGGAGGAAAAGTGGGTCAAAGTTTATCTCCGATAGATGTAGTGCGATATACTTCAGCGTTTGGCACTTGGCTGAAAAAAAAATCTATTAAACAAAAACTAACATTAGTTATTGGAAGAGATGCAAGAGTGTCAGGTGGAATGATATGTCAATTGGTAACAAGTACTTTACAAGCTTTGGGGATAGATGTTTATGATTTAGGATTGTCAACAACTCCAACTGTAGAATTAGCTGTACAAATGCAAAATGCTGATGGTGGAATTGTTTTAACTGCAAGTCATAACCCTAAGCAATGGAACGCTTTAAAATTATTGAATGAAAAAGGAGAGTTTATTGATGCTGATGATGGTACTGAGGTTTTAGCTATTGCAAAAAACGATGATTATAATTTTGTGAATGTTGATGATTTAGGAAAATATTATTACGATGATACTTTCATTCAAAAACATGTTGATAGTGTATTGAAATTGAAATGGGTAAATATAGACGCTATTAAAGCAGCTAATTTTAAAGTTGTAGTAGATGCTGTTAATTCTACTGGCGGTATAGCTATTCCTTTACTTTTGGAAAACTTAGGAGTGAGTTGCATTCCTTTGTATTGTGAACCAAACGGACAATTTCCCCACAATCCCGAGCCTCTAGCTGAACATTTGACAGAAATTGCTAATTTGGTTGTTAAAAGTAAATCAGATTGTGGTATAGTTGTTGATCCAGATGTAGATAGGCTAGCTTTTGTTAACGAAGATGGCACTATGTTTGGTGAAGAATATACATTGGTAGCATGTGCTGACTATATTTTATCTAAAGAAAGAGGTAATACAGTTTCTAATTTATCCTCTTCTAGAGCATTAAGAGAGATAACTCACAAATATGGGGGTCAATATTTTTCCTCCGCAGTAGGTGAAGTCAATGTAGTCAATCAGATGAAAAAATGTAATGCTTTAATTGGTGGCGAAGGAAATGGAGGAATTATTTTTCCAGAATCTCATTATGGTAGAGATTCAATAGTAGGTATTGCATTATTTTTATCTCTTTTAGCAGAAAAGAAAATAAAATGTACAGAATTAAGAGCTTCTTACCCAAGTTTATTTATGTCAAAAAATAAAATTAAACTTACTCCTAATATCAATGTAGACAAAATTTTATTATCAATATCAAAAAAATACGCCGACGAAGATGTTACAACGATAGATGGCGTAAAAATAGATTTTGCCGAAGAATGGGTTCACTTAAGGAAATCTAATACAGAGCCAATCATAAGAATATATACAGAGAGTGTAACTAAAGCAAATGCTGATAATTTGGCAGAACGATTTATGAAAGAAATTAAAGAATTGACTATTAATTAGAATATGAAGGTTTATTTAGATAATGCTGCTACCACACCTATTGATAAGGAAGTATTAAAAGAAATGATGCCATTATTAGAAAATAATTTTGGAAATCCTTCTTCAATTCATTCATTTGGTAGAATATCTCGATCAATAGTTGAAGCAGCAAGAAAAAATGTTTCAAAACATTTAAGATGTTCACCAGGTGAAATTTTTTTTACTTCTGGCGGAACTGAAGCTGATAATATGGCTATTAGGTGTGGAATGGTTGATTTGGGAATAAACCACGCTATCACCTCTAGGATTGAGCATAATGCAGTATTACATCCTCTAGAAGAAATGTCAAGTAAAGGATTGATTAAATTATCTTATGTTAACTTAGATGAGAAAGGAAATATAGATCTATTTCATTTAGAAAAATTATTAAAATCAAATAATAGGAGTTTTATTTCATTAATGCATGCAAATAATGAAATTGGAAATTTATTGGATATTATAACTGTTGGTGAAATGTGCAAAACTTATAATGCTATTTTCCATTCTGATACGGTTCAAACCATGTCACATTATACTTTTAATCTTTCTGATTTACCAATTCACTTTATAACAGGTGCAGCACATAAATTTCATGGTCCGAAAGGAAATGGTTTCTTATACATAAATTCAGATATATCAATAAATCCCCTTATTTCTGGAGGAGGACAAGAAAGAAATATGCGTGCAGGAACAGAAAATGTATATGGAATAGCAGGATTATCTAAAGCGATGGACATCTCATATCGTAATTTGAGTCAACATAGAGCCCATATTGAGTCTTTAAAGTTGCATATGATAAGAGGATTAAAAGATAACATTCCAGGCGTCGAATTCAATGGTGAATCTGAAAATTTACAAAATTCATTATACACAGTTTTGAATGTACTATTTCCTAAAACAGAAATTGGTGAAATGTTATTCTACAATTTAGACATATTAGGCATAGCATCATCAGCAGGCAGTGCCTGTTCTTCTGGAAGTAATTTAGGTTCTCATGTTTTAAAAGCGATTGGTTGCGACATGAGTCGTCCTTCTTTACGTTTTTCTTTCAGTAGGTACAACACTGCTGAAGAGATAGATTATACTGTGAATCAGTTAAAATCTTTTTTTAGTTGATAGTATGTTTTTAGACCTTTAATAAAATATAAATACACAATACTTTTTGGAAATAATTTAGCTTGATAACTTTTTATTTTTTTCTTTTTATACTTATTGATTAAAATATAGTACTTTATATGAGCTTTTATAATGTAAAATATATGATGAGGTTTACCATTTAAAATAAATTTAAAAGAGGATATCCCGTCTAACAACATACGTTTGAATATAGTGCTAAATCGTTTATGAGGATTTAAATTTTTATATAACATCAGCAAATTATTCCTGTAGTTAAGATAAGTTTTTAATGTACTTCCACTTCTCAGTGTACCTCCTCCAACATGAAAAATTGTTGATTTTGGTTCGCACATAATTTTATATCCCTTATTTTTAAGCTTCCAACATAGGTCAATTTCTTCCATATGAGCAAAGAATTCCCAATCAAAACCACCTACTTCGTG
>CESZ01084771.1_pt1 | contig 12397 bp, 11 predicted proteins | sample 531081 | NCBI WGS metagenome assembly CESZ01 (sample SAMEA2621260, study PRJEB7988) | marine metagenome | biome: marine biome (ENVO:00000447); feature: surface water layer (ENVO:00002042); material: "saline water (ENVO:00002010), including plankton (ENVO:xxxxxxxx)" | depth 5 m | reverse complement strand
GCGTTGGGTCATAGTGGAACTACGCAGGTTGATATGGGTGTGATGGCCGCGACCAAAGCACAGACGAAAGCGGCAAATCTGTGGCTCGAACAGCGCAAGGCCCTGATCAATCAAGACGCTGATCAGGCTGCGTGACGTCTACCGTTTGAGAGTTGCCTTCATGGTTACAGAGAGGCCTGCCCTTATGATCCTTAGTACTTGTCAACGCATGGCGCCCGCGTTGGTGCTTTATTTCATTGCAAGCGCCTCAATCGCTCAGCCAGTGTCACGCGAGAGCCTCGCCCATGCGGAGATGCTTCGTGCCCGGGCAATGGTGGGAAGTAACGCTATGGCCATTGTCACCTCGTTGACCACCGAGGTCGGGCCCCGGTTAGCAGGCAGTCAGGCGGAGGCCCGGGCCCGTGTCTGGGCGATCAAGACCCTCACAGAGAAAGGTTTCGCGAATGTTCGCAATGAGCCTTTTGAAATGAACGCTTGGGAGCGGCACGAGGAGGGCGCTGAGATCTTGACGCCGTATCCCCAGCCCTTGGCAGTGACGGCCTTAGGGGGCTCTGTTCCCACCGAAGAAGACGGGCTGAGTGCGGAGGTCGAGCTATTTGAGACCCTAGAGGATTTAAAGCGCGTGCCAGCGGGTAGCCTGTCGGATCGTATTGCCTATGTGGGGCATGCGATGCAACGAACGCAGGATGGCTCGTCCTATGGGTATTTCAATAAGGCCCGCACCTCGGGCCCGAGTATTGCGGCGGACAAAGGTGCGGTCGGATACCTGATTCGCTCGGTGGGTACCGATAGCCGACGCTTTCCGCATACGGGTTCCCTTCGCTATCAGCAAGGGGTGCCGCGCATTCCGGCGCTGGCGCTGTCTAACCCTGACGCGGATCAGCTGGAGCGCATTGCGGAAGAGGGCAAAACGCTCTCTGTGCGTATCAAAGTGGACAGCTCCGAGGTGCCCGCTGCGCAATCCGGCAATGTGATTGCGGAAGTGGTGGGCCGGGAGGCGCCGGAGGAGGTCGTTGTCATCGGCGCCCATCTGGATAGCTGGGATCTGGGTACGGGCGCCATTGACGATGGTGCCGGTGTCGGGATCACCATGGCCGCACTGGAGCTGATAAAAGATGGGGGGTTGGCGCCGCGGCGGACCATTCGATTAGTGCTATGGGGCGCCGAGGAAGTGGGCTTGCTCGGCGCTAATGCCTACCGGGATCGATATGAAGCGACACTCGGTCAGCATGTGATCGGGTCCGAGAGTGACTTTGGCGGTGGTCGGGTATGGAAGGTAACAGCAGACAGCCATACTGATGCGGGCGACGCGCTCTTTGCCGAGATCGCTCGACTGCTTGCGCCCATTGGTATCGCGCCGGGGAGTGATGATCAGCCCGGCGGAGGGCCGGATCTTTATCCGCTGATTGCCGCGGGCGTGCCCACGCTGCGGTTGCATCAGGATGGCCGTGATTACTTTGATCTGCATCACACGGCTGACGATACGGTGGACAAGCTCGATGCTGCGTCGTTGGATCAAAACGTGGCGGCCTTTGCCGTTTTCGCCTGGCTCGTGGCCGACAGTGAGGTGAGTTTCAGGTCGTCTAGAGAGTAGATAGTCAAATGGCTCGATAGAATGAGCCGCTATGTCGCTATATAAGATTGCTTGAATGGGAGCGGAGCAGGGCAACATGCGAGAGATCTGGGGCATCGGCACGCCACGCAGTTTCAGGCCTATTTGGGTCTGCGAGGAGTTGGGTTTGGATTACCAGCATCACGCTATAGGGCCTCGGACTGGTGAGACTCAGCAGCCAGAATTCACCGCGCTGAATCGTAAGCAGAAGATTCCCTTTTACCGGGACGAACGTGTCTCGCTGTCCGAAAGTATGGCTATCTGCCGCTATCTCGCCCATAACTTCTCAGACGGGCAGTTCGCGGTACCTGATTCTCCAGAGGCGTTTGCTAAAGAGGATGAGTGGTGCGCCTATATTTATGGTGAGATCGACGAGACCGGGCTTTACGTGATGCGCCGGCACGATGATTTGGGCGCGATTTATGGCAAGTCACCCGAAGTCTCAGCGGCCGCAGCCAGTTATGTAAGCCGGCATTTTGAGGTGATCGCTGACCGGCTCGCAGACGACAACACGCTGATGCCTTCTGGATTTGGGTTGGCCGATGTCCTGTTAGTGAGTTGCCTCGATTGGGCGATTGCCTATGGGGTCGCTTTACCGCCGGCATTACAGGGGTACTATGAATTCCACAACACGCGGCCGGCCTATCAGCGCGCGATGAAAATCAATTATCCAGATTAATTTGGGGGTGACGCATGAGCGCATTGGAGGGCATCAAGGTCCTGGATCTCACCAGCATGGTGTCAGGCCCGGTGGCGGCAATGATGCTGGCGGATCAAGGCGCTGAGGTGGTCAAGGTCGAGCCGACTACCGGCGAGCAAATGCGTCACATCGGGCCCACGGTGAATAAAGTCACCGCAGCTTTCTTCTCCTGTAATCGAGGAAAGCGGTCGATTGCGGTGGATCTCAAGTCTGACGACGGCAAAAAAATTCTATTCGATCTCGTGAAGGGCGCTGATGTGTTGCTGCAGAACTTCCGGCCCGGGGCGATGGATCGTATGGGTTTCGGTGAGCCGGTGATGCGCGAGCTCAACAAGAAGCTCATCTATGTCTCGATCAATGGTTTTGGCGAAGAGGGCCCCTATGCCCACAAGCGGGTGTACGACCCTGTTATTCAAGCGCTCTCCTGTGCCACTGATATTCAGGCCGACCGCGCCACAGGCCGCCCGCAGATGTTCCGTGTCATTATCGCTGACAAAGTGACCGCGATCACGACCGCTCAGGCCATCAGTACCGCGCTGTATGCCCGAGAAAAAACGGGTGAGGGACAGCATATTCGGCTGTCCATGCTCGACGCCATGTTGAGCTTGTTCTGGCCTGAGGGCATGGCAGGCTTGACCTATGCCGATCAGGAATTTGACGTGCGTAAGTATCAAGGCGCCATGGACTTGATTTATGAAACACAGGATCGATTTATCACGGCGGGGGCGATCTCAGACAAAGAATGGCAGGGTATGTGCCGTGCGCTCAACCGGGAGGACCTGATTGAGCACCCCCACTTCAACACGGCGCAAGGACGATTTACGCACAACAGTGAGCGTAAGGAGGTTACCGCGGAAGAAATCAAGAAATGGTCGAGCGAGGAGATTCTTGCTCGCTTCGATAAAGAGGGGGTGCCGTGCGCGCCGATTATTGATCGCTCGGAATTGCTCGCGCATGAGCAGGTGGTCGCCAACGGATCTATAGATCGTCTTCAGTTCGAGGAATTTGGTGAGGTGCGTCAGGCGCGCCACCCAGCGAGGTTTGATAAAACACCCACAAGCGTGTCGCGACCGGCGCCCAGATTAGGTGAGCACGGGCGAGAGATTCTACAGGCGCTCGGTTATGACAATGAGGCGATCGAATCGCTGATCAACGCCGGTACGGTGCTGGACTAACGGGAGATAACACGGTGGCGGGACAAAAAACATGTTTGGTGATTGGGGCCGGTGCCGGTATCGGCGGCACCGTCGGTAAAAAGTTTGCGGAAGAGGGGTATCACGCAGCGCTGTGTCGCCGGAGCAATATCGACGGACTCACCGGCATGGTCGAGGGCCTTCAAAGCTCGGGCTTGTCCGCGAGCGGGCATTTGCTGAATGCGGTGGATGATGGCGCGCTGGAGAACGTGATTGAAGAGGTCGAGGCCATCGGTCCGATCGATACCGTGTTGTATAACCTCGGCGCCCAGATCGGTAACCGTTCTTTGGATGACACGCCGCTCAAAACTTTTGAGCTGGGGTGGCGAATGGCCTGCTTTGGCTTGTTCCGCGTGGCCAAGGTGCTGGTGCCGCTGATGATTGAGCGGGGGCATGGCACAATTCTGGTCACGTCAGCTACGGCTGCCATGAGGGGAAACAGCGGCCAGCACTCTCATGCCGCGGCGATGGCGGGGCGTCGTCTACTCTGCCAGACCCTGAACGCTGAGTACGCGGCGCAGGGCCTGCATGTGGTGCACATTCTTGTTGATGGCGCAGTTGATGCGCCGGATACCCTTGGCAAGATGCTGGGCGCCGAGCGTTTTGAGGCGCTGAGGGAGGCCAAGGGTAAAGATAAAGACGGCTTACTCCTGCCCGAGAAGATGGCGGAGACCTATTATCATCTCGCGCAGCAGCATCGCTCAGCTTGGACCCATGAGCTTGATCTGCGTGCCTACTCTGACCTTGCCTGGTGGAATCATGAAGTCCACATTTGACGACTCATCCGTCGTTCAGTTTCCGCAATGAGCCTGACTGTAGAACCCTCCGGGGCAAGTTGTGGGGCAGCGATTACAGGGGTGCAGCTCAATCAACCCTTGTCCGGCGACTTGGTAGCGGAAATCCGAGCGCATTGGCTGGAACATAAGGTGGTCGCCTTTCCCGATCAGCAGCTAACACCCGCTCAGTTAGTGGCATTCAGTGAGCACTTTGGCGACATCGGTCAGGATCCGTTTTTTGGGCACATCGACGAGCACCCGCAGGTGGCTGCTATCCAGCGAAATGCTGATGAGACGACCAGTATATTTGCGGAGATTTTCCACAGTGATTGGAGCTTTATGCCCGTCCCGCCAGCGGCCACTGCGCTCTATGGCATCACGATCCCCCCGGTGGGCGGCGACACGCTGTTCGCTGACCAGGTGGCTGCCTACGAGCATCTGCCCGATGATCTGCGGAACAGGGTAGAGGGTCTCAATGCCATTCACTCAGCCGCCTTGGGTTATGCGCCTGATGGTGCATACGGTGAGGCCGATCAGGAGCAGGGGCGGAGCATGAAGATCCTGCCAAGCGAGAGGGCGCTTGAAACATATGAACATCCGGTCGTCAGAACGCACCACGAGACTGGCAAGAAAGCGTTATTTTCCTCTGCCGCTTATATCAAGGGTTTTGTGGGACTGGATACAGAAGAGAGTGACGCACTGCTGATGGAGCTTTACGTCCACCAGAGTCAGCCCCAGTTTGTCTACTCGCACCGCTGGCAGCCGGGCATGCTGGTCATGTGGGACAACCGGTCACTGCTGCATGCCGCGACGGGCGGTTATGATGGTTATGATCGTCTTCTACACAGAACAACCATCTCAGACACTCAGTTTTAGTCAAGGAGCCCAGCCGTGTCATCCAATATTGAATTCCTGTTCGACTTCGCAAGCCCCAACGCCTACCTCTCTTACCATGTACTCGCCGGCGTTGCCGAGCGGCACGGCGCAACGCTGACGCTCACCCCCGTGTTGCTGGGGGGGTTGTTCAAGCTCACTAATAATCAGGCGCCTATGGTGGCTTTTGGCGAGGTCAAGGGAAAGCTCGACTACGATATGCTGGAGACCCAACGGTTCATCGCAGCGCACCAGCTCGACAAGTTCACCTTCAATCCCCATTTTCCGATCAACACCATCATGTTGATGAGGGGCTTCATTGCGGCGCAGCAGCTGGGCGTGGTCGATGATTATGTGGCAGTGAATCTGTCTGCCATGTGGGAGCAGGAGCAGAACATGGGAGATCCAGAGGTGGCGGCCGGCGTGTGGCAGTCAGCGGGTCTGGACGCTGCCGCACTCGTGGAGGCGATTCAGACGCAGCCAGTGAAAGATGCGTTGCTGCACAACACGCAGCAGGCCGCTGAGCGCGGCGCTTTTGGTATACCCACCTTCTTTGTCGGTGACGAGATGTTCTTCGGTAAGGAACGCATCATCCAGATCGAGGAGATGATTCAGCAGTCCGGCTGAGTGTCGCCGGCTTGGAATGATTCACAGCGGGCCGGTTTGCGGCTAGCCGAGTGCCCTAAAGTACTTTATGCAATGCATCGAGCATGGCGTTGGGCGCCTCAACCATGATCGTGTGCCCTGCACCGGGTAGCACTTCAACTACCGGCGAGGGAATCGCCTCCTGCAGGGCACGAGTGCTGCGCACGGGGGTCAGTCGGTCTTCGGCCCCAAGAATGAGGAGAGCAGGGCATGCGACCTTGCTAGCCTGATCGGTGCCCGATGCGTACTCATTGCAGGCGCGCATATCATGGAATAACACGCCCGGGCCTGACCGCTCGTAGAGTCGCAATGTGTTGCCGATCATCCAGATGCCCGAATTTCGGTTGCCGCCAAACTGATGGCGCTTGCTGAAGCCCCACTGGGTCAGCATGTCAAACGCGGCGTGATCATCCGCCTCGGCGGCATTGAGGATGGCATCCGACACCGGCATCGGCGAGGTGGTGCCAACCAGTGCAACCGCTCTGACGCGTTCGCTGTGCGAGGCCGCGCACTCGAGCGCGATCAGGCTGCCCAGGCTGTGACCAACCAAAGCGGCATTGGAGATATCCAGTACGTCCAAGACTGCGATCACCCAGCTAGCCATCTCTTCCACCGTGGCCAACGGGCTTCCCGAAGAACGCCCATGACCGGGCAGATCCACTGACACGACATTGTTGCCGTGTCGCGCAAAATGCCGGCTCGCGAGGGTCCACACCGTGTGGTCCATGCCGGAGCCGTGGATAAATACCACGGTGGGCTTGTCTGCCTCGATGTCTCGGGAGTTGGTGTAGCAGTAAGCTGTCTCGCCGTTCACCTCAATGCGCATTAGCGACTGCCCCCCGCTGCCTTGCCCGCTGCACGCAGGCCCTGCTTCAGGTCCGCTATCAGGTCCTTGGGGTCTTCGAGGCCAATTGACAGGCGAATCGTGCCTTCGCCAATGCCGCCCGCGGCCAGGGCCTCGGCATCCATGCGGTGGTGGGTGGTGCTCGCCGGGTGAATGACCAGTGATTTGGCGTCACCAATGTTGGCAAGGTGTGAGAACACGCTGAGCGCATCAACAAAGGCGATGCCTGCTTCACGCCCGCCTGCCAGATCGAAGCTGAATACGGCGCCACATCCGTTGGGCAGCAGCTCCTTGGCGAGTGCTTGGTCGGGATGGCCCTCGAGTTCAGGGTATCCGACCCTCGTGACCTGCTCCTGCTCAAGCAAAAACGATGTGATGGTGCGGGTATTGTCGACGTGGCGATTCATGCGCACGCTGAGTGTCTCGATGCCCTGGAGAATGTGAAACGCCGACGTAGGGGCCATGCAGGCTCCAAAGTCGCGAAGCCCTTCTTTGCGTGCTCGCTGGATCATTGCAGCAGGACCGAATTCTTCAGTGAAAATTAAGTTATGAAACCCTTCGTAAGGCTCTGACAAAGTTGGAAATTTCCCCGACGCTTCCCAGTCAAACTGGCCGCTGTCGACGAGCAGCCCACCAATCACAATGCCGTGTCCGCTCAGGAATTTGGTGGCCGAGTGTTGAATGATGTCTGCGCCGAGCTCGAAAGGCTTGATCAGGTAGGGCGTGGTCGTGGTGGAGTCCACCATCAGGGGCAGCCCGGCGGCATGCGCAACCTCAGCAATAGCCGGAATGTTTAGAACATCAAGGCTGGGATTGCCCAGCGTCTCACCGAATACCAGGCGGGTGTTGTCCTGAATCGCGTTGGCGAACGCCTGAGGGTCTCGGGGGTCTACAAAGGTCGTTTCGATGCCAAACCGGGGCAGGGTGTAGGCCAGAAGATTATGGCTGCCGCCATAAAGCGCTGCGGAGGCCACGATATGTGAGCCGGCGCCCATCAACGTGATGATAGCCAGATGAAGCGCTGCCTGACCGCTGGCCGTCGCAATAGCACCTACGCCGCCTTCCAGCGCCGCGATGCGCTCCTCGAGCACGGCGTTGGTGGGGTTACTGAGCCGCGAATACACGTGTCCGGCGCGCTCAATGTTGAAGAGCGATGCCGCGTAATCCGAGTCGGGGAAGCAAAAGGATGCCGACTGGTAGATCGGCGTCGCTCTCGCGCCCGTCGCGGGATCAGGTTGCGCACCGGCGTGTAGCGCCAGTGTGTCGAGGCCTGGGTAGTCAGGTCCTGCCATGATGTGCTCCTTGTGGCGTCACGCCGTCAGATACTGAGGCCGCCGAGTTTTGTCTCCAGGTATTCTTCAATACCCTCACGTGCGCCCTCCCGGCCCAAACCGCTCTCTTTCATGCCACCGAAAGGCGCCGCGGCGCTGGTGGGATTAATGTCGTTGATACCGATAATGCCAAACTGTAGCTGTTCAAAGGTGCGTAACGCCCGGGCCAGGTTCTGGGTATAGATATAAGCCGCCAAACCATAGTCTGTGTCGTTGGCCATGGCGATCACATCGTCCTCATCATCAAAGGGCACCACTGCAGCGACAGGCCCGAAGGTTTCCTCACGATAGATGAGCATCTCTGGCGTGACATTACTGAGTAGCGTAGCACCGTAGAAGCATCCCCGGTCCAGACCGTTCTCGGTCAAGCGCGAGCCGCCCGCAAGCAGGGTTGCTCCGTGACTGATGGCGTCCTGTACTTGTCGGTCCACCTTTTCGATTGCCGACTCATTAATGAGCGGGCCGATACTGTTCGCCGGATCCATGCCGTCACCCGCTTGCATGCCGCTCACGCGGGCCTGCAGGGTCTCAAGGAAAGGATCAAGGATACGTCGCTGCACGAATATCCGATTCGGGCTGATGCAAGCCTGACCGGTGTTGAGAAACTTCACCAGCGACACCCCTTTGGCGGCATGCACCGGATCGGCATCGTCATAGACGATGAAGGGCGCGTGACCGCCGAGCTCCATCGATACCCGCTTGAGCTGGGGCGCGCAGGCTTGTGCCAGATGCTTGCCCACCGCGGTGGAACCTGTAAACGTCAGTTTGCGGACCGCGGGGTGAGTGCAGAACACTTCGCCGATGGGCTTTGGGTCGCTCGCCGTGACCAGATTGGCAACGCCCGTAGGCAAGCCGGCCTGCTCAAGAATCTTGAAGACGGCGATGGCGCAGAGTGGCGTGCTTTCGGCGGGCTTTAGCACCACGGTGCAACCCGCGGCGAGCGCCGGGCCGAGTTTTCGCGTCAGCATGGAGATGGGGTAGTTCCAGGGGGTGACCGCAGCGACAACGCCGACAGCTTGCTTTTGCACCAGAAACCGCTGATCTGATCGCGCAGACGGAATGGTCTCTCCGTACACCCGCTTTGCTTCTTCAGCGAACCACAGCAGAAAATCCGCCGCGTACTTCACCTCATTCATGGATGCCTTCAGCGGCTTACCTTGCTCCCGGGTCATTAGCTCAGCCAGCTCGCGTTGGCGCTCAAGCATTAGCTGGTAGGCACGATACAACACCGCTGACCGGGCATAGGCCGTCTCGTTCATCCATGCGGGCAGTGCCGCACTCGCCGCATCAATGCCGCGCGTAGCGTCTTGCTCAGTGCCATCGGCAACCTGGCCAATCTCCTCTCCCGTCGCAGGATTAAAAACTGGGAAAGTGGGCGTGTCGGTCTGCCATTCACCGTTGATCAGCATCCTCAGATCTCCTCTGCTCGGGCATTGGCGCGTCGCGCTTATTTAGCCCGAGAAAAAACGCGCGCAGGGTAGCACGAATACAGTGCTTGATTGCCGCAGCGACGGGGCTTCAGGCCCTGACAATCATTGTGGGGAAGAGCAGAGGATTGTGTCGAGTGCTGAGAGTATCGAGTCGTGCGTGAAGTGGGTCAGGATCCCGTGTCCGCTGATGGATCAGCGGCAGCTTCCATCAACAGCGAGCGCACGTCGTTAGCAACGGTGTCAGCATGTAGAAACGAGGTGCTGTAGATGTTGCGAATCTGGCGGGATTCATCGATAAGAAACACGCGCAGGATATGCGACATCGTGCCCATGTATTCGCCATTCTCGTCATAGTCTCGGATCACCCACTGACCATAGGCGTTGAGGATGGGGTCCAATGTGGTGGCGCCATCCGTGGTGAGGAACTGCCAGTCAAAATCCCCCGCGCGAAACTGCGACCCGTACGCGTCGATCACGTCAGGCGTATCGAATACCGGGTCAAAACTGAAGCTTACCAGGCGCGCTCTATCCGCAGTCTCGGGGTCTGCCCGCAGAGCATCTTGGACGCTCCGCATCACGTAGGTAGCCAGAGGGCAGCCGTTCACGTCATCGCAGGTAGTGAAAATAAAGCTCAGGACAGTGGGCTTGCCGCCGAGGAAATCATGGAGCTGTGCTGAATTGCCGTCACTGTCGATCACCGCGCCATCTGCTGCGCTACCCATGGCCGGGAGGGCGTAACTGCCGGGCTCCGGCGGCGTGAAGGACAAGGGCGCGTAGCCCGGGGCCAGTACCACAGGCGGTTTGTGCTCGTGGGGGGCACAGAGTGCGGATGCACTCCATGCCCAGATCAGCAGGAGGAGGGTACCGCGCACGCTGGTATCAGTGCGCGGGTGGTGTCGTGATCAGGCCTGACGGCGATTGAGCGGTCATACCGCCATACAGCGCGTGAGCGCCGAATCGCATCTGGTGTGGGGCGCCTAGGCCAAGCTCGATAAAGTCGAGATTAAATTCTGGCGTCATCGTCTTGCCGTCCCACTTGTAGAGCTTGAAGTACTGCAGATCATTTCCCTCGGAAGCGGCGGTCTTGTCCCAACTCGCTAGCAGCGACGAGGTGTAATAGAGCCGCTCGCCGTCCCAGCTCTGGGAGACCATGTTCACCTGTTCGCCGATCTGCTCTTCCATGATCTGCGTCGGTGCGAAAGGATCCGAAATGTCATACAAGCGAGTCAGCCCATCGTTCCAGGTGTTGATCCACAGGTGGTTGTCGTCGGCGGAGATCGAGATATCCACGGGCAGAGGTATCTTGCTGGCGTCACCAATATCCGCCACCGCTTTCGCCTGCCACTCGCCGGCCTCATCTTCGTAGATTAACCAGACCTTGGAGGTGAGGGCGGTAGTGGTGAAGCAGTAGTTTGAGCGAGAGCCCCAGGCGCAGCGGATTTCGAGCGGCGCACCAGGCACATCCAACACCTTTTTGGGCTTTCGGGTATGCAGGTCCCAAATAACGACGGTGTTGCCGAAACGCTTCATCGCCTCGGCGTCGCCCATCATCTTGCCGAGGTTCATCATGTAGTTGTTCCAGCCGGTGAACGAGGACGTCAGCAGCACATTGCGTCGTGGTAAGGCGCGCGCGTCGTATCCATAGCCGTCCGCGAAGTTTCCAGACTTCTCGGCACCCTGCAGGTTGTCATCGGTGGGCATCCAGACGCTGGTGATGAAATCGCCGCCGTTGGTGTACTCCGCCATGCCGGTGCGGCCGCCGTGGTCGCGGTTATTGGACAAACCGGTGATCAGCATGCGTCCGGGTAGCGCATAGTTGGTGTGGGGCCCGACCACGCCGCCAGTTTTCTCAACGAAGTCATCGATGGTGCGGTGCAGCTTAGGCGCCGCAGGGTCTGTATGGACATCGAAGATGAAGATTTTGCTGGTGTCCAAACCCGAAGCCCACAGGTAGCGGCGATCATCGGTCAGGCCTGAGTGGTGCGCTTCGTGGCGGCCACCCATGGAGATCGAGTGGATGACCTGCGCATAGGTCTCGGAGTCCGGGTTAACGTCTACCGTGACGAGTTTGTCCTCACCGTCGCCAACGCCTTCAAGACCCAGCGTCCAGATATACACATAGTCTTCCTGGCCCACGATCTTGGCCATATACGGTGACATGCAGGTCTCGTCTGCCGACGTCGGTTGCACCAGCACGGCCAGCGCAATCAGCGCTGAGAAAAATCCTTTGATTATCATGATTGTCCCCAAATTTTTCTGCCACAATTAGCTGGATGCTATCACCTTCAGCCAAGACTGCGAATTGTTTTCGGAACTCGGTAAAACGGGTTGGGGCGCTGTGTTTGGGTGGCTTTTTATGGCTCTGCCTGCAATTGACTGGCGTGTTCGCGGCTACCGCCCCCCCCCTGACTGATGGGGCCCACACGGTGGGTCTAGCCGATTCACGGGCGGGGTATGAGTCGGTGTCTTATGTCACCGATTCAAAGGTGGTTATACAAACGCTTGGGGACCGGCAGCCGCTGTTCAAATTGAGCGTGAACCCACCGCTTGGCCTGCCTGCAGTGACCAGTCAGCTAGATCCCGCGGAAATCGATTTGGGGCGACAGCTGTTCTTCGACCGGCGCCTGTCAAAAAACGAGACGCTGTCTTGTGCCATGTGCCACATCCCCGAGCAGGGCTTTACCCAGAACGAGCTAGCGACGCCTGTGGGTCATTTAGGGAAGGGCGTGCGGCGCAATGTGCCGTCGCTCTATAACGTGGCTTTTGCTGAGGCCCTTTTCCTCGACGGGCGGGAGCGGTCACTGGAAGCACAGATCTGGTCGCCACTGCTTGCTGAGAATGAAATGGCGAACGAGTCTCGCGAAGCGGTGCTGGCAAAGCTGGCCTCAAACGATTTTTATAGAGAGCGGTTTGCGGAGATCTTCGAGGAGGGCCTCACCGAGAGCGCCCTGGGGCGGGCCCTGGCCGCCTATCAGCGCGCGTTGCTGTCTGGC
>CESZ01038508.1_pt1 | contig 12453 bp, 10 predicted proteins | sample 531081 | NCBI WGS metagenome assembly CESZ01 (sample SAMEA2621260, study PRJEB7988) | marine metagenome | biome: marine biome (ENVO:00000447); feature: surface water layer (ENVO:00002042); material: "saline water (ENVO:00002010), including plankton (ENVO:xxxxxxxx)" | depth 5 m | reverse complement strand
TGAGAGAAGAACTAAATATTAGAGAAAAAAATAGAAGTACGGAGAAAATTTTAAACATAATTTACTTTTTTATAATTTTTATCAAAAGCACAATGTTCAAAAAATAAGGGAGAACAACACACTTTTTATACAACTTATCAAACATTAAAATACACAAGAGGTCGCTAAATCCTTAGACTATTGAATATATACCCAATACGATTGAACATTCATTATCTCTTGTTGAATATTAAAATTTATCAAAAATAATATTAATATTACACTAAAAGAACTCTTTTGTTCTTATAAACTATTGTTTTAGAAAGATATAGCACTTCAAAAGGGAGAAATACTACTTGTTTGTTGCTTTACGAAGATGAAAAAAGCTTTTTATACAAAAAAGGATTTAGCATAGTAAATTAAAATTTACAGGCAAATATAGAAGATGAACTAAGTATTTACTACATGTAAATTAAGTAAAAACACTTAGTGATTACCAACGTTATTTATAGGTTATTTCAGAGCTTTAATAGCTCCTCTCGAACAATGGCTGAAATGATTTTGCCATCTGCTTTTCCTGCAAGCTTTTTGGTAAGGGACCCCATACATTTTCCCATATCCTGCGGTCCAGATGCACATATAGATTCAATAGTAGATTTCACTTCGATACGAATCTCATCTTCGCTTAACATATTGGGTAAAAACTCTTTAATTATGTTGGCTTGATCAAGTTCCTCTTTTGCTAAATCAGGTCTTTTCTGCTGGACATACAGCTCATAGGTCTCCTTTCTTTGCTTGAATAGCTTCATACATATCTTTAGCACGACATCGTCACCCACATCATTTCCGGACCCTGAGGTAGCCTCGACCATGATTTTAGATTTGATATCGCGCAGGGCGGATAGGCGAACCTTATCTTTAGCGCGCATGGCATCCTTTATTGCCTGGGTAATTTCGTCTGAAAACCCCATTAATCTACGTTGTCGTGTAAAAAACTGTTATCACTCAAATCAGAACCTCCATTCTCATCATCAGATAGCCCAAACCTACTAGGTTTTTCTTCACTTGGTTTGCTGTTATCTAAGAACAAAGATCTTCTTTTAAAAGCAGGTTCTTTTTCATAATCTGAAATTCCCTCTGCGTTTTTAAGTTTAGCGGTGTGTTCTTCAATTTTATTCACACGTTCCTCTGTCATTTTCTGATGTTCTTGCGCACTTGGTTTCTCATTAACCTCTTCGTCTTCATCAAGTTGGTGCTTAACAACATCTTCCTCAGAAAATAGATCGTGTTGAGTTTCAGCATCATTTAATGCATCTGTCACTATGGTCTCACTAATTTCCCAAGACAAGGGAGTAGATGATTCGTGTTCAATCACGGTTTCTTTTGTTTCCTCATCTTCACTTAAATCATGAACTACGAGCTCTTCCGAAGACAGGTCAATAGCGTCTACCATATTAACGGACTCAGTAGTCGGATCAACGGTTTTAACAAATGGCTCATCTTCCGCCTCTGCTTTAGAATCTGTTTCTGTTGGACTTACAGGATTTGACAAGGGCTGTTTGATCTCTTTGACGGATGCATCCTCCAAGGGTATATTGATTCTTTCTGCTGGCTTTCCAAGAGGTACAATTAGATCTTCTGAAGTTGCAAAACCTGTTGCTATAATCGTTACAGAAAGTTTATTTCCTAGAGAATCATCACAACCCACACCGAAAATAACATCAGCTGTTGAACCTGCCTCATCCTGAACATAATCGGTAATTTCACCCATTTCATCCATGGTAATTTCATTTGAGGAACAATAGCTTATGTTTAGTAAAATATAATTTGCACCAGTAATGTCATTATCATTTAATAAAGGTGAAGCCAACGCAGCAGTCACGGCTTCCATTGCACGATCTTCGCCTTCTGCTTGTGCCGAACCCATAATGGCATGACCACTATCTCGAAGAACAGTATTGACATCATTAAAATCTGTATTGATCAAACCGGTTCTTGAGATAAGTTCCGCGATGCCTTTAGCGGCAACAGTTAAAATATTATCTGCATGTGCAAAAGCAGCTGTTAAGCCCATGTTTTTTCCGAAATCACGCAGTCTTTCGTTGCTAATAATTAACAAGCTATCTACATTTTGACGCATACGCTCTAATCCAGCTTCAGCCTGAATACGACGTTTCTTACCTTCAAAATTGAATGGAACCGTGACGATTCCAACAGTAAGTATACCGAGGTCTTTTGCGATTTGCGCAATCACCGGACCAGCACCTGTTCCAGTTCCGCCACCCATACCCGCGGTTACAAACAGCATTTTAGTGTTCTGACTCAATAGTTCTCGAATATCTTCTAGGTTCTCTAAGGCCGCATTCTCTCCTACTTCCGGCATCATTCCTGCACCTCGACCTTCGGTGAGTTCTGTTCCTAGTTGAATCTTGTAGGGGACCGGAGAAATATCCAATGCTTGGCGGTCTGTGTTACAGACAATGAAATCGACACCTTGAATCCCTTGATTAAACATATGATTTACGGCGTTACTTCCGCCTCCCCCTACTCCAATTACTTTAATATCGGAGCTGTTTTCCTTTGGTATGTCAAATTGCATATCTATAATTTTAAAGTTTACTATTATTCTTCATCACCTAAGAGATCCTTGACCCCTTTGAGTACTTTATCAAAAAATTTACCTTTTCTTTCAGGCTCTTCTTCTTCGGTGTCTTCAACAATCCTTGCATTCTTTTCGAATCCTTTTAATACAAGACCAATACCTGTAGAATATATTGGACTTGTCAAAGGCTCATCATTAGTATTGGCAAGATGTTCATTAGGGTAACCAATACGCGCATCCATTCCTGTTAAATACTCAAATAATTGAGTAAGGTGCTTTAGCTTGGAACCGCCACCTGTAATGACAATACCACCGATGATTTCTTTTGCATATCCTGAATTTTGAATCTCATTATTTACCTTTTCAATAATCTCGACCATACGGGCTTCAATTATAGAAGCTAAATTCCGAACTGTAATCTCTTTAGATTTTTGTCCGCGAAGTCCAGGTATACATACTACTTCTTTTTCACTGCTTTCTGAAGCCAAAGCACTTCCAAATTTAACCTTGAGCTTTTCAGCATGTCTTTCTAGTATTCTACAACCTTTTTTAATGTCTTGGGTAACAATGTTTCCACCATACGGTATTACTGCAGTATGTCTAATGATCCCATCATGGAAAATCGCCACATCTGTGGTACCTCCACCAATATCGACAAGAACAATACCTGCTTCTTTTTCCTCATCACTCAAAACCGCATCAGCTGACGCTATTGGCTCAAGAATTACTTCACTTATTTTAAGTCCTGCACGCTGGACACAATTGTATATATTTTTAACGTTACTGACCTGTCCTGTAATAATATGGAAATTTGCCTCCAAACGAACACCTGCCATTCCCACGGGTTCCTTTATACCCTGCTCACCATCAACATTATATTCTTGAGGAATGACCGTAATAATTTCTTCACCGGGGTTCATTACTAGGTCATACATATTATTTATAAAGGTTGTGATGTCAGCTTGAGATATTTCCTCCTCTCTATTTTTTCTTGTATAACTATCGCTGGTTTGCATACTTCGAATATGCTGACCAGCAATTCCAACTACAACATGACTTAGCTTCAAATTACCTTCTTTACAATTCTGTTCTGTATCTTCTATAGCAGCAAGGATAGAATTGATTGTTTGTTCAATATTGGAGACAACTCCTTTTTTTACGCCCAAAGATGGACTCTTCCCACGAGAGATAATTTCTATTTTACCGTGATTGTTTTTAACCCCGACAAAACATGCGATTTTTGTGGTCCCAATATCAAGACCAACAACAACGGATTTTTTTCCAGATTCAGCTGGCTTTTCTGCAAACGACTTGTCCTTCATATTTTAAACTTATTTCACTGTACTTATTCCATCCCTCAAACGGCATTGCTTCCTGATAAAACACTTTGAGCCTTTGGAACTTATCCTCTACCTCTTTTACTGATCTTGCCTTGCCAAAAACAATTTTTTGCTTTCCCACTACCGGAATCATTATAAACTCATGATTTTCATCGCAATAAACCTGGCCTATTAATGATTGCAGTAAGGGATCCTTACAAACATAATTTGAAATGCGATAGATATCATCAAGTAGCTTAATACTTTTCAAGGAGTCGTTGTTGATAATCAAATTGACATTTTCACTATCAATTCTGTCTGGTATCTCACCAGAAAAAACGAGTGCCCTAGCGGTATGGATTGATGACCTTCCCATCTTGTTACCATCTGCATCTAAATAGAATGATTTATGACCCTCAGGAAAAATTCTTGCCAAGGGCTTGATTAATTCTAAGTCTATTGACCACGCACCCTTTAAACCCTTATATACCTGAACATGCCTTACCTCTGGCATCGTATCTAAAGTAGCCTCTGTTTTGAATATATCAAGTGATAACACCTCATTCCCTTTTTCAAATATCTGATGTGTTTTCAAACGATTAAGTACTTCTTGATGTGTTAAAAATGTATCCGCTCCAAAGACCGTTATTTTAATTTCAGGATCATTCAAAGCAACAACCGCCTCTTTCTTGTGTTCAAAAAACAATATGATGGCAACGCCTGTAAAAAGCAAAAACCAGAGTAAAAATCTCATCCAATTTTTCATGATATAGCTTCTATGTTTTGGATTAAAATATTTTTCAATGGCTCAACGATTTCTCCAATATCTCCGGCGCCAATAGTCACGATCACACCTTTCTTTTTTTGCTTCATTACCTCAAGAACACCCGTAGAACTCAAAACATCTTTATTTTTTAAATTAACCATAGAAAGTAACCATTCACTGGAAATCCCTATAATTTCTGGTTCACGAGCCGGATAAATGGGCAAAAGAATAAGAGAATCAAAGCGCGAAAGCTGTTCTGAAAAAGCGTCGCCAAAATCCCGCGTTCTAGAGTATAAATGTGGTTGAAAAACAGCACTAATTTGCTGATCAGGATACATCATTCTTAATGAATCAATAAGCGATTTGAGCTCTTCAGGATGGTGCGCATAATCATCAATGTATATTAATTCTGAGGTCTTTATTTGGACATCAAACCTTCTTTTCACACCTTTAAAGGAAGACAATCCATGCTGAATTTCGGTCACAGGTAAACCTAGCTGATCGAGCAATGCAATACACGCCAATGCGTTTGAAACATTATGAATACCAGGAAGACCTAGATGAAACTTAACCTTGCCTGATGATTTAGTATTTACAAAAAATTGCATTTGGCCATCTACATAGGATAGATTAAACGCATTGTAATCCGCTGTATCTGAATCAATACCGTATGAAACAGATGGGCAAAGTGTGGGTAATGATATTCCCTCTTTTACAATGCACACACCATTTGGATCTATCTTCATAGCATACTGACGAAAGCCATCCTTAAAACTAGAAGCATCCCCATAAACGTCGAGATGATCTGGATCCATCGCAGTAACAATACTGGCAAAAGGCGATAAATAAAGAAAAGACCTGTCGAATTCATCGGCCTCAACAACCACCCATTCTGATTGCTCATTTAGCAATAAATTAGAATTTGTATTCGAGGCTATCCCTCCAAGGAACGCATTGCATTTCCATGGACTTTGGTCAAGTATATGTGAAAGCATTGCACTCGTTGTAGTTTTACCATGTGTGCCAGCAACACACAAGCCCTTCATGAAGCGAGTGATTAACCCTAAAGCTTCTGCTCTTTTATAAATTGTGTATCCTTTATCTTTAAGGTATATAAGCTCTTTATGCGCATCAGAAACAGCAGGAGTGTAGATCACTAATGTCTTTTCTGGAGTAGAAACATAATTTTTCACTTTTTCACCATGATCCTCAAAATGAATGTGACAACCTTCATTCGATAGTGCTTCTGTCAACTCGGATTTAGTTCGATCATAACCCGAAACATCTTTTCCATTGGCTTTAAAATACCTTGCTAACGCAGACATACCAATACCGCCTATTCCAATAAAATAGAAATTTGTATAATCTGTCAATTTATTTCTCATATTAGCTTAAAAGGGTTTCACAGGCATCTACAATATCTTCTGTTGCATTAGGTTTTGCTAGCGACTTCATATTTCTAGACAATTCCATTTTCTTTTCTTCATTTTCAACCAAGGCATAAAGTGCAGGAACTAAGTCTTCACGGACATTTGCATCCCTCATAAGCAAAGCTGCATTGACACTGACCAATGCCATCGCATTTTTTGTTTGGTGGTCTTCTGATACATTCGGAGAGGGAACCAAAATGACTGGCTTACCTACTAAGCATAATTCAGATACAGATAAGGCGCCTGAACGAGAAACAACGATGTCTGCTGCTGCGTAGGCAGCATGCATTTTAGAAATAAATGGCATGAGCTTTATTTGCGTCGGAATATCCTTGATTGACTCATTAATTTGGTCTATATATCCTTTACCACATTGCCATATAAATTGAAGCTTCTCATTAGAAATATGTTCTATATTTTTCAGCATAGAATCATTGAGCGTTTTAGCACCAAGGCTCCCACCTATCACCAACACAGTCTTATGTAATGGAGACAAACCAAAACCCTCAAGCGCAGCTTCTTTTGTGATTTCAATATTGCTTAATTCTTGACGAACTGGGTTGCCCGTCAATTTGATTTTTTCTTTTGAAAAAAACTGTTCAAGATTTGCGTAAGCCGTGCATATAAGACTGGCCTTTTTGGAGAGTAAAATATTGGTTTTACCAGGAAAAGAATTTTGCTCCTGAATCACAGTAGGGATACCTAATATTTGAGCTATTTTAAGGGTTGGACCACTCGCATAACCACCAACGCCGATCACCAATTGCGGCTTAAATCGTTTAATAATTCGACGCGCTTTCAAAAGACTATTGAATAGCTTAAAAGGGAGCAAGAAATTTGAAAAAGTCAATTTTCTTTGTAGTCCAACGATTGGCAAACCTTCAATGGAGTATCCCGCCTTAGGAACACGTTCCATTTCCATCTTTCCCTCAGCCCCCACAAATAAAATGTCTACCTGAGGGTTTCTTCTCTTTATTTCATCCGCAATCGCTATAGCTGGAAAGATATGTCCTCCCGTACCACCACCTGAAATCACAACCCGATTAATCTGTTCCTTCATCGCTATTTAATTCAAATGATGTAGCTGTTGCCGTTAATTTATTGTTCTTTTTAGCTATTGACTGCACAATTCCAATAGAAATACAGGCCATTATGAGTGCCGATCCTCCCATAGCCAAAAAAGGCATGTTTTGCCCTGTAACTGGCAACAACCCAGTACATACCAACATGTTAATTGATGACTGAAGTAATAAGTGAATTCCGATAGCAAGACAAATATAGGATTCGAACAAAACATCTGTCTTCCAGGCCACCTTTATAATCCTCAGTAAAAGAACCATGTATAAAAACATTAAAAGGAAAGCCGATACTGAACCAAACTCCTCGATAAAGCTAGCAAAATAAAAATCGGCATACGCCTCAGGAATATATCCTTTTAATTTTCCATCACCCACACCCTGACCTGTAAATGAACCATTGTAAATGGCAAGCTTTGCATTGTTGGCTTGGGCATTTGAAATATCAAATTCGGCAGTAGCAGAACCATGGAAATATTTCCGCTCAAACCTTGCCTCCCAAGTGTCGTAACGAGAAAGTAAATTCAACTCAGGAAACGCCTTGTGAATAGTCACTAACAGCAAACCTAAAACGGCCACCGTAGCAAAAATAGCAGCCAGCTTTTTCCATGGAAAACGCCCAATAAAAAGTAACATAAAGGAAAGCATAAAAAGCATGACCGAAGTAGAAAGATTATCCTTAAGAATCAAAAGACAAATGACAACAATTGGTGCTAAAACGGGTAGCACTCCTTCTTTCCAATTATCAAAATATTTTTCCTTTTTAACTAGAAGCTGTGAGAGATACATCAGTAAAGCTAGCTTTGCAAAATCAGATGATTGAAAGGTAAGACCAATAAAAGGAATCCTAATCCAACGATCTGCACCATTGACATTTATCCCAAAAAACATTGTGAAAAGCAACAGCACTATGGCCAAATAATAAGCGAATTTACTGATCTGATAGATATACTTCGAATTCACTCTATGAACTGCGAACATGCTGAAAAACCCTAATATGACATAAACTAAATGCTTTGCCAAATAATAGAATGGAGTACCACCTTCGATCTTAACCAATACAGGCACAAAACTGTAAACGGTTACCAAAGAGAAAGACATAAGTAGTATGACAATCATCCATATGACTGGATCTCCTTTTAGATATTTTAAATAATACCTCATTGATTCAAATGTGTTTCAGAAATATATTTTTCAAAAAACCGGATACTAAATTCACTATCCGAATCAGAAGCGGTGAACAACAATATTCCTGGCTTAAAAGTGAGCTTATTCAAATGATTTATTGCTTCTCTTATTGACGGTACCGAAATGATTTTATTCGAACAATTATCAATACATAGTCCATATACAATACATCTATTAATCTTAGTCTCTACAACATAATTTTTATCCAAGAAGCCTTTGATTTCATTTTCATTACCCACCCATAACAAGTCAAATGGGAAAGATGCAATTGTCTTTTCTAATAATTCCAAATCTGGGTTGTGCCAAGAGAAAGTATCCATTCCTAAATATTTCCCGAGCGGTTTCATCGAAGGTATTGCCCCTTTTAATGTATGGGCAGCCTTACCAGAATTAGAACCTTTGCTCTTGATATGAAGCTTCTTCTTATTCACCTTATAGCATTCTTACTGCTTGCTTAAATTGATTTCCTCTATCCTCATAGCTCTCGAAAAGATCAAAACTCGCACAAGCCGGAGAAAGCAAAACAGACTCCTCTTTTCTAGCCAAACGATAGGCGTAAGCGACTGCTTCAACAGCTGTTCTTGCCTCTACTAGGGTTTCAACCTTCGAAGCAAACGCATCCTTTATTTTCTCGTTGTTCTCACCGAGACAAATAATCGCTTTCACTTTCTCATCAACCAACGGCAAAAGCTCATTATAGTCATTGCCCTTATCAACACCACCAACGATCCATACGGTTGGTCTTTCCATACTCTCTAAGGCAAACCAGGTAGAGTTGATATTCGTAGCCTTGGAGTCATTAATAAATTCGACACCGTTAACCTTGGCGACAAACTCAAGCCTGTGTTCTACATTGACAAAATCCTCTAGACTTTGACGCACGATATCCTTGCGAATTTCTACTATTCTGGCGGCAATCCCTGCTGCCAATGAATTTTGGGTATTGTGCTTACCCTTTAAAGCTAAATCATGAATGGACATAGATAATTGTTCTTTTATATTGATTATTAATTGTTCCGAAATTGAATATCCCCCAATATCCTGAGGGGTTTTTATAGAGAAGCTGGCAACCTTCATATGAAGGCTCAGCGTAGAGATTTTATCGTTTATAACTGGATCGTCAGCATTGAAGATGAACCAATCTTCCTTGGTCTGATTTCTAGTAATGCGAAGCTTTGAATCCGCATAAAGATTCACGTCATTGTTATAACGGTCTAGATGGTCTGGTGTGATGTTTAAAAGAATGGAAACATCTGCTCTAAAAGTATGCAGGTCGTCAAGCTGAAAAGAGCTAAGCTCAATAATAAAATAATCAGGGTCAGAAAGTGAAACCTGCCGAGCAAGGCTTTTTCCAATATTTCCTGCGAATGCGACATTTAAGCCAGCACTCTTGAATATATGAAAGAGTAACATGGTAGTCGTTGTCTTACCGTTACTTCCCGTTATGCAAACTTTTTTGGCATTGGTGAACTTGGAAGCAAACTCAATTTCTGACAGTACATTTATATTTTTATTCGCTAGCTCCCTAAATATTGGAGCATGAGCAGGGATACCTGGAGATTTAATAACATAATTTGAAGCTAAGATTCGTTCAAAATTATGTCCAGACTCCTCGAAATCAATATTTGCCTTCAGCAGCTCTTTTCTATATTGATCTTTTAGAATACCCGCATCCGAGACAAAAACATTCGCACCCATTTTTTTACCAAGTAAAGCTGCGCCAACGCCGCTTTCGCCACCTCCTATAATTGCAATATTTTGACCTTTTATATCCATTAACGGACCTTAAGAGTTACAATAGTTACTACTGCCAAAAGCACGGCTAGAATCCAGAAACGGGCGACAATTTTGGCTTCATGTAATCCTGATTTTTGATAATGATGGTGCAAGGGGGCCATCTTAAAAATACGCCTGCCCTCTCCATATTTTTTTCTAGAATATTTGAAGTAACCCACCTGAAGCATCACTGAGATGTTTTCGATTAGAAAGACACCACACAAAACCGGAATTAAAAGCTCTTTTCTAATTGAAATGGCAAAAACGGCAATAATCCCACCTATGGCAAGACTTCCTGTATCACCCATAAACACCTGGGCTGGGTATGAATTAAACCAGAGAAAACCGATACATGCACCCACAAAGGCACTAATGAATATGACCAGCTCCTCTGCGAAAGGGATGTACATGACATTCAAATAATCTGAGAATCGTACGTGAGAACTGACATATGCAAGAATTGCCAAAGCGATACCCACAATGGCAGATGTTCCAGTTGCCAGACCATCTAGACCATCAGTCATATTTGCTCCATTAGAGACAGCAATAACAATGAAAATGACAATCGGAATAAAAATCAACCAACCATATGAGGAGCTACCCCCCAATAACCATTTATAGTTGAACTCATTGTCCTTTACAAATGGAATTGTTGTGGTCATTTCATCAGTCTCCACCCACTTGAATGATTTATCATCCAACGAATTATGCTGATGACTTACATGCTTTTCCCCGGCTTTGAGGACATAATCGTTTGCAACTCTTTTATGAACAACAACGTCGTCGGAAAAATAAAGTACTGAACCAACAATCAAGCCAACGCCAATTTGACCTATAACCTTAAACTTACCTTTTAGACCCTCTTTATTCTTTTTAAAAACCTTTATATAGTCATCAATAAATCCAATCATACCCAACCAAACAGTGGCAATAATCATGGTAATCACATAAACATTTTCTAACCTCGCAAAAAGAAGTGTTGGTATCAAAATAGCACCGAGGATTATAAGCCCTCCCATCGTAGGTGTTCCTGTTTTTTCTATCTGTCCAGCCAGACCTAAATCTCTAACCGTCTCGCCAATCTGCTGTTTTTGTAAACGGGCGATGATACGCTTTCCAAATACAATAGAAATGATCAACGAAGTAATTAATGCCAAAGCAGAGCGAAAAGAAATATAGCTAAACAGTCCTGCTCCGGGAACATTATAATTATCGAGTAATTCAAATAGGTAATAAAGCATTGTTAAGTCTTTTGGTTTGTAAATTCACTTGCAATTTTATAGTCATCAAAGTCATATCTGACACCGTCAATTTCTTGGTATTTCTCATGGCCCTTGCCCGCAATAAGAATCACATCTAATTCATTAGCAAGCTTCACAGCTAGCTTGATGGCCTCCTTGCGATCTGCGATCACTAAAGCATTATTAAGCTGCTCTTTATCAAGCCCGTTTTGCATATCATTAAGAATAGCATCAGGATTCTCATTCCTGGGGTTGTCTGATGTTAAAATGAGTTGTTCACTCATTTCGCTTGCGATGGCAGCCATAATTGGTCGCTTATCTTTGTCCCTATTACCTCCACAACCCACAACCGTAATTAATCGAGAATTGGTTTGCTTAACCGCCTTAATGGTCTCTAACACATTTTTCAAGGCATCTGGTGTATGGGCATAATCTACGATAGTCGTTGGTCCACCAGAAACTTTTAAGTATTGAAAGCGTCCTTCCACAGATTGAAGATTACTGAGAACACCAAGTGTCTCAATCTTATCCTCACCTAAAAGAGCGGATACAGCATAAACAGCCAGCAGGTTATAGGCATTAAACCTGCCTATTAAACGGGAATAAAACTCAGTATCGTCAAGATTCAAGACAAGCCCTGAAAGCTCATTCTCAAGAACCTTAGCCTTGAAGTCAGCTGGTGTTTTTAGCGCATAGTGAACTTGATTTGCCCTTGTGTTTTGAAGCATCACTAATGCGTTCTTATCGTCCGTATTTACAAGTGCAAAAGCCGATTCCGGAAGGTGATCAAAGAATTGTTTCTTCGCTTTAATATATGCGGAAAAGGTCTTGTGATAATCCAAATGATCGTGAGAAATATTGGTAAATACACCGCCTGAAAAATGAAGACCAAATACCCTATTCTGATCAATAGCATGAGAACTCACCTCCATAAAGCAATGAGAGCAGTGCGCATTTACCATATCACGTAAAAGTTTATTGAGCTCCACCGGATTAGGTGTTGTATGCGTGGCTTTTACGGTATCATTGCCAATTTTATTTACCACAGTTGATAATAAACCTGTTTGATAACCTAG
>CESZ01059012.1_pt1 | contig 12498 bp, 11 predicted proteins | sample 531081 | NCBI WGS metagenome assembly CESZ01 (sample SAMEA2621260, study PRJEB7988) | marine metagenome | biome: marine biome (ENVO:00000447); feature: surface water layer (ENVO:00002042); material: "saline water (ENVO:00002010), including plankton (ENVO:xxxxxxxx)" | depth 5 m | reverse complement strand
GATTCTTTTCTTTCTTACCTCTAAATCATGTGGCTGAACGAATAGTAATAGAAAGTGCCGCACTTTATAAAGGTGGGTCCATTTCATTTGGTGAGTCTATTGACACTTTTGTAGATAACTTAAAAGACACACAACCAACTGTATTTTTTGCCGTACCTAGAATATGGAGTAAATTTCAATCCGGTATTTTTGGTAAAATAAAACCAAATGTAGTTAACACCTTACTTTCAACTCCGATATTATCTTCATTTTTTAGAGCAAAACTTAAAGTAGCTTTAGGACTAGCAGAAGCAAAAATTGTTTTAACTGGAGCTGCATTAACACCAGTTCACTTGAAAAAATGGTATAGAAAGTTAGGTTTAAATCTTAGAGAAGTATATGGTGCAACAGAAGCTTGTGGAGCAGTTACAATAACACCTAAAGATGAATTAAGTGATGTTAATGTAGGTAAGCCCATTGCAGGAAGCAAGATTAAAATAGATGAGCAAACGGGTGAAATTATTTATTTCTCTGAGCAAAATATGCAAGGCTACTACAAAGACCCTGAAAAAACACAAGAAATTTTAAAAGACGGTTGGATTTACAGTGGTGATAAAGGAAAAATTGATGAAAACGGAAGCTTACATATTGTGGGTAGGGTTAAAGATGCCTTCAAAACAGAAAAAGGGAAATATATAACCCCAAATCCAATTGAAGAAAATTTATTAATGAGTGACCTTCTAGAGCAAGCATGTGTAGTAGGGTTAACAACTCCACAACCCATAGCTTTAGTCAATTTATCAGAGAATGGATTAAATAAAGATAACAAACAAGTATCTGTAGAATTAAAAGTCCATATTGAAAAAGTGAACCAAAACTTGGCCAATTATGAACGTATATCAACCATTGTAGTGACTAAAGAGATTTGGAGCGAGCAAAATAAATTACTTACCCCTACTTTAAAAGTAAAGCGAAACAAAATTGATGAAAAATACATGAATAAGTATATTGATTGGCATAGAGAAACTGAAAATATCATCATGGAATCATGAATACTACCAAAGAAATAAAAAGAATATACGAACTACAATCTGACCCAAAGAATGTACTTTCTCTAAGGAACTCCTCTCATCAAGATCGGATTGCCAAAATAAAAAGTATATACAATTATATTTTACATGAAGGCAATCACAAAAGTATTGCAGAGGCTTTATATAAGGACCTTAGAAAATCTAATGAAGAGGTCATTACAACTGAAATGACGCCCGTTATTCTTACCATAAAAGAAGTATGTAAAAATCTTAAACAATGGATGAAAGACGAACATGTACCCTCACCTATTACTATGGTTGGGATGTCATCTTTTATTAAATACGAATCAAAAGGAAATATTCTCATTATAGGACCATGGAATTATCCATTTCAACTTACCATATATCCTTTAGTATACGCCATAGCTGCAGGAAATACAGCTATCATTAAACCCTCAGAATTTTCTTCTCATACTGCAAATGCCTTAAGCATCATGATAAAGGCATTATTTGATGAGAATGAAGTGGCAGTAATAGAAGGTGGAATACCAGAAGCTACTGAATTATTGAAACTACCATTTAATCATATTCACTTTACTGGAAGTCCCAAAGTAGGTAAAATAATAATGGAAGCCGCAGCTAAAAATTTAACTGCTGTTACATTAGAATTGGGTGGTAAATCTCCTGTTATCATTGATGGAACTACCAATGTTAATTCTACAGCTGAGAAAGTATGTTGGGGCAAAACCATGAATAGTGGCCAAACATGTATAGCTCCAGATTTTGCTATTGTACATGAATCGGCACACCAAAAATTTGTAGAAGGATTTAAAATAGCATGTGATAAATTTTACAATGCTGAAAATAAAGGAATTGATCAATCAAGTGATTATGGTAGAATCATCAATGATTCCAATTTTGACAGGGTAAACGAATTGCTAGAAGATGCCAAAGAAAAAGGAGCTAAAATAGAATTTGGTGGTAAAGTGGAAAAAGGAGACAAATACATTCAACCGACTTTACTTACAAATGTCAACAAGAATATGAAGGTCATGCAAGATGAAATCTTTGGGCCTATTCTTCCAGTTATAACTTATAAAAACAAGGAGGAAGTTGTTGATCTACTGAACACCTACCCTTCTCCTCTTGCTTTATATATTATGAGTAATAAAAAAGAAGCTATAGATTATTTTTTAAATAATACTGTTGCAGGTGGAACTTGTATCAATGAACTAATGCTAACATCTGTAAATCCCCATTTACCTTTTGGAGGAGTAAACAATAGTGGTGTTGGAAAAACTGGTGGTAAACACAGCTTTATGGATTTCTCCAATCAAAGAGGAGTGATTAAGCGGAAATTCGGAAATAGTTTAAAGCTAATCTATCCCCCATTCAATAAGAACATATTCAAATATTTTCAAAAAGTCATAAAAATATAATATGAAGAAAAGAACCGCATTTATAACAGGAAGTAGCAGAGGAATTGGGAAAGCCATTGCTTTGCGTTTAGCAAAAGAAGGGTACAATATTGCAGTAGCTGCTAAAACAACAACTCCTCATCCAAAATTAGAAGGTACTATATACACTGCTGCTGAGGAAATTGAAAAAGCTGGAGGAAAAGCACTCCCACTTGTAGTAGATATAAGGGATGAGGATACCGTAAAAACAGCCATACAAAAAACAGCAGATGAATTTGGCGGTATAGATATCGTTGTAAACAATGCTAGTGCCATTTCACTGACTATGATTCAGGATACGGAAATGAAGCGATATGATTTAATGCACGATATTAATGTTAGAGGAACATTTATGGTTTCAAAACATTGTATACCTCATTTAAAAAATAGCGAAAATCCCCATATTTTAACTTTATCTCCACCAATTGATATGGACCCAAAATGGTTTGGAGCACATTTAGCTTACACCATGAGTAAATACGGCATGAGCATGACCGTTATTGGACAAGCTGCTCAACTAAAAAATCATGGAATTGCATCAAATGCACTTTGGCCAAGAACAACTATTGCCACTGCTGCAGTTAAAAATTTATTGGGAGGTGATAGCATTGTAAAAGTAAGTAGGAAGCCAGAAATAATGGCCGATGCTGCTTATGAAATACTAAAAATGGATGCTTCTTCTGTAACAGGTAATTTTTTCATAGACGAATATGTACTAAGAGATAGTGGAGTTAAAGATTTTGACCATTATGCTGTTGATCCATCCATGAGTTTAATGAAAGATCTTTTTTTGTAATGAATACAAACTATTTCACATCAGAACACCAATTATTTAGAAAATCTCTGAGAGATTTTTTAGATCGTGAAATAGTACCCCATATCGATGAATGGGAAGAAAAAGGAGAAATACCTGTTTCTGCTTTTAATAAACTTGGCCAAATGGGTTATTACGGACTGGGATTTGAAGAAAAATTTGGAGGAATACAAACCGATATTTTTTACACTATAATTCTAGTTGAAGAATTAAACAAATGCAATTCTGCTGGCACAGCTGCATCACTTCTATCACACTCTACTCTGGCATTAGAACATTTATCCAAAAATGGATCAGATTTTTTAAAAACAAAATACTTAGAACCTGGTATAGCAGGAAAAATTATTGGTTGCTTAGCCATTTCTGAACCACAGGCAGGATCTGATGTTTCTAACATTCAAACTAAAGCAGAAGAAAAAGAAAGTTATTACCTCATAAATGGGGCAAAAACATTTATTACCAATGGAGTAAAAAGTGACTTTTATGTGGCAGCCGTTAGAACAGGAGATAAAGGTTACGATGGCATCAGCATGATGGTTATTGACCGAAAAAGTGAAGGAGTGCAAACCAACAGATTGAAAAAATTAGGCTGGCATGCATCAGAAACAGCAGAAATAGCTTTTGACAATGTAAAAGTTCCTAAAGAAAACTTGATTGGTGAAATCAACAAAGGCTTTTACTACATCATGGAAAAGTTTGAATTAGAGAGATTAATTCTTTCTAGTGGCGCATTGGCATCTGCAGAATACGCATTGACATATGGCTTACAGTATATGTCTGAACGTGAAGCTTTTAACAGACCGCTTAATAAATTCCAAGAACTAAGACATAGAGTGGCACAACTCTCTGCAGAGCTAGAATGCTTAAAAGCATTTAACTACCAAATATGTCAGGCATTACAGCAGAAAGAAGACGTAACAAAAGAATGTGCTATGACTAAACTCTTATGCACTGAATTTATGGACAAACTAAGTTATCAGGTACTTCAATTTTTTGGAGGTTATGGATACATGGAGGAATATAAAGCAGCTAGAATTTTTAGAGACAGTAGAATTGGTACAATTGGTGGAGGAACATCTGAAATCATGAGAGAAATTATAGCTAAATCAATAATAGGATAAATAAAACACAATGAAAAACTACTATTTTAATGAAGACCACGAACTTTTTAGACAAGGATTAAAAGATTTCCTCAATAAGGAAGTCGTTCCAAACATAGAAAAGTGGGAAGAAGAACAACGTATACCCAAAGAGATATTTAAAAAGTTTGGAGACATGGGATATTTAGGCCTTAACTACCCAGAAAAATACGGTGGAATTGATGCTGATTTCTTTTATGCAGTTGTTTTTACGGAGGAAATCTCTAAAGTATTTTCGGGTGGGTTTATGGCTGCATTCGCGGTTCAACAGTTTATGTCTAGTCCCTATTTGATGAAACATGGGTCTGATTTTATCAAAGAAAAATACTTGACAAAAGCTATTTCAGGAGATGCTATATGTTCTATAGCTATTACTGAACCAAATGCAGGGTCTGATGTAGCTAATATCAGAACCACAGCAGTAAGAGATGGCGACTATTATATTGTTAATGGATCAAAAACTTTTATTACCAGTGGTGTTTATGGAGATGTACTTATAACAGTTGTGAAAACTAATCCAAATGAGGGATTTAATGGAATTAGTTTATTGGTTATTGATCGAAATGCTGAAGGGGTATCAGCAACAAAATTGAAAAAACTAGGTTGGCATGCTTCTGATACTGCTGAATTATCTTTTGATAATGTAAAAGTGCCTGTAGAAAATTTATTAGGTGAAGAGAACCATGGGTTTTTCTATTTAATGGATGGTCTTCAATTAGAAAGATTAGTGGGTGCTATTGGAGGATATGCAGGGTCTGAAGCTGCATTAGACTACTCACTACAATATATGTCTGAAAGAGAAGCTTTTGGTAGACCAATTAATAAGTTTCAAGTATTGAGACATCGGGTAGCTCAAATGGCATCTGAAATAGAAAGCATAAAATATTTTGTATACCATTGTTGTAGGCTACATGCAGAAGGAGAATATGTGGTTAAAGAGTGTTCAATGGCTAAATTATTGGGTACAGAGTTATCTGATAAAGTTATGTACCAATGTCTACAATTTTTTGGAGGATATGGCTATATGGAAGAATATAAAATGGCTCGAATGTTTAGAGACAGCCGTATTGGAACGATTGGTGGAGGAACATCAGAAATTATGAGGGAAATAATTGCCAAAATGGTTATTGATGATAAATCCTATCAAAAATCTACTCAAACACCTATTATAAATACAAAAGCTACAAATGGATCTGCAAATGGATCTATGAATAATAAAACAAACAATCAAAAAACAACAACTATGAGTTACGAAAGTACATTTAACACAATGAAAGAAAAAGCAGAAAGTGCACAACCATTGGGTTCAGTATTAAAATTAAATTTTGGTGAAAACAGAATTGTTATAGATGGCACAAATGGAGCCAATAATGTTACTGGAGATGATATTGATGCCAATTGCACTGTAGATGTAAGCCTAGATGATTTCACATCTATGCTAAATGGCGATTTAAATCCTATGGGAGCATTCATGTCAGGGAAAATGAAAGTGAAAGGAGATACTGGAGTAGCCTTAAAACTGCAAACTTTATTCAGTTAATATAAATTGAACAGAGATAAAAAAATAGTAATCATAGGTGCCGGCCCTGCCGGTGCCTCTACTGCATATTACCTGACTGAACAAGGTTATCAAGTTACCGTTTTAGAAAAAGAGGCTTTTGTAGGTGGAAGAACACATGGTTATGAAGATAATCAAGTGAGATTTGATACAGGAGCTAGTTTTTTTACCAACTTTTACCCATTGCTAAAAGAGCTTGTAAAGAAGCTTAATATAGAACATGAAGTCATTGAACTGGAAAGAAAAGTTGGTTTAAAGTACCATGATCAAATTGCAGAATTTAGATTTGGGAGTTTTAGTTCTTTTTGGAATCTACCATTTATTAATAATAAAGATAAATGGATCATGATTTGGAATACCATTAAACTTTCACTTAAAAGGAGTAAACTAGATTTGGTTTCTCCAGATAAGCTAGCAGCAGTTGATGATGCATCAATAGCCGATTGGGCTACAGAAAAAATGTCTAAAAATATTTACCACTTCCTAATTAGACCAGGTGTAGAACCATTTTGGTATTTCTCATGTAACGATGTATCTAGAGCCATGACAACAGTGCTTCAAGCTAGAGCTGCTGATGCTAAATTTTACACCTTTCAACATGGTATGGCAAGAATTTCTGAAAAACTTCTAGAAAAAAGCGATTTAAAATTAAATGCTAATGTTACAGACATTAAGGTAAATGGAAAAGTTGAAATAGGATATACTATTTCAAATGAATCAAAACAAATAACAGCAGATTATCTTGTAATGGCAACGCCTGCCACAACAACTGCAAAGCTTCTTAAAGCTCAATTAAACAATCCAATTGGACATTTTATCAGCTCACAAAAATACGTTCATAATGTTCATGCAACTTATCTCGTAGACGAAGAACTTACTAAAGGCATGTATGCTTATTATTATCCATGTGGAGATTGGGAAACTCCAATAGGAGCCATTGTATTTCATAAATTAAAATGCTATAACTCTGTAAAAGCTCCTAAAGGCAAAGAATTAATTAGTATTTATTTACTTGATCAACCCTCAAAAGAATTAATGGATAGCGGCATTGATAATAATCAAATGATGGAAAAAATATGGGAACTAGGAAAAGATTTTCTACCAATGTTGCCCAATTCCAAAGAAAACGTCACCGTTATCAAAAGAAATGAGGCTATTCCACTACATGAAGTAGGCAGATATAAGCAAGCTAGTCAATTAAAAGATGAAAAAATTAATAATATATTCTTTACAGGTGATTATCTTTCTTGCGCTACTGTGGAGGGAGGATTAAGAAGTGGTAGATGGGTTGCATCAAAAATTTCAAATAAGAAAATTACTTTTTAAACATCGTATTTAAAATTTTATCCCATGCTGTCGTAGTAAATCCAAAACCATTTTCTGGGTCTCTATAGTGGTGTAACAGATGATGTTTAACCAACATTCTAAAATATTTATTTTTTAATGTCATGTGATGGCTAGCATAATGAAACCAGTCATAAACTAAATAGGAAAACACTAAGGACATAAAAAATGGTGCAGACATGTATGGTCCAAATAAGTTATAAATTCCCCAATAAAGTAATAAACCACCAGGAATAGATACAATGGGCGGAACAACCAATCTCCTTGGGTCATTTGGATAATCATGATGAGCACCATGAATAAGATAAAGTAATTTTTTTCCTGTTTTAGATTTTGGATTACTATGAAAAACATATCTATGACCAGTATATTCAATAAAGGTCCAAAGCAAAATCCCACCAATAATCAAAGGAAAATTTAACCAAGGATTATAATTATTAGCATAGGAGTAAACAACAGTCTGATATAAAAAAAATAGTATTACAGGGACAAAAATGACAAAAGGAACAACATGGTGTGTAGTTGTTATGCTTTCTAAAAATTTATTATCGTAAATTTTGATGGATTCCTTACCTGAAATAAAAAGAGATTTATTATCTGAATTTTCCAATTTTTTGATTTATAGCAAATCTTATGAAATTTAACTAAGAAAACAAATATTTTTAGTCATTTTTATCTAAATTTATTGTTGGTTTTTAACAAAAAGCAGATGATCAGTAAGTCTCACAGTATAATGATTAATTCTCCAATAGAAATATGCTTTAAAACACCCATTTATTGCGATGTTAAAGAAATTATGACAGGTTATGGTCCCCTCCCTGCTTCTGAAGGTGTTATTGAAGACTATACTTGGGCAAATCCAAAGGGATGTCGTACTGTCCTAGCTTTTGGTAAACCTTTGTGCACTGAAAAAATAATTTCTAGAGAAGAAAACAGTTATTGGAAATATGAACTCATCAATTTTCAACAGTCAACATTTTTCTTTGTTAAAAAAGTAATTGGGGAAATAACTATTAATGAAAGTAAATCAAATCAATGTTATGTAAAAACTCGATACACCTTTGTCCATAAAGGAATTTTATCGTGGCCTATCACTTTTTTATTTGTTCATTTATTGTGGAGCGGGCTTCAAAAAAAAGGCATCAATAATATTAAAAAATTGGCCGAAAACAACCCATCATTTATGTACCCCAAAGCGAAAAATTCTTAATAAATAAAAGACCATAAAAGGAAACATAATGATACAGGAATATAAAGAAATATGATATCCTTTAGTAATAATATTACTTTTTAGCACCTGAACTGCTTCTTGAGGAGCAAATATACCACCTACAAAAATTCCAAGCCAAACAAACACATAGATTACAAATGGGAAATGACTCCATATTTTTTTAAAACTAATCATATGTTAGGAGTAATTAAAGTTATACCTAAAATGGGTATTTCAATTAGAATGAGCAAAAGAAGATAAGTCAATTTCTTATAATGACTCCAACTTATTTTCGACTCAATCCATCTAAATTGGATAGAAAAAACAAAGACAAAGACAAACCAAGCTATGAAATTAATTAATGGAATACCAAATAATCTGGTTGGGTATCTATTTTCAGAAAAAATATTTTCGAAGTATATGCTTATTGGATTATCTGGTGTAGTCATATGGGTAATCAAGTCAAAATTGTATGGATTTACTATATCTTCTGTAATGTAGGCTTGATCTACAGGAACCCAAATCCACCAATTATATATGGTTGCAAGAGGATCCATCATTAAATCCACAGATAAGGCTAATGTGCTATCTATTAAAGAAACTATAATAACGTAAAGTAAAAACCTCCTGTTTTTTAAAGGGAATAATCGATTGGTTATTTCCATAACCAGATAAACCAAAGCAATCCAAGAAAGAGGGTTAACTAAAGGTATTTCAAAAACATAAAAGTGAAACCCTGGGTAAACATAAGCACCAGATAAAACCCCTAAGTTTTCACATCCAGCAGATAAAATAAAACCCGCTAAAAATTCTCTAAAGGTCTTTTGAAATCCATATTTAGTGTAAGAATGAAAGAAACAAACAATAAATAATAAAAAACAGGTAACCTCAAAACTCGATTTAAAAAAGTCTGGAGATAACAAAATATAGTTTAATTCATTTAATCAGATAATTCTAATAATTTCTGAAAAGATAATTCAATTTCTGATTTGACACTTGCTACTTTGTCTTGAAGTTTTTTCACTTCAGATGCCTCAGTAGATTTATATAGGTCATACTCCAAAGCAACCAATTGATCTTCCAACTTACTTATTCTATTTTCAATAGATCGCTGTTTATTGAGCTGCTTTTTATTATTAACTTTTTTAGTCTTTTTTGACTCAGATTTATCATTAAAATCAGGCATCGAACTGTAATAACTTTTTATAAACTGACTAACTTTTTCATGATAAACCTTTACACTTTGGTCTTTAATAAAGTAAACCTTATCAGTTAAACCATCCAAAAAATCTCTATCATGAGAAACCAATAATAATGTGCCTTTGTAATTGAGTAAAGCTTCCTTTAAAATTTCTTTAGAAGCCATGTCTAAATGATTTGTTGGCTCATCAAGTATTAAAAAATTGTTGGGTTGTAATAATAATTTACAAAGAGATAATCTTGTTTTTTCACCACCTGAAAGAACTTGCACTTTTTTTTCAGCATCATCTCCAGAAAAAAGGAATGACCCCAAAATTTGTCTTATTTTTTTTCTTATCTCACCTACAGCAACTTCATCAATAGTATCAAAAACGGAAATATTGGGATTTAATTTTTGGGCTTCATCTTGTGCAAAATAACCAATCATTACTTGGTGTCCTAGGTTAATTTCTCCTTCAAATTCAATGTCTTTTACAATGGATTTAATTAAAGTGGACTTCCCCATACCATTTTTCCCTATTAAAGCAATTTTATCTCCATTAGAAATGGAAATATCAACATCTTTAAATATGGTTTTTTCATCAAAACTCTTGCTAAGACCTTTTATTTTTAAGGTTTCTTTTCCTGAATGAACTGGATCAGGAAACTGAAATTTAATGCGGTCATTTTCCAATTGATCAATTTCAATTTCTTCTACTTTCTCCAGTTTTTTTATCAACGTTTGAGCAAAAGCTGCTTTGTTTTTCTTCGCTCTAAATTTATTTATCAACTCCTGGGTATGCTTCACCATCTTTTCCTGATTCTTCTTTGCAGCAATCTGAGTTATGATTTCTTCTTCTCTTAAAGTGATATATTTAGAATAGTTGCATTTGTAATCATAAGCTTTACCATTGGCCAATTCAATAGTTCTATTGGTGATGTTATCTAAGAAAGTCTTATCGTGAGAAATCAGTAAAATAATACCCAAATAGTTTACCAAATATTTTTCTAACCATTGAATTGACTCTATGTCTAAATGATTTGTAGGTTCATCTAGAAGAACCACATCAGGTTTTTGAATTAGCAATTTTGCTAATTCTACACGCATTTTCCAACCACCTGAAAATTCATTATAAGGTTGCGATAATTCTTCTTGACTAAACCCAAGACCCTTTAGTATAAGTTCTGCGTCTTTTAATTGATTATCTGCATTTAAATGTATTAATCGCTCATTTAATTCACTTAGTTCTTCTATTAACTTTAAATAAGAATCAGATTCGTAATCTGTTCTTGAAACTAATTCATCATTTATATTATCCAGTTGTTTGGTAAGTGTAAAAACTTCTTGATTTGCTTTAAGTACCTCATCAAGTATTGGTTCTTCTGATTGAACTTTTAGTTCTTGAGGCAAATATCCTATGGAGCTGTTATTTTGTTTTTGAATAGATCCAGATGTAGGTTGCTGATCACCTGTTATTAATTTTAGAAGTGTTGATTTACCTGCACCATTTTTACCAACTACACCAATTTTGTCTTTGTTATTTATTTGAAAAGAAATGTTCTTATACAAATCTCTTCCACCAAAGCTTACTGATATGTTGGATAAATTAAGCATAAAAAAAAGCCCTATAAAAGGGCTTTAATTAAATCTGTTTTAAGATTAAAAATGCCATAAATCATGCTCAAATGTAAACATTTCATTACGAATTCTTTCTGATTCTAATAGCGCATCTAAACCTTCATAGTTTGGAGAAACTGTTCTGTCGAACACATTACTTTCTTTGTAAATAAATGAAGAAAACTCTCTTTTCCAAAATAAGTCATCAAAACTCATACGTTGAGCATCATTATCAGGGTTGTAAACAAAGAAGTTTTGGAATACATATCTGCACTCAGGGAAATACAGCCAAAATAATTTCTTCATACCAACAATTTCAAGAGTTTCAGGGTTCTTAGCATATACAACTGGAGCTATCCCAATTATTCTTACATCCAAGACAGAACGCTGTTTATCAAAAAACCAATCTTCTTTTATCTCATAACGAACAATGTCTCTAGATTTGTACTCTTCAGTATAAGTAACTTTAAGTACATCACCATTATCATCTAGAACAGGCTCATCATTAGCAATAGAATCTTTCTGTTGCTCATATCCAAATTTAGACTTTAGCTTTTTTCTGTAATCAACATCAGAAATGTTTCCATTTGCTGGTCTTACTGGAAATCTAAATTTATCATCTAAATCTAATCCATTGAGATCATAAACAGTTAAACTACCCTGGTTAATAGCACCGTAATAAATAACATCATATAGAGACAATCTATCAGATAATGGTTCTAAAGGATAATATAACTTATGATTCATTTTTTCCCTTAAATCTATGACTCTCCATACTCTTTTGCCCCACATGACATCTGCTTCCCTTAAGTGAGGGTATTGCACAACACGTTTGGTTGGAATATGTTCTTGTATATACACACCATCAAGTACACCAGACTGTGTACTAACACCAGAACCAGGTAATTGAGCAACAAGTGTAGCTGATATTACAACAGATGATATTAAGAGAATAATTTTTTTCATAATACTTAAATTAATTTGAGTACAATACCACTTTCTAAACGGATTTTCTTACCATTTGTTTCATTAATCACGTCAATTCCAGTAAATGTCAATGAACCTCCTTTTGGTATCTTTTTTAATGCAGATCTCATATCAGTAGTAAGTTTGTTGGATTTTGACTTGTATTCAATAGGTTGTCCATTTTTAGTGGTAAACATAGTAAA
>CESZ01045522.1_pt1 | contig 12652 bp, 12 predicted proteins | sample 531081 | NCBI WGS metagenome assembly CESZ01 (sample SAMEA2621260, study PRJEB7988) | marine metagenome | biome: marine biome (ENVO:00000447); feature: surface water layer (ENVO:00002042); material: "saline water (ENVO:00002010), including plankton (ENVO:xxxxxxxx)" | depth 5 m | reverse complement strand
GTGATGTAATGATTTAGACTCGTGAATTTACGACAAAGTCTTGATTTAAGTAATAATTTGATAATATAACTTTAATTAAAAATTAATTTGTCGATTATATTTAGGCCTTGATAATTATTTTTTATCCCTCTTTATGTTAGAAATGATCGGCAGCCTTATTTGCGAGTTGTAAATTGCAGAGTGGTGCACTTTGTTATGTGCGACAACACCTTCTTTCTCGTCATAGTTATTTCCTCCAGTATTCAAATTACGCGCGAATCGAGGGAAATTACTACTGGATACTTCAATACGAATTCGATGGCCTTTTTTAAAATAATTACTTGTTGACATAGGTGTTAGATCTAATTTGTACACTTTGTCTTTTTCCATAAAAACCTCTTTATCGTATCCTTCACGATACCTAGCTCTTTGAATCGTTTCATCTAAATTATAGGCTCTACCATCAGGATATACATCAATAATTTTAATGGTGAAATCAGTGTCTTTTGCATCGGAAGAAACATATAGTGTAGATTCAATGAAACCTGAAACCTCTATGCCTTCTTTTAATACATCTGTGGTGTAAACTAAAATATCATCTCTAGTTTCCATTTCTTGTTGATCAAAAGCACCTCCCTTCACGGCATTTCCTGTACAGCAGACATTTCCTCCGTAGGAAGGAACAGGTTTCATAGGGTCGTATATAAAACCATCTGCGTAATCGGAATTTGCTTTGGACGTACTTAATTTTCCATCACGTAAAGATCTATTTGCTTTACCATTACTTATTAAATAATAGCTTGTTAAGGTAGCGTTTTCAGGGGGCCAGGTTTCTGACGACTGCCATTTATTGCTGCCCATGGTATAGTATTGAACTCTTGGTGTTTTCGTTTTAAAATCATTTTTTATTCCTTTTAACCAAAGGTCCAACCAATCGTAAATTTGCGCGTCGTAGTTGAGTCTTGCATCTCCTATATTACGTTCGCCAACAATGGTGTTTTTACTTGCGCGTGTGTAAGCACAGTGCAGCGTGGGTGCAATTACAAGGTATTGGTTGTCTCTAATAGCCGCGTCTTTGGAATTGTTTCTGACGTGATTGAACAACGCTAGATTTGGCGTAATAGAAACATCATACCAAGAGGTAAACCAAAAGCTTGGGACTCCTATTTCCATATCATCGTGGTAAATACCGCCTTGAAACCAGGCTTCGTCATTTGGTTTACGACGGATCATTTTATCGAAAATCTCATGTTTGCCATTTATGTTTTTGAGAATATCCTGAATCGGTAAATGTTTAAGCGCTTCAGACATATCTACTGGCGGGTTTTCGGGAGCCAAATCGTAAAATCTAGAAATTCTGATCAAATCCTCTTGCGTCGCTCCGGAAGGAATTCGAGGTTTGAATTTATCATGCTCCACACCGTACAACCAAGAAAAGAAAAGCATCTGTTCTACACCCCCGCGATACCAGTTTCCTTGTTCGTTGATATTGCCTACTCGACCGACACCTGCACCATACCCCTGAGGCACCATTGCCGCGTGTGATGGGTGGTCTAAAGCGGCAACAGCCATCTGCCACTCAGCTGTGGATGAGCAGCCAACAGTTCCAATTTTTCCGTTGGACCAGGTTTGATTTTTCATCCAAGAAAAGGCATCATAACCATCTGTTAATGGCACGCCTAAAATATCCCATTCTCCCTCTGAAAAGTAACGGCCTCGTTCATTCTGAACCACGTAAGCATATCCTCTTTTAACAGCTTCTAAGGCCCTTTTCGCAGTTCTTGTTTTCTGTTTCCCATCCCCCCAAGAATTAAAATTGTAAGGCGTTCGTGAAAAAATAATAGGCACCTTTTCATTTGTTTTAGGGCGATATATATCAGTTGCCAAGCGAATCCCATCTCGCATGGGCATCATTATTTTTTGGTCTATAATTGCAATATTTTCTAGTTCTTCAATTACGTTTTCTTGTGCCTGAAGGCTTAAGATTTTGACAAAGAAAAAAGCAATTAGAATGAAAATTAATGTTGTGCGGTTTTTCATGTTATAGGAAGTTTTTATCTATGAGCTGAGTTATTTTAGCAAGAATGAGTTCATGATTTCATGTGCTGCTTCTTCCCATTGGTTTTTGTCTTTTTCAGTGCAATTAAAGGTACATAGCAATAGTTTTTCATTGAGGTCTGAGAAAAAAATAAGGTTATATATTTTCGTGTCCATGGCTGGAGTTATCATCTCGAGACATCCAATTTTTCTACCGTTAATTATTTTAATTCCTGCACTAATCCATTCTGCAGAGGGGTAAGCGTTTTTAAAGGAGCTTTCAAAAACGCCTAGGTATTGTTCAATGATGTTTTGATCTGCTTTCTGCAGTGTTAAATTAAATCCGACATTTATACCTCCACTTTTATTAGAGTAAACCAGAGTTGGACGTCTTTGCGAAGGGTATTTTAGCTCCATCAATTCTTCAGCCATAATATCAAATCCTTTCGGGATTTTTATTTCCAATGCCTCGTTTAAAATAACTTTTGTTTCCAGTTCAATCGTGGGCTGAGCCACGGTTGTAAATGGAAAAACAATTAAAGCAATGAATAGGGGATATAGCGTAGGTTTTTTCATGCGAGTTGTGATTTCTATTGATAAATTTAAAGCTATTGTGCAATAGGCCTGATTTTTGAATTAAATCCACTCTATGGAATGAACGGTTTTTTTACTATTCACAGTGCCCGTATGTTTTGTCTCTTTCGGTTCGAACAATAGGTTGAGTACGAGATCTCCATTTGTTCGAGGGCGATGCTCTATTCCCCTGGGAATAATGATAATTTCACCCTCCTTAATCTCAACTGTTTCTTGATCTTTAAAGTCCATAAAGAGTGTCCCTTTAAAAACCATAAAAAGCTCATCTTCATGCTTATGGCTATGCCAAACAAACTCATCTTTGAGCTTACATAGCTTTACGTATTGTTCGTTTAGTTCCCCTATGATATGCGGTGTCCAAGTTTTGTCAAATTTGGAAAATTTCTCGTGGATATTTATTGATTTTATATCGGCCATAACACAGGCATTTTTCGAAGGTTAAGTCTTTATTCTAATTATATAGTTGGTAGTATCTTCGCACTAGTATAACAAGTGCTTTTTGCTGCTGTTTTTCCAGCCGGCCCTCGATTCATATTCTACGAAGAAGACTTTTAAATCGGCCCTTGACTCATAGTCAACAAAGAAAACTTTCTTATCGGCTCGTGAAGCATAATCGACAAAGAACCACTTCCCGTCATTTTTCCCAGCCCTTGATTCATAGTCCACTTTATATACCAGCAGATCAGCTCTCGATTCATAATCGACAACAAAAACCGTTACATCTGCTCTTGAAGCATAGTCCACTGCGAATACCTTTTGACTTAGTATTTCTTGTGTTATCATTAGACTCAATATTAGTACTATGTTTTTTATCATTTTATTTTTTTTCGTTCTTTATAAATATAAATAATTGCGGTGAATGTTGACCCAAGCATGGCCAAGGCCATATCCTTCTGAGCGTCCCACACATCTCCTTGCTGACCGTTGTAGTCTGTTGCGCCTTCTCCAGGGACAATAACGGTTAGAAGCCATTCAAAAACTTCATAGAACATACTAAATGTTTGAATAGTAAGCCATGCAAAAACTAGACTGATGATGGTGTTCTCAATACGGACCCGATATATCTCAAAAAGAAAAGGAACCATCAGTAATCCGAATGAGAAATGAACTAATCGGTCGTAGTGGTTTCTTTGAGAATTTATGTTGAATAGCTCATGAATGTCGATACCGATAGATTCAAAAAAACTTTGATACGGGACATTAGAATAAATCCAACGAGCACCAATAATGTGTAATAAAATAAATAGAGAAACCCCAATAAATGCCTTTAGGCTAAGCCTATCTAATATTAGGTCTGCAATTAAAATCAACGAAACTAGAAGGGTCCCGAGGTGTTGCAATAACTGCTGATTTGGGTATTCAGATTTAACCCAAAAAAGAATGCTTATGAACATCAGCAATACGAATAGCGCCGTTTTAATTCTGAATTTAATCTGCGAAAAAGAATTCTTGCTCATATTATGGTCGGTAGCTTTACTTTGTAAATCATTTTAACACATTGAAAAGATCTAGTTTAAAACAAATTTTGTTGGGCTCCCGTTTGGTATATTCAAGAAATATACGCCGGCTTTCGATTGGCTTAAATCTAAAGTTTGTACGCCTTCTTTTAGTTTCCCGTTAAAAGTAGTTTCGCCACTTACATTTGAAATGGAAAAAGCCTTTCCTGCCATTGAGGCACTCGCCTCTATTGATATTTTTCCGTTTGATGGGTTGGGAAAGACATTAATAGGTGATAAGCCATTCGGGGTTTTTAACCCTACTTCAAGAGACTCACAATCGTCCATTGTGGTTTGTATTTTAATAAAAAGATCATCGAAGTACGAGTCATTGTCTGTACCTGCATTTCTCGTTCCCATGAGTACCATTCTGATCGTTCGTGCGCCAATGGGGATGGCTTTTAAATCCTCCACTAAGGTCCAGCTAGAGCTCTGGTTTTCGTAGGTGTTTGTCTCCGATAGTAGCCCACCCGAATTGTCATAGAAGGCAAGCTTCAATGCAGGAATATCTGAGCCTGAATAGTCACTTAGGTAGCCGCCAAACTGTACATAAGCAGAGCTATTATCAATAGTTTCAGCAAAAGTATCTATGGACACTTCTTGATATCCTTCGCCATATGCATTTGGGTCACAAACCCCACCAACAGCGAACAAATAGCTTCCAGAATGGGCATCATTACCCGCACATTCGCCACTGAGAATGGATTCAAAAGACCCTGATGTTTCGTTCCAGTTTTCTGTTCCGTTCTCTGCGCCTGGGTTGAGCAATAAATTTTCAGATAGCGCCGAGCTTGTTGTGGTAAAAGAAATATTATTTGACCATTCACTCCAAGATAGGTTTCGATCACGGTAACGCACGCGCCAAAAATAGCTGGTGTTTTCATCAAGGCTAGAAATTTCTTTTTGCTTCATGCTGTTTCCCGATTCGAGATCCTCGTCGAAATACCAGTTTTCATGTTGAAACCAATCGTCATATACGAGGCTTTCAAAGTTCGCATCGGTGGCCACTTGCCAATGCACGGCGCCCTGTAATCCGCCATTGTTGTCGTAAAAGTCTGAACCCATGAATTCAATACAATCTGGCCTGATAGCAGCACCTTCATTTGGAAACAAGCCCATAGGTTGGTTTGGCGGAGTATTATTTTTCATGATCCGAATAGTGTCTCTAATTTCTGCATTGACCAATCCGTTTTCGAAGCTTCCATGACTCACGCGTGATAATAAAAACTGTGGGTCTTCTCCTGCTTCTACCTCGACAAGTACGAATCCGTAATCGTCCGTGCTTATAGAGTATTCTTTATAATCTTGTTGGTCATATTCCCCCCAATTGTCGATAGCTCCACCTGCAGAGGCCACATTTACCATCAGGTGCTGGTGGTCTCTACTTTGACCTCGTGAGTACCCATGTGTATGGCCAAAAAAGTGCACACTTGGTTTTCCAGATGTGGATGAAAACGCTTCGAGCTTTTCAATCACTTGACCCGTATAATCTGTATTTCCATCAATCCAAAGCTCAGAGTGGTGCGGGTGGTGCAATTGTGCAAAAACAAAGTCAATATCTTGATTTTCTGCGGCATCATTTAGTACATTTTCCAGCCAGTCTAGCTGTTCTTGAATTCTGTAACCACTGTTTGATTCAAGTCCGATTAATCGAACGTTAGAGTAGTCCTTGTAGTACCAGTGCTCTATGTAGTCGCTTTGGTTTGTTCCGTTTTCAGGAAGCGTGAAATACCTAAAATAGTTGGCTGAATTTTGTTCGTGATTCCCGGCAACGGGATAGACCGGAACATGCTGAAACAAGGCTTGAGCTGGGTCAAAAAAAGTATTTTTCCAAGAAGGGTAGTTACTCCCAGTCGTTACTAGGTCTCCAGGTATGAAGGCATAGGCAATGTCCGTGGCGAGTCCGTTGCCAAACTTTTCATTGACAAAAGGGATAAGCTCATTGTTTATGATATCACTGAATACTTCGGGATGGCTTCCGTCTTGTTGCATGTCACTCATAGAGACGATATTGAAGTTTTTTTCGCTATTGGGAAGAGGCGGAGTAACAAAGTCAAAAATATCACTTTGAACATCATTTGTTTCTATGCGATAATAATATCGAGTATCAGGACTGAGCCCATTTACAACAACAGTATGTACTCGAGAAAGACCGCTGCCCGTTACAAAAGTTCCTAGGGAAGTATTGCCTAAATCGCTTGTTGGACCCCATTTGATAATACTTTCATCGATTGCATTTGTCTCCCACATGATGGTCATAGAGTTTGTATTCGCATCCTGCAGGTAAGGACCAACGAGGATGTTTTGACTCCATAAAGAAAGCGTGCAAACGGAAATAAAAATGAGACATAAAAATGGGTAGCGCATGGCTTTATTTATTTTGTGTACATCAAAATAATAATTATACGGTTATCGAATGTAAAAAAACTGTTTTTAGCGCGCTACGACATGAAAGCAAGGTTGTCTTTTTTCAGTGATTGCCCAGCACTTTTTCTTTTCTTTCAATTCAAAGATGACTTGGGCTAAGGTTTCTTTTAAACGATAAAGATCATTGGCGGTCAGTTTTTTTTTGTCATTTTCAAAACGTGCATAGGTGATGTCAAAGCATCCGCCATACATATGGGCACTTCTATTGCTAGCGTTTCCATTGTTTCTTCTGAGGCGTCTGACATTTTCTTTCGTTCGGGTTAATGAGGTTACGATAAAGCGTGAGTCGCGAAGGTCTGTAGTGTATATTTTTTCTGCAAAATCAGCTTCAATACGCTCGAGTAACGCTTTGCCTTTTTTGGAGAGGTACGCATGGCTATAATCTAAGCGATCAATCGAATAGTAGCTTCCGGCTTCGAGTTTATAAAGGTTTCTGCGAGACTTAATGTCATTTTCATCTCTGCAAGGTGTAATCCCCGTGCGCTCAACAGTATTAATATAGTCGGACATTTTATCTTTCAATTTTGAGCTATATGAACCCGAGACTTTCAGCTTGGTGTAATTGATCGTTTTTTTAACAATCTTTTTAACAGATTCGGGTTTCGATGAGAACAAATAAAAGCCCCCGAAGATGCAAATAAGAATTGCTCCCGTAATAAATTTCGACTTTTTAAATTTCTTTCTGCGCATTGCTAAAACGTTTTTAAATACAAGCGTTCTACTTTTTCTCGGGCCCAAGGGGTACGTCTTAAAAACTTTAGGCTTGACTTGATCGACGGATCATAATTGAAGCACCGAATGTTTATGCGGTAGCCGAGTTCCTCCCATCCATATTCTGTGACCAAAGCCTCCAGAATATCTGCAAGTTTTAGGCCGTGTAGGGGGTTATTTTTTTGCTCACCGCTCATTTCAATAGTTTCTGTAATCATTCCATAAATACGAGCGAATTCCAATCATCGGCAAGAAGCTCAATTTTTTAAACCCATCCATTTTGATGTATTGTGTTTGAAGCTCTGCAAAGGCATGGATTTGACCTTTATGCATCATTGGATATGATGCACGTATATTTGTAATAAAGAAGGATTGTTTTGTGCCTTGGCCTATATAATTTCCAAAATCATTGGGTCGATTGATGTAGCTTTCATAAATATCTGAACCGTAATTCAAGCTATCCATATCCGTTCCCCTAATACCGAACGAAGCAAAAAATCGAAGCTTTAACTTTGGGTTTATTTTTTTGGACCAGTTCCATTCGGTTAGAATCTCTGCAAAATTACTACCGTATGGATGGGCGAGTGCGGACCCTCTATGGCCATAGACCTGAAGAGGAGTTAAATGAGAAAAAGTGTATGGCCGAACAAGGTTTCCCTCAAGGCGATAATTAAGGTCATCAGATATTCTTCCCATAATACCAAGCTGCGCACCAAACTTATTGGCCCACCACCCACTTCTGGCCCGTATTTCTGACAGTAAAAATTCATCTAGGACAACCTGCGAGTAAATCGTGGTATTTTTAATTTTTGCATCGAGCGATGCACCTATAATGACATTGTCTGAGGAGCCCATTGAATATTCCTGTGGTCGAAAAAACACAAAAGGATTGAGGTATTCGACATCATACCCTCTATTGAGTAAGGTATCTTTTGGCTGAAAAACAACGGCTTCAAAAACCCCAAAATTTAGCCAAGGCAAAATGTTCCAGCTGAGGTGATGATTCGTAACGTATTTCGATTGTCTCTGGCCATTGAAGTTTTCAGATAAAAACTGATAGTTCACGCTGTATTCCATATGCCAGAATGTAGCGCGTATCTGTCCAAAGGGCATGGGCTTTCCATAGTCACTTAAAAAGAGAGATCGCCTCCCAGACCCAATAAAGTTTTTGTCATAACCGGCCTGAAAACAGAACACCTCATTAGGCGTATAAGCCAATCGAGTCATGGGCATGACCCAAAGCTTTTGTGATAAACCAATCTCAGTAAGATTAATGTTACCCGGATTGAGGCTTTCTGCATTTGATATATTCACGAGTCCACCAATTCGAACATAACTTTTTTTAATGGGTCGTGCTTCAAGCAAAAAACCCATTCCATTTCGATGCTTCAAGCCATTTAAGCTTGTGCTGTATTGAATGCCCAAATCTACTAATGGGATCAGGTTGATTGTTTTTTCTGAATCTTTTGAAAGACAAAAACCCAAATTAGCATTACTTGTTCTTGTTTCATGGCTCAAGTAATAATGCTTTTTAAAAGCACTTTCGTTTTTTTCGGAGGTAGGAACTTTAACAATAGACTCATTGATATATCCAACATCAGTTTGACTCCATGACCCCGCGGCAGAGAGTGCACATAAAAATAATATGGCGTGCCTAATAGTCATTGTAGTTATTGAATAGATTAGTACTTAAGCCGATGTGCAGGAGTATTTGAGTAGGGTCAATATCAGAAATTCGAAGCACTGCTCGCCCGAATAAACAGAAGTTTATTTTTGGATTGATTCGGTAGCCCAATTCAAACTGTTGGTGAATAATTAGGTCATCAATGGCAGGGCTTTCATTATCCATTGGAAGCAGGTCGCGTTCGTTATAATTTTTAAGCCAATAGCAAACAGTTTTGCTTTCTCCATAGACACGTTTGATGGAGACATTAGCACGAATAACTAGCTCATCAAAACCCTGTCCTTTTGGATGGGCAAGCGGAAGGTTGTAGTGTGTGTAACTCATATTGGGGGCGTCAGCAGTATACAATTCACTACCTACCTTATTGTATTCGAGCTGAAGCATGGAATTTGGAAGCAGGTCATAGAATCGAACACCCAACTGGAAACCCATCTGCGATACATCCAAACCTGAGAATACAAATTGTTGGTAAAACTTTGTTTTTTTTCCAGCCACTTCCGAGGCATCAAAACCATAAATTGTATGATTGGTGGACTGGGTTAGGCCAAAAAAGGGCATAGGAGCATAGTATAAGCTACTAGGCTTTGTAGTCACACTGTCCCCCATAGACCAAATCGAATTTTCAGATAGACCAACAGTAATGTTTTGATTGACTTGATAGTTTAAATAATGTCTGGAAGAAGCTTTAGGTTGATAATAGCCCTCTACCGTTGAAAAAGCGGTCTTGCGAATCAAATTAAAGCGCCTGGTTCTGTGAACACCGTAGCTCCATTTTTTTAAAAAGTTGTATTTGATGTCAATGCTAGGTGCTTGATAGCTATTGTCCGAAAGGATCAAAGAACGGTAACCCGAACCTACAAAGGTCGGCGCGTTTCCTGCACGTATTTCGAGATTTTCAATGGGTTTGTATAGAAACGAACCGATGGCATAGCCGTAATCATATCCACCTTCCTTGAACGGTTTCGTTCGCCCTCCGCCGGAGACCACACCGTTTTGCTGAACAGTTGATGCATTGGGATAAAATTCTCCATGACTCGAGATAAAATTATTTTCATACTTGCTGAATCGCGCTTGATTTTCTACGAAGGTTGTGGCGAAAGACAAATTCTTAAGTAGGGTACCTTTTACATATATGCCTCGCGTATTTTGATACAAGGTTGGCCCACCTTCATCCAACCAATCCTGCCCCGCTTGAAAGTTCACGACGGGAGATAGGTAGAGGTTGACATTTTTTTCATGAACCTCAAAGAGGTATGCATCCATGAAGTGCTTCTTTAATTTATCGCGGAAGGAAACCTTGGTGCTATCTTTCGGCAAATGAGAAGGAAACGCCTCTATTTTAAAACCTGGTTTTTGGTACTGGTCTCGAAAATAATTATGGCCTGCCAAAGATTCAACTTGTGCATGCACAAAGACGGCACTAAAAAGCACAAGTATGCAGCTTATCTTTTTCATGAAGATAGGGCTAAAAGCGGTTTTGTTTTGGCGATGAAATAAGGATTGGTTAGGTTCTCTTTATTGTAGCACAAGGGCTGCCCTGTTTCTGCATGCACCACTGAGCCGCCAAGCGCTTCGAGTATGGCTTGTCCAGCCGCGATATCCCACTCCATAGTAGGCGCAAATCTTGGGTAGGCATCAGCCGCTCCACTTGCGAGATCGAAAAACTTCAAGGAGGATCCTTTTTTTGCGAATTCTACCCTTGGAGATATTTTTTTAAGGTCATTGATAAAATGAATAACAGGGCCAGAATGATGACTTCTTGAGCAAGTCATTACCACAGGGTCATTGATTACAGTTGGATCACTTATGGCTTCCCATTTAGTAGGTTTCTCTATTGAATCAAATTCGATTTTAAAAATGCCTGTTTCAGTGCCTCCGACATACATCAGTTTTTGTACTGGAGAAGCAATGAGTCCAAAGACAGGTTTTCCATCTCGCAACAAGGCAATGTTTACCGCAAATTCACCATTCCTATTGATGAATTCTTTTGTGCCATCCAATGGATCTACGCACCAACATTCTGTCCAGTTTTTGCGCTCAGAAAAGGGCATCTTATCTGTTTCTTCACCCGTTATAGGTATGCCAAGAGGCTCAAGGTGCTTATGGATGATTTTGGTAGATGCTAAATCTGCCTTGGTGAGTGGTGAGCCATCATCTTTAATTATAGTATCAAATTCATTTTCATAAATATCCATAATCTTATGAGAAGCCTCAACGGCTGCTTTTATGGCAATGGTATATTTGGATGCTAATTCTTGCATAAATTTAAAGTGACATTTCTGGAACCTCTCCGTTAACAATTAAGCTCCCTTCTGTTTTTGATTGTATTTCTTCAACACTCACTCCAGGGGCTCTTTCAACTAAATGAAAAGCACCCTCCTTGATTTCAAGAACGGCAAGATCGGTCACTACCTTTTTCACACAAGCAACCCCGGTTAGGGGTAAAGAACAATTTTTAAGAAGCTTGGATACACCCGCACGATTACTGTGCATCATGGCGACAATAATATTGTCAGCAGAAGCGACTAAATCCATAGCTCCCCCCATTCCTTTTACCATCTTCCCTGGGATCTTCCAGTTCGCGATGTCTCCATTTTCTGAGACCTCCATGGCGCCTAATACAGTCAACTGTACATGCTGACCACGAATCATAGCAAAGGAAGTAGCAGAATCAAAAAAGGATGCTCCTTTCATTGTCGTGATGGTTTGTTTTCCTGCATTGATGAGGTCAGCATCTTCTTCACCTTCGAATGGAAATGGACCCATGCCGAGTACACCGTTTTCTGATTGAAATTCGACCTCAATCCCTTCTGGGATATAGTTTGCAACAAGGGTTGGTATGCCAATTCCTAAATTAACGTACCAGCCATCTCTAAGCTCCTGTGCGATTCTTTGCGCGATACCTTTTTTATCTAGTGCCATATTATTTAGTTCTTGTTGTTCTTTGCTCTATTCTTTTTTCAAATTTTTCTCCTTTAAAAATTCGTTGTACGAAAATGCCTGGAGTATGAATTTCATTTGGGTTTAATTCCCCCGCAGGAAGCAATTCTTCTACTTCTGCTATAGTGATTTTTCCCGCCATGGCCATCATCGGATTGAAGTTTCGTGCAGTTGCTTTAAAAACCAGATTCCCGTCTGTATCTCCTTTCCAAGCTTTAACTATCGCAAAGTCTGCATGAAGTGCACTTTCTAAAATGTGTGGTTTTCCATTAAAAACACGCACCTCTTTTCCCTCCGCAACTTCTGTTCCGTATCCTGCTGGAGTGAAAAAAGCTGGGATGCCAGCGCCTCCCGCCCTACATCTTTCAGCCAAGCTTCCTTGTGGTATGAGGTCAACTTCCAATTCTCCTGAGAGCATTTGTCTTTCAAATTCATCATTCTCCCCCACATATGAGCTGATCATTTTTTTAATCTGCTTGTTCTGCAATAGAAGTCCAAGTCCAAAATCATCCACTCCTGCATTATTGCTTATACACGTGAGACCTGTTACGTTCATTTTTACAAGCGCTGCAATTGAATTCTCAGGAATTCCACAAAGACCAAATCCACCAAGCATTAGCGTCATATTGTCTTCAATCCCTTGAACGGCTTCCGTTACGTTTTTTATTACTTTATTCATATTTTAATAATCAAATTCTTCGTTTTCCATTAATGGGTCTAGTGTTGAATTTTCTTCGCATTTAAATTCTTCGGGGTTATAATTATCTGGAACAGCAAAGTCCTT
>CESZ01000298.1_pt1 | contig 12843 bp, 19 predicted proteins | sample 531081 | NCBI WGS metagenome assembly CESZ01 (sample SAMEA2621260, study PRJEB7988) | marine metagenome | biome: marine biome (ENVO:00000447); feature: surface water layer (ENVO:00002042); material: "saline water (ENVO:00002010), including plankton (ENVO:xxxxxxxx)" | depth 5 m | reverse complement strand
CCGCTTGAATGGTGGGTAAGTGGAGAATCGGGTCTTACTCCTCAAGAGTATGCTCGCAAACATCGTGATCGGCAAGCATGTGGAGGGAGCATCGAAATGGCAGTGTGTGCTCACATAAAGAAGCGAAATATCCGTGTGTCGGAACACATAGATGAAACATATCACGAATTGGTTTTATTTGGAGAAGGGGGAGATAGCACGACCATAGAATTGATTTACATATGCAATAAGTGGTATGAGTGTTTAAAGTATAACTTCTTCGCCGCACCGGAGAATATAGAAGGTGGAACCGATGATTGGCGTAATACGTGGGAGGAATTCGAGCGATTGGAGGAAATCGAGAAGCGATTGGAGAATGGCGAGAGTGTGGATAGTGACGCGGAGGAAGTAGAATCAGAGGAAGTTGGAATCGTAGTAAACGGATGTTATGGTGGATTTGAACTATCTGAATGGGCGCGTGATCAGTTTAAAGACCGGGTACGAGAAGATGGATATATTCCAGAACCAGAAAGAACCGACCCCCGATTGATACAATTGGTAGAAACCCATGGTAGTAAAGTAAATGGTCCCTGTTCATCGTTACGTGTAGAGTATATGCCGAAGGACTATGCTAAAAAGAAGTGTTATACAATAAAAGAGTATGATGGTGCAGAAAGTTTGGTCTTGCAGTACGATAAATATAAAGTGGTGAGAGTGAGGGAAATTCTATATAACGAAGAGTTAACTGAAAAGGCGATAATAAGGCGACTAAAACAAATGGTTAAACCTTCTGAGGACGATTAACATATATTATAAATTGAAATAGAATAAAAAGAACATGGATTATAGATACAAATGGAGAAAAAGGCAAATGCAAAAATAATGGAATACGTGGCGGGACTTCAAACCACTATTATAAGTATGTTACAGCAAGGTGAAAGTAGCGAGACCGTGATTCAATACATTCAGGAGTATCCTTCCTTTAGTTTAGAAACAGAGGATTTCACAAAACGGAAGCGCATAAAAAATAAGATACCACTAGCCGATCGTTGTTGTGCTAAAAGAGCAAATGGGGAGCAATGTACCCGGCGTAAAAAATCGGAACAAGATAATTATTGTGGAACGCATTTAAAGGGTGTACCTCACGGTAGTATAAATGTGGTAGTATCTGATATGGTGGGAGTAAAAAAAGAAGTATGGGTGGAAGAGATAGGAGGAATCATGTATTATTTGGACAATAATAATAATGTCTATAATACGGAAGATGTCATGAGTAATCGCGAGAATCCCAAAATCATTTCAAGATGGAGAAAAAATATAGTAGGAGAGTATGAATTATGTGATTAATAGAATATCAATTCTAGCATAATAAAGGTAATGATAATGGCAAACAAAAGAGGCAGATGATCATCCAAATGATTATAGTATTTAGGAGGGGATATTTTTTTGCGTTTCTTTTTAAGGAATACCAAACCTTGATTTTCAGGAGGAAAACGAGACATACGCCGAGATCTCCTCAAACAAGTAAGCATATTTGTTGCTTGATTTGTGATAAAGTAGCCAAAGTAAGTATGGTTACTAGTTTTTATTTCCCCGATTCCGTGTATCTTGCCGTATTTCCAGGTACAGTCATAAAGATCACCTGTCTGGTTAATGTATAAGCACCCTTGACCGTGATATTTATCATTATACCAATATCCTTGATAGACATGATCGACCGTAGATTCCTCGCCATATCCATGATACTCTCCTTTTTCATTTAGACCGCCTTTATAATTAGAGTACGTCCGGCGCAATCGCAGTTGTTCTCGCTGCGTAGGTTGCTCTCGCTGACTGGATAGTCTTGCGTGTTGTCGTTGTCGTACCTTTTCGCGTTGTCTTGCTTCTATTTGTTTACGTTTCTTGTGTTTTAGCATTTGCATGCGCATGATATGGGATCCAGAGTTTAAAACAGGCATAAGGGTTATAAGTTGAAACCTTGGAAAAAGAAAAGTCAATTTATGTAATATATGGCCCATGTGTTTGATATAGCAGACTTACGTAATCTTATATTTTCATATGTGTATCCTAATAAAATAAAATCAGGAATGGTCTTGCAATATGGTGGTAGTAAACATCCAAAAAAATATATGAATGAATACATAGGTAAATTGTATGTAATTGACAAATATGTATGTGTTAATTTATATCCTTATTTGCGTGTAAACGGTATTATATTTACAAAGGATGTAAATACCGAAGAATCTATGATGTTTTTTCCAGAGGAAGATCATTTAAAAATAGTACTTGTGTAAATATATATATGAATAGTGTAGTAGAGAGTATAGGAATTATAGGTGCGTGTTGTATAGCATTATCTTTATTTCCACAAACAATAAAAACCATTAAAACTAAATCTATGAAAGATATTGCTATACCTTTTGTATTATTAACCATGACTGGTGCAGCGTGTCAACTACTATATGGTATTTACAAAAAAGTTACGCCAATGATAGTTGCAAATACTTGTGTAATAATGAATACTATAATACTTCTTTTTTATAAAATTTATGTAGAGATGTATATAGGAAGTCCTGACCATTTACCCTTTGCTATAGAAGCATCTTGTAACGCGGATAAGAGTGCAGCATCTTCATTAGTGACATTAGAAACAACTACTAAACCCATACTAGAAAATGTTATATAATTACCATTATTGCATAATCCCCCATTATCTTTGCGATTAAAGGGTCTATTAGGTTGTTTTAAAAACTCATTTACTACCGTGATATGGTATTGTATATCTTTGGGTGAATTTTTAAAAAGCGCCGAATTGTGTAGTAAAGGTTCATAATAGCTTTGGTGTATCGTTATATCTTTGCATTCCTTTATTTGCTTTTCAAAACTAGTAATAGGTCCAATGCTTAAAGTATAACCAGGATACTTGTTATAAAATTCTATTATCTTTTGTATTCGTTGTTTCATAGTAAACTTTTTTAAAGAAGTTGGTTGCGTAAGGTGTTTCATTGCAAAGGTATTACTGTAAGCACCATAAGCAGATCCACACATACTACACATATACAATTAGTAAATATTAAATCATTATACTGTCGGGATAATAATTGTTTGTAGGCAGTAAAGTATAATAATAAGTTAAGTAAGCTATTATAGGTATATCAATACAAATCAATACTCCTTGTCCTGTTATAACATAGTATGCATTAACCGTATCATTTATCTCCATATCACTATAGAATTGCCCGTGTTTTAACGCTTGTATCATATAACAAAGTAATGTTATTTTAACACCTAATTGCGTTAATACATAGCAAATATACATAAAAATACCTCGTTTGCTATAATTATAGCAACAACACAAGGCGGCTAAAGTAAATAGTGCGCAACCTATAAAATAATATCGACCAATATCACTATAACAATAGGGGATTATAAGTATAGTTTCAAATACTAGTAACCATCGGATGCAGCATGCTTTATGTTCAATCGTACGTGCTAAAGTTATCTGGTGTTTGGGCATTTTAATAATTTTATCGTTTGCGATGACAGGTATTCCATTATAAATAATAATTCTACTATTTACATAAGGTTTAACAAAAGGGTTTTCGGGGTGTAAAAAAATAGTATCATTTAAACGATCTAACTCATCATCAGAATAATCAGAATCGCTGTCCATAGTAAAATACTATATATTGTTCTTATATAATTATAGAGTACTTTACCCAAATCGCATACGAGATTCTGCATAAGATAGTGACGTTCCCGTGCTAGGATCTTTCATAAGGGTATTCACTACTTCGTTGTGTGTTGTCGCTGATCGTATGTTTTGTAGCATATCTTTATTGTCTTGATCCATTGCCGTATATCCGCCTGTTTGTACGACTAGATTGACAATGGATGCGCCTGCATGTTCGGTAGTATTAGTAGTGGGTTTTTTTTGATTTTCGGACATCTTACTCTTTACTGTATAGAGTAATTTACTTTCAATTCGTTTTATTTCTAGGTAACTTAGGTGGAAATGTATCTGGAGATAAGAACTGAAAGGTGGGATCATAGACACTTGGAATACAATGAGAATACTCTGATGCGGATGGAGGTGATGTTTTCGCGATAAATTCGATGCAAGACAACCAAGAGAATGTCCAATAAAGTAGAAAACTTTTTGTGGTTTGATAGAGAGTTGGTTGCATGATATGTCTAATCAAGGAGTGGTAGAATAGAAATATCTTAAAAGAATTTCAATTTATGAATTTTTAATCTAAACCTATAGTATAGCGATGAAAAGCGGTTTATTTTCCAAACCCATCTTTTATGTGTTATTGTTATTATTAGTAATAGGATTATTGGGTCCTGCTAGTAAGATGGAAGGTTTTGAAGGTTCGGGAAGTGAATTAAGTCCGAAGCAATTTAAAGAAATAAATAAAGAAGGAAAAACGTTTACCTTATTTTATGCAGATTGGTGTGGACATTGCAAAAACGTGAAACCGCAATGGGAGGAAGCAGCAAAGCAAGTAAACAGTGGCGGTGACAAAAAAATGGTCATGGTAAATCTAGGCGATAAAAACGATCTAGCTCAAGAGCAATTACGCAAGGAGTACAATATAAGAGGTTATCCAACCATAGTAGATATAGAGGGCGGAAAGCAAGTAGGAGAATATTCAGGCGAGCGAAGTAAAAGTGCTTTCGTGGAACACGTATCGTCTTTATCCGGTTAAATTACAAAAATTGAAATCTATTTTCAGAAAGATAGTGGTATAGCAAAGATACAATGTCTACTTTTCAACCGAATCATGTTCAGCAGCGTGCGTCCAATAGTACGGACGGGTTTATACCAGTAAAGCGCAATCGCAATCGCAAGGGCAAGGGCATTGCCACCATGAAGCAACGCAAATCAGCGGTTGTAAAGTCATGGGCATCTAAAGTGGGTGGAGTGGGTACGTATACACCAGCGAACGTAAAGGTTAAACCCCTAGCGAAAAATACACTGCCTCCTGTAGGTAAACGTAGTTACGCCGCGGCGATCATACACGGACCTTCTGCGGAGCAACACATAGAAGCAGCTAAACGGGCGTTTAAAAGTGCTCCGGTCGAGGAGTCCAATGGGTTGCCGTGGGTGATAGAGCGATTTAATTGGGCAGACGAGTGTGATAGCGATAACGAAGATTAATAACAAAATATCCAATCCTTTTATTTTTATTCATAAATTGAATAAAGATATCCTATCAAAGATAAGACAATACTACTATCATGCAAACTGATAGCATACAATATCCGTGCGACATATGGCGTGTGATTAAACAAGAGTGGCTTGGGTTAGGAGAGAATTGGAATGCTGGTTTTAAAAAATGGTGTAAAGGAAGTGTACTGTCCACTGTATTGTATAAAGATACTATTTATAAAGAGTATAGAGGATTCGTTATACGTCATCAGAGTCCGCGAAATAATCAGGAGGAGGACATGGATTCACGGCATCATGGTTCGCCCACATTAGCTCTATGGTGGAATAAATATAAAACCTTTTGGAGTAGTAATTTGGTAAAAGAGCGGTTTAAACTACCTCGTTCTACTCTTATGGGTAGACTACATATAGTGTATTTCCACTGGGATTTGCAAGGAAAGAATGGGGAATCAGCAAAAGATAAGGCCGAGTTTAAATTGCTAGTAGATGGGAAAAAACATTGGGACGCCATATTTTCGCAACCGTGGTTTGAATTGCGTTTGTGTTACCTACCTTTCGCCGAAGAAAACAATGATGGTCCAGAAATAGTGTAAAAACCATAAATTGAAATCTCTTTACTCTTTTTACAGAAAGTATATCACACCAATGTCAAGTATGTACAGCAAATCTATTCTCGAGAATATGACCGTTACCGCGCTCAAGACAATTGCGGGGCAATACGGACTACCAAAATCCGGAAAGAAAGCAGAAATAGTGGACCGTATATTGAATCACCATGAAAAAAACCAAAAAAAAAACACCGACCATGCCCTGCTACTAGCGCGCGGCGCAGCGAAACGTGACGAAGGTTTTGAACGCGTGATTCGCGCCTACGTCAACTGGACTCAAGTAAATCAGTTTTCACTAAGCAAGCAAACCGGCGAGGTTACCTTTGGTAAGGTGCATATCAATGAAATTCGCGCCGCCTTCGCAGACTATGATCCTAGTACGTCACCGCTTCGCAACGATCGTTACGTACCGGTACCGGAAACGCCTCTGGAGGTGTTTCTAGAGATGTTCTTTGGTAAATACGGCGGAGAGTGGCATTTCTTTGACGACACGGAGGAAGATCGGTTGTTTAGTGAGGAGTCAGAGTATAACGAGGAGTGGTTTGTAGAGGGGTTGAAACATTTGTGGGAAAGTGATGTGCCTCAATGGTGTGCATCGAGTTATGCAAATCGTGACTAAGACAGAGCGGGGGGTTTTGTTTAGTAAAGTATCTAGAATTTTTTAATGATATACGTTTGATTAATTGTAATATTCTAGTGATAAATATCATTAATGAGGAGTAATTTACTAGAACAAATAGGAATCATAAGTGGAATAAGTATACTTATACTTATTTTACTAACCATAGTATTAACCGTGTACATCATGTATTCCATACAACAAACAGAAACCTATAAAGCGTATGATCGTCTTTGTCATTTAGAGGAGGACGTACAGCGAGATTACATACATTCCTATGATAAGATTTTTAATGATCAGAGTATGCTTAGTACCTTGGAAGATTTCAAAGCAAAGCGCAAACCGGCGAGATTTGTCATTAAAGGTACTGTACTACCATCCAAGTATACCGCAGATTGTTATAGTGTATTGCGAGATTTGTGTGCGATAGGAAATGTTAAAAAAATGTATATACCCAAAGAAATAGATAGTTTAAAAAGTCTAGAAGATAATCAAGATCTATGGGAGCAAGAGGTTAGTAAAAAATTAAATGTCCGATCTGGTGGTACATTATTAGAGATAGGTTGTGGATGTGGGCGGATAGCGCATCACATGTCGCAACTTACGCAATGTCAAGTCTATGGTATCAATATAGATGAATCGCAATTAAAGGATGCGAGGCAATATGCATCAAAGCATAAAACAAACAATCAATTTTTATTCAAGGATCTCAATGATCCCCTTCCTTTTCCGGATAACAACTTTGATGCCATTTATGAATTTGGAGCGTGTACTACGTTTATTAAAAATTATAAAAAGGTGTTTAAAGAATTGTTTCGCGTTTTAAAACCGGGAGGTGTGTTGTATTTAAACGATGCCGTATTATTAGATAATTTTGACAAATCAAATCCCAGGCATCTAGAGTTATTGGTGAATGCGCGGCAGGTCATGGCAGGAGGAGTTTTTTTGCATTATAAATATTTTGAAGATATAGCAGCGACAGCAGGTTTTATAGTAGAGTCTAGTAAAGCAGGAGAATTTCCGGATGTAGCGCATGAGTTACCATTCCTTAAAAAGACGCATGAAAAGTATACGCATATTGAGAATATGGTATATATACTTACTAAATGTAACATTTTACCATTGTATTTAAACGATTTAATAACACGGTTACGTAAAGGAGCAGATGAATTAATCGTCATGGAGGAGGATATGTTAGTGACCATGTCGTGGGAATTTTATTTTAAAAAACCAGAGTCATAAATTGAACATAAGATTACTGTTTTTGCTTGGTTTATCGATCCTACGTCATACCATGTTTTCCGAACAACTTCCGCGCCTATCCAAGACCATTCGTTTCCAAGACAGTTATAGTAAAGAGTGGTGTGAAATAAAGATAGACGTAAATCAACACAAAAGTGGTTTTTATGAACTAACCTATACAGCAGTCTACTCCAAAGACAACGAAGATGCTAGAAACGCGCATCCCTTGTATCAAACGTCCATACGATATGACGATGAGTGTTTGTTAGAAGGACTATATGTAGCAGCAAATCCAATTACGTATCATATAATAGCGTGTATGATGTCCCAAGGAAAAGAGCGAAAACCCTATAACACGGGGGTGCGGCCTTATGAAGCTTACTGTGGTGAATTGATGCGTTCGTTGGTGGAGATGGAATCGTAAAAAAGGGCGAGAATTCCATAAATTGAAATCTATTTTTTCAATCTCGTCGTATACAGTACACAACCAAACAGCATGTCTTCCGTAGAAATCCCGAGCATTTGCATTCCTCGTGCCCACTCTAGCGTCACGGAGATGGAAGTAGAACGAGCATTTGACGGAATGTTCGGCAATGGCACCGTGCGCGAAGTAGACATGGTACTTCGTGAAGATTACAGGACAAAGGAGTTGTTCTGGGTCATCTTTGTCCATTTCAACAACTACAATCCAACGCTCGACGACATAAACATAGTGGCGTGCATCAACGATTTCGTAGCGCGCATCGCATCGGGCGACGAGTTGCGCATTCAATACCGCGGGCCTTACTTTTGGAAGGCGTACAAAAAGTTGCCGGACAAGCGTCCTGATTTTGAGAATGAAGAGTGGGAACCGATTCCCGAGAACAACGACGAGTTAGAGGAGTTGATCGATACCATGTTGGCGACGGTGCCAGTGGAATGTCGTTAATAAGAGAGAGGGGTAGGTGTTAGGGGTAATCTAGTGTATTTTTTTGCATATACTAGCATTAAAAAACGTTAGTATATTGGTTCTTCATATCCATATAATAGGGTGATTAATAGAGTTAAGGTGAATGCTGCATTCATTGCTTTCTCTAGTAAATTTTTCAATGTGAATACATAGTTGTTCCATGTGTTGTCTTTGTCGTTTATTGAGTCTAGTATTAATGTTATGTCGAATTAGATGTTCTTCTTTATGGATAAGTTGCATAGAATCGGATTTCAGTTGTTTTATTTTATGTTTGGTGTTAGTAACAAATGTATTGTATTGAATAGGTTTTACTATGGGGTAATACATATTAATGCATCTAAATAAATATTCGCATTGACGTATTCTAGGTATAATGTCGTGAATATCGTCAAACGTATCAAGAGCCCTGGATATCATTGTTTTAAAATAGTAAAATGTATCTCTATCTTTACTTTCGCGTATCTTGTTATAGGTATCATTATCTAGTGTGTAACTTGTTACTAGATAAGAACCAATTCGATCAACCGTATACGTATCGAAATACCGTAATAAGTAGTCTACCGTATTTTTATCATAGAGGATGGATAATAGTTTAAGGCGAAGCATGAATCGTGTAGTATATAAAGATATTTATATTATTTATATCAATTTGATAACAATTTAAAAAGATAGATTACTTTATAATAATGCGAGTATTTTCGCTATTACCCCTATTATATTTCGCTTGTGTGGTAGAGGCGAAGTATCCTTCACCGCGCTGGGTTCATGTCTGTAAATCGAGTAATGTTACGAGATATGTGCAAAACAAAACCACGATATTGAAGCAGATACTAAGAATAAATGGGTTTGAGATTTTATATATGTAAATGCGGTAGTATAGATAAAATACAATAGGTCTATTAAATAGTCTATGAGAGTAATAAAAATAGAAAAACCGTATACCACGTATAGCATGGATTTTTGGGATACGTGGATAGGTCCAGGAGAGATAGATTGTACTTATTTATCGCGACAGATGTTGTGTTCTCAGAATACAAAATTGTTATTACTGGGCGATGACAATACTTTAGAAGGAATATGTATTTTTAGCAAGGTGCCGTGTTTTCACATCTATAAGATTCATTTGATTGCAAAAAAAGGTGAAAGTAAAGTAAAGGGAGTAGGAAAATCATTTGTATCTTATTTGCAAAACGAGTATGGAGACAAAGACACGTCTAACAAGGCGACATTATTGTTATCCGATGATTCGCGTATCGTAGATTACTATAAAAAACTAGGTTTTACCCAAACGAGAAATATTTGTTATAAATGGTTATTAGACGATTGGTTTTATCCCATATATTACAAAAAGGTGTGACGTCATAAATTGATAAACTATTCCGTACCGTATGATAATTCAACCATGAAGTTCCATCCCATTGCATACGCCTTGCAGGTTGTGCTAATGTTATCTCTCTCCGCAATATTGTGTTTGATAGGTATATGTTATTACAATAGTGTGTTGATTCCAGTGTGTTACCTTAGTTTGATATTGTGTGTAGTAGGTAGAGTATCATAGCAAATAGTAAGGTGTTGTAATGTAAACTATTTTTATTGCCTTTATAGCTCAGTGGTAGAGCGCCCGCCTAGTAAGCGTGAGGTCCTGAGTTCGATCCTCAGTGAAGGCTATCAAAAAACTTTCTCGCCAATGTAGTAGTATGAAGAGTAGATATTTGTTGTGTGAAAATCTGCATCGTCAATTTTATCAGTGTGATACAAAGACACAAAACACATGTGGAACCATTAAGCGTCAAATGGATGAGATATCGTGTGACCAATATGGTTTTGAAGTCCCTATATCCAAGGTTAAAAAGGTATATCATCGGGTACGGCTAATACTAAAAAGCGTATAAATTGAACATTATAAATAATCATAGTCTGTATAGCACATGGAAACTTCACAAGATATTCACGGTTGGTATTCTAAACAGCAACATCGTCGTAATACTCAATTAGGTGCAAATCGTTTATTCTATTTAGATCATAATAATAACATAGTAGAGGTAACCATGATAAGTAATTCATCGGTTAATGTCTCAGGGTTTAAAACCGACATGGAGTACTTGGGAAAATTAAAAAGCTTTTATAAGAGTGTTTCGGAATAAAATAATGTATTTTTAATTTTTTATTACTAGATAATATGATAGTTATTTGATTTTTAGGAAGTTATTATTGTATCATTTGATATTGCAGATAGATTATAATATAAGTATTTATATATAATATGTCTACTCCTTCAAGGAAGAGACCTTCGATGAAAAGTCCTTCAAGGAGTAGTCCTTCAATGGATACTCCTTCAATGGATACTCCTTCAAGGAAAAGTCATTCAAGGAACAGTTCTCCAAAAATTACTACGCCTTCTCTGAAGTCTCCTGGGGGAGAAAATACTAGGGAAAAAAAAATAAGCGGTCTCCCTTGGGGTATGGCCCCTCCACATTATCCCCCTCGTACTGTCAGAAAAAAGAACTCTTCTCTAGCGCGTCCAGGTAATTCAGTTAGTCTAAGAAATAAGACTATGGCGAAGCTGAAAGCGAAAAGAGATAGGATGGAGAGTGAGTTGAGGAATGCAGCAGCAACAAGAATTGCTACATTGTACCATGGTCGTTTTGCACGCATCCAGGCAAAAGAAGCGCGAGACAAGCGTGATGGGGGGTTATTGTCAGAGAGTGAAGCGCGTGATGCGATTCGAAAGGCGTTAACCCTGCCTTCCACTTTGCCTGTACCAAGCGATAAGGATAATGAAATAAAGTATTATAGTAAAGCGAAAAATATAATTAGTTGGTATGATAGACAACTAGATAGTTGTGAGCATAGATATGTAAACCATGTTTCTGTACCATTTCATCAGGATAGGGTAGATAAACTAGTGGGTGATCATTTATCGACAAATAGTAGTAAGCCTACGTCCCGTAGTAGTAATAATCCATATAGTAGTACACGTAAGGATCGTGACAAATATGAAAAATTTATTGAAACGGATATTATTCATATACTAAAAGCATTACAGATATTTGAAGGTAAACAAACTGATGAGTATATTAAAAAGAATCATAAGCTAATAAAAACAAACTATCATACAATAACAGAATGGTATAAAAACGCGATAGAAGAATGTTATCATGAAGTGAGTAACGTATATAACTTCCGTTACCTTAAAGGAGGAAGTAAGTTTAAATACAGGAAGACACGTCGTCGAAGACGTAAAAACACACGAATAAGATAAATAAACAGTGTATATATCTTTACACTTTTTCTTTTAACAATGTCATCATTTCATTGACTAATTGTTTTACTTCTCGTGTTTCTTTTAACAATACATCTATTTTATTGTATTTTTCCCGATCTTCTTGTTGAGAATGTAATACTTGTTGTATAGGAGTATAACTATTAGGATCCGGTACTGGGTCTGAAAAATCAATATCGGGCATTTTTTTTTGTTGTGCATATTGATTAAAATCATCTTCAATGGCAGAAACACTTTGTTGTAAGGACTGTTCCCGTTCTAAACGCAATGATTCTGCACAGTCTACTTAACAAGGATGGGCAGTCTGCTCCATCGTCCCATTCGGAGAACGTTTGTCGCCTCGTGTAATTATTGTGGTCAATAGACAAGGATCGGGTCTGGTCCTTAATCCCTCCAATCAACCCGCAACCGACATTAAACCGGGTCCCCCCCCCCAATAAGATAGTCATAGTTGTCGCCCCGGATGTCTTAACCGTGGTTTGCGCTTAATAGTCATCCTATGTATGGTCTATTTTTTTCTCCCCGTCCTCTCAAATTCTGTCCGGAATCTCGTGTCCCTTCCCCCTCAAAAACAAATTCAGATCTAGCGTCGGGTGGCAATTCACCGCCAGTTGGTATAATTGGTTCGCTAGATTTCCCTCCTCAAAAGAACATTCCGGGAACGTTCCGCGTCCCCACCCCCCACTCCCCCGAGTTAAAAAGCAACAAGCGGACGCCTTCGTCCCTTTTCCATCAAAAACACACAACTTCTCTTCTTTATTTTCTCGCTAATTTCTATTTCCAACATTGATTTAGAAAGTAGCACCGTGATCGTAGTGAATCAGATAGCATTAGTGTAGTATATAATAACAAAAATAGCGAGAAAAATCAGCACCGTAATCTCGTTTTCTCACCGGTTTCTCGTTTTCTCACCGTAATCTCGTTTGCCTTAAACACTCAATCCGTAGTATTATAGTGGAAGGTAGCATCCGCTGGCAAGCATCCGCC
>CESZ01001772.1_pt1 | contig 12882 bp, 14 predicted proteins | sample 531081 | NCBI WGS metagenome assembly CESZ01 (sample SAMEA2621260, study PRJEB7988) | marine metagenome | biome: marine biome (ENVO:00000447); feature: surface water layer (ENVO:00002042); material: "saline water (ENVO:00002010), including plankton (ENVO:xxxxxxxx)" | depth 5 m | reverse complement strand
GTCAATTGTATTTGATTTTTTGGTAAATAGTAAAAAGTGTATTGACTAAAACCAGCCCACCATAAACCGACCATAACAAAAGAAATTTTCATTGGTTCGATTGTATCATGAAAACCAAAGGTTGACGGGTATAAAACCATTAAAAGGTTGATTAATAAAAGTAAAACACTGCCAATGTACCCATAAGAGAAACCTTGAGCACTGGCTTTGTCTTGCTGATGAGGAAAAGCAATTTCGGGTAAATAAGAATTATAAAACACTAAACTAGCCCAAAAACTAAATAATGCAAAAAAGTAAAAAAATAATCCTAAATATATATTTTCAATTGTAAAAAAATATAATCCTATACATGAAACACTTCCTAGATAGCAGAAAAATTTCAAAAATGATACTTTATTTTTAAGATAGTCTGCGATTCCGGAAAGTATTGGAATCATGAATGCAAGGCAAAGAAAAACTAGACTAGTTAAATGTTGAATTAGAGCAGTATTTTTATAATTAACTCCAAAAACCTCTACATAAAGACTTTCTTCAAATAAAGTTCCAAAATAGAGAGGAAATATTGCAGTAGATATTACAAGGGCATAAACAGAGTTAGCCCAATCATAAAAAGCCCATGCTCTCAATAATTTTTTATCTCCCTTTTTATATTCAGTTTTTGGCATAGTTGCTGATTATGTTGAAAATATAAATTATTTTTGAACAAACTTTAAATGAAGTATATAAATTTTCTTTTTCTATCTCTATTATTTTTAACAGCTTGCAAATCGCAAACTAATGAAATTAACTACGAAGTAATTAAAACTGATAATGAGTGGAGAGAGCAACTTGATCAAATGTCCTATCTAGTTTTAAGAAAAGCTTACACTGAAAGACCTTACACTGGTAAATATGATAATTTTTATGAAAAAGGCACATATCACTGTGCAGGTTGTAATGAGCCACTTTATAAATCCAATAATAAATATAACTCCTTTTGTGGTTGGCCAAGTTTTGATAAAGAAATTAATGATAAATTAGTTTATGATGTCGATTATAAATTAGGTTATCCCAGAACAGAAATAAAATGTAAGAAATGTGGTGGTCATTTAGGTCATGTATTTAACGATGGGCCAAAAGAAACTACGGGCATTCGACATTGTGTAAACTCTGCTGCATTAATTTTTAAAAAATCATGATAAATAAAGACAATAAATACTGGAAATCTAAATTAGATGAACTAAGTTATAAGGTTTTAAGAGAAGCAGCAACTGAAATTCCATTTTCTGGAAAATACAATCTACATTTCAAAAATGGAAATTACAGGTGTAAAGGATGTGATGCAGTTTTATTTGAAAGCGATTCAAAGTTTGATAGCGGGTGTGGCTGGCCAAGTTTTGACAGAGCAAAAAAAGGCAGTATAACCTACAGAGAAGATAGATCATTGATGAGAATTAGAACAGAGATATTATGTTCAAATTGTAATGGTCATATAGGCCATGTTTTTAATGATGGTCCAACTGAAACAGGCATGAGATACTGTGTTAATTCTGCAAGTATAAATTTTGAAAATAAATAGTATGGAAAATTATGATATTGTTGTATTAGGAAGTGGTCCAGGTGGTTACGTAAGTGCTATCAGAGCTTCCCAATTAGGTTTTAAAACAGCGATAATTGAGAAGGAAAGTTTAGGTGGTATTTGTCTAAATTGGGGGTGTATACCAACTAAAGCCTTGCTCAAGTCTGCTGAAGTATTTGATTATTTAAACAACATAAATGATTATGGAATTACTGTTGAAAATTACAACCAAAACTTTAATAAAATTATTGATCGAAGCAGAAATGTTGCAAATAAAATGAGTAAAGGGGTTCACTTCTTAATGAAAAAAAATAAAATAAAAGTTTATGAAGGTTTTGGAAAAATAAAAGAAGATAAAATATTAGAGATAACAAATGATAAAGAGTCGTTTGATATATCTGCAAATAATATAATTATAGCCACTGGAGCTAGATCTAGAGATATAGAATCTTTAAAAAAGGATGGAGAAAAAATATTGGGTTACCGAGATGCTATGACATTAAATAAACAACCTAACAGTATGATTATTGTTGGATCTGGTGCAATAGGGATTGAGTTTGCATATTTTTATAATTCCTTAGGAACGGACGTAACTGTTGTTGAATTTCAAGATAGAATAGCTCCAAATGAAGATCACGAGATATCAAAAGAATTAGAAAAAATTTTAAAGAAAAAAAATATTAACATTCTAACCAGCTCAAAAGTTGTTTCCTCAGAAATAAGCAATGATAAAGTAAAGGTAGAAATTGAGTGTAAAGACAATAATCTCGAACTTGTTAGCGATGTTGTTTTAAGTGCTGTTGGTATTAAGTCAAATATTGAAGATATTGGATTAGAGCAAATTGGTGTTAAGGTTGAATCTGATAAAATATTAGTTAATGAATTTTACAAGACAAATATTGATGGTATTTTTGCCATTGGCGATATTGTCTCTGGACAGTCTCTAGCTCATGTTGCATCAGCTGAAGGTATAACATGTGTTGAATACATAAAAGGCTTAAACCCTCATCCCATCGACTACAATAATATTCCTGGCTGTACTTATAGTAAACCTGAGATTGCTTCAGTTGGTTTCACAGAAAAAAAGGCTATAGATAATGGTTATGAAATAAAAGTCGGTAAATTTCCCTTCTCAGCATCTGGCAAAGCCCAAGCTTCTGGTCATACTGATGGTTTCGTGAAAGTTATTTTTGATTCTAAATACGGAGAATGGTTAGGATGCCATATGATTGGTAGCAATGTCACTGAAATGATTTCAGAGGCAGTTGTTGGTAAAAAACTAGAAACTACAGGGCATGAAATTTTAAAATCTGTTCATCCACATCCTACAATGAGTGAAGCAGTAATGGAGGCAGTGGCAGATGCATATAATGAAGTTATTCATCTTTAATTCTGTCTATAAAACTAATAATAGCTAACTCATAACTCAACAAGCCAAAACCCTGGATAACCCCTTTAACATGCGGGCTTATATATGATTTATGTCTATAATCCTCCCTCGATTTGGTATTAGATATGTGAACTTCAACTACAGGTGTTTCAATCGCTCTTACAGCATCAGCTATACCAACAGATGTATGTGTGTAGGCTGCAGCATTAAGAATAATTCCATCAAAAGAGTATCCAACTTCCTGTATTTTGTCTATAATTTCACCCTCAATATTGGATTGAAAATAATCAATATACAATTCAGGGTATTTATTTAATATATGATCCAAATAATCATCAAAACTCATAACCCCATATATACTTTTTTCTCTTTGGCCAATTAGGTTTAAGTTGGGACCATTTATAATTTGTAACTTCATATTTTTCAATTTATAAATTTAAAATTAAAAGACTTGAATCTAACAACTTATTTTAAAGATTTTGAAAATTTTTTAAAATTAGAAAGAAATTTATCTAAAAATACAATCCAAAGTTATAGATCAGATTTAAAAAAATTTGAAGTTTTTTTATTAAAAACTAATGTTGAAGAATTGAAATATATAAAACCTGAAATAGTTCGTGAATTTTTATATGAACAATCAAAAAAAGTTACTGGGAAAACACAAGGAAGAATTATATCAACACTGAGATCATTTTATAATTTTTTAGTTTTAGAAAAAATAGCAGAAAACAATCCAATTGAAGACATTGATTATCCAAAAATTGATTCTAAAGTTCCTTTTGTCCTTTCAACTAATGAAATAGATAAAATAATACTGCAAGCTTCGCTTACAAAATTTGGTGCAAGAAATCAAACAATGATTGAAGTAATGTACAGTTGTGGTCTTCGAGTAAGTGAGGTGATAGAAATGAAAATATCGAACATATTTTTTGATGAATCTTTAATTAAGGTTATGGGTAAAGGCAAAAAAGAAAGGTTTGTTCCTTTGAGTGGTATCGCAAAAAAATTACTGTGCAATTATATTGAATGTGAGAGAAAAGAATCTAAGTTTGATAAACAATCCGTTGACATTGTTTTTTTAAATAATAGAGGAGGAAAATTGAGTAGGATAATGCTATACAATATTATAAATGATGCTGCTTTAGCAGCAGAAATTAACTCTAAAATTAGCCCACATACATTGAGACATTCTTTTGCAACACATCTTATTGAAAATGGAGCCGATATCATAAGTATTCAAAAAATGATGGGACACGAAAATATTGTTACAACTGAAAAATATTTGAACGTAAATAAAAAACACTTAGTTGAAACCGTAATTAAGTACCATCCTAGAAAATAAATTCAAATTGATAATTTAAATCCTTTACCATGAATGTTATCAATTTTTATTGATGGATCCTTGGATAGATATTTTCTAATCTTAGTTATATAAACATCCATCGATCTTGACGTAAAATAATTATCATCCTTCCAAATCTTAATTAATGCTTCTTCTCTCGACGTTAGATCGTTTATATTTTCTATTAGTAATTGCAGTAAATCCGACTCTTTTGGTGATAATGTAACAGGCTTCCCATTATTAAAAATTAATTGTCTAAGTTTTGAATCGAAGGTAAACTTAGAAAACTTATAATCAGTTTTTTTGTTTTCGAGCAGAGTTGATCTAAAATTCCTTTTAAAATGTGATTTAATTTTTAATAAAAGTATATCAGAATCAAATGGTTTTATAATATAATCATCAGCACCAATTTTAAAACCTTTTACAACGTCATCCTTTAAAGATTTTGCAGTCAAAAAAATGATAGGAACATTATAATTTAGGTTTCTAATTTCTTTTGCAAGGGTAAATCCATCCTTGAAAGGCATCATAATATCCAAAATACACATATCAAAATTTTGAGATTTAAATTTTTTTAAGCCGTCAACACCATTCCTTGAAAGTGTAACTTTAAAAGAATGTAATCTGAGAAAATCAACTAATATTGATCCAAAATTTGGATCATCCTCAACAATTAATATTTTTTTACGTTTTATTGACATTATTAAGAGTTATTTTAAACGTTGAGCCCTTACCAATTTGGCTTTGAACGGAAATGAAGCCCGCATGCAGCTCAATAATTTTTTTGACAAAAGCGAGACCTAAACCATGACCTTTTATATTGTGAATATTTCCCTTGGATTCTCTGTAAAATTTTTCAAAAATTTTAGTTTTAATTTTTTTTGTCATTCCAATTCCATTGTCTTTAAAAAATACTATCGTATTGGATTTTTCATTCTTTACCATTATTTGAATTACGGGATTTGATTTTGAATATTTAAGAGAATTTTCAAGAATATTTACAAAAACATTTATCATTTCTTCCTCGGCTAACATCATAATATTTTCTTTTTTATCAAACTTCTTAGTAATCCTTGCCCCCACACTTCCTGAAAGTAGCTCTACCCTATCAATGGCCAACTGAACTAATTTATTTAAATCCATCATCTTCATCTCAAGCTCTATTTTTTCTTTCTCTAATTGTGAAATCATCAAAACATTTTCAACCTGATTATTCATTCTATTATTTTCATCTTTTATGATATTTAAATAACCCATGGACTTTGTATCTACTTTTCCCATCAACTTTTTCTTTATAGCATCGATTGCTAGGTTTATAGTAGCTATAGGAGTTTTAAATTCGTGAGTCATATTGTTGATGAAGTCTGATTTCATTTCAGAAATATTTTTTTGTTTTATCGAAATAACGATCGTTGAATAAAATGAAAAAATTATGATAAATGTAAAAAACAGTAAAAGTAGGATGAGGTAAATAATATTTGAATTAATAAAATTAATATTCATGGGAAATCCAACAACTAATACGTAATCCGTTTCACCAATTTGGTTTGCAAATAAAGGGACACTGTGATGTGAAAGTTCATCAAAATTTTCATATCTACTTGTTCCTAATTTAGTTTCTATTTTCTTATTTAAAATCTTGAAATCATAATCATTTGGCAACCCTCTTTCTTTAAACTCTTTTTGTAAAAGTAGTTGGACTTCGATATTTGACACACGATTAGCTATGGGTTTTAAATTAGCTATATCAATAAAAATCGACTTATATTTTGCTTCATCAATGAGTGAAATTTCTTCCATCATCTGCAACTTCTCCATTGAACTCATATTGTTCATTTCTTTTTCAAATGCATCATCAAAAATTATTGTTGATTTTAAGCTTGTGTAGTCTTTTATTGAAATACTATCTGATATTCTTGAGTCAAATAAGTTTGAATTAATTTTATAATCCTCCTCCAAAATAGCAGAATAATACAAATAAATGTTTTCGTCATCTCTATTCTTGTCTACATACTGGAAGACATCAATAAGCTGGGACTCGACAGGTTCACCAATACTATCTTTTAGTTTTTGATAAACCGACAAGTAATCTCTCATTTCTCTATCTGAAATAGCATTTGCAACAGTAATTAATGCGCTATTGGTGCTCTGAGAGAATTGTTTATCATAAATTTCAAGTGAATTTTTTATCCAATAAGCTTGTAAAAATATAATACCAATCAGCGACATTGACATGAATGCAATTAAAATAATGATTCTATTTTTTTTCACTCAGCGATTCAATTTTATTTATTAAACTTAATATTTCTGTTTTTGTTTTTGAAATGTTAATGTTTTCAATAACAAAAGTTGCTAAATTTATTTTTTTTTTATCACTCCACTGAACATTCATGATTTTTTCGATCTTTTTTCTACTTAAATTATCTCTATTGATAATTCTATTAATTCTCTCAATCTTAGGTGATTTTAAAAGTATATTATAATCCATTAACTTGTAAAAGTTACTTTCAAACAGTATTGCTGACTCTACTAATATTTTTGATTTTAAATTTTTTTTTACAAATTTTTTAAATTTCTCAAAAACTTTAGGATGAACTATACTATTTAAAAGATCTAACTTTTTAGGATCACTAAAAACAACTTCAGAAATATATATTGAGTTGAAATCACTACCATTGAATGATTTTGATCCAAAAAAATTTATAATAGATTTCTTTATCTCTACATCAGTTTTGATAATATTTTTTGCAATATCATCAGAATTAAATATTTTAAAATTTTTGTCGGCAAAGACTTTAGAAACTGTGGTTTTACCTGAACCAATTCCACCTGTTAATCCAACTTTTAACATCAGGATTATTCTTTTGGAATAGAATCAATAATTTCTTGACTTACACCAACATTACTAAAACCACCGTCATGAAATAAATTTTGTAAAGTAACTTTTTTTGTAAGATCTGAAAATAAAGAAACAGTATAATTGGCGCACTCATCTGCTGTTGCATTACCAAGTGGAGACATTTTTTCTGCATATTCCATAAAACCATCAAATCCTTTAACACCTTTTCCAGCAGTTGTTGGTGTAGGTGATTGACTAATTGTATTTACTCTTACTTTTTTCTCTTTTCCAAAAAAATAACCAAAACTTCTAGCCACAGATTCTAGATAAGCTTTGTTATCTGCCATATCATTGTAGTCGGGAAAAACTCTTTGAGCTGCCATATATGATAATGCTACAATACTTCCCCACTCATTCATTGCATCTTTATTATAAAGACACTGCATTAATCTATGAAAAGAGGCTGCAGAAATATTCCATCCTTTTGTTAACCAGTCATGATTAAGATTGGTATAGTGTTTTCCTTTCCTCACATTTATTGACATTCCTATTGAGTGTAAAACAAAATCAATTTTATCATTAAAATGTTTAATAGACTCTTCTATTAAGTTTTCTAAATCGGCGTTGGATGTAGCATCAGCAGGAATTACAATTGAGTTTGTTTTTTTTGCAAGTAAATCAATAGACCCCATTCTTACAGCAACAGGTGAGTTTGTTAGAACAAACCTACCACCCTGCTCAAAAACTTTCTCAGCTGTTTTCCAAGCTATTGAGCTCTCATCAAGAGCACCAAAAATAATCCCTTTTTTATTTTTTAATAATTCGTTTGGCATTTTTATTTTAAATATAATACTATTTGAGCAACTCTAGTGCCTGGTTTAGTGCAGGGTTTGTTATATTATCTGCTGAAATCATGGCTGCAATTTCTTTAATTCTTTCACCATGATTTAGTTTTTTCATTAATGTTTTTGGTTTATTTTGATCTAAGATCTTAGAAACTTTATAGTGGTTTGAAGCTTTTGCAGCCACTTGAGGAAGATGTGAGATTGCAATAACTTGTGATTTATTTCCTATTCTTTTTAACAAATCAGCAATTACGTTAGCTACTTTTCCTGATGTTCCAGAATCAATCTCATCAAAAATTAATGTTGGTAAACTCATTTTTTCAGAAAATAATACATTGATTGCTAATAAAATTCGTGATTTTTCCCCACCAGAGGCAATTTTAATTAATTTATTGAAATTGTTCCCCTTATCTGAAGAATATAAAACATTAAGGTTATCAATACCATATTTGTTAAGTTTATCAGACTTGTCTAAATCAAATTTTATTCTAGATTCTTTCATGGATAGTTTATTAAAAATTGATTCAATATCTTTCCTCAAATCATTGATCCTTTGTTTTCTCTTGAGAAAAATTGTATTTGCTTGAATTTTACATTCATTTTCTAATTCCCGAATTTCATTTTTTAAAGATTCGACTTCGCTTTGTAAATCATTTGAACTGGAAAATTGCTTAGATAGATTTTGCTTCACTTGAATTAGATCATTTGCGGTTTTAGCATTATGTTTCAGAAATAAATCTTTTATTTTAAAGATTCTATTTTGAACATATTCAAATCTTCTAGGATCATAAACTAAATTTTCAGACTTTCTATTAATTGAATTAATTATATCATCAAATTCAATTTTAAGTTGATCATACCGGTTTTTCAATGTCTTAAAATCATTTGAAATAGAGGATGTTTTATTTAAGATTGATGATAAATTGTTCATTAACGAAATAAGACTATCGTGTTCACTAGAAACTATGTGATGGTAATTATTTAACTCATTTTTTAACTTATCGTAATTTTTTAAATTTAAAAATTCTTGCTCAAGACTTTCCTCTTCATTGTTTTGCAAATTGAGTTCATCAATTTCGTTATACAAAAACTTATTATAATCCAAGTTGGATTTAATATTAATAAATTGATTATTTAGGTTCTCATAAATTTTTTGTTTTGATAAATATTGATTGTATTTAATTAAAAACTTTTCTCTTAATAAATTAATTTCTAAATCACTATCGATTAGCTTGTAGTAAAAGCTCTTTTCATTTAAAACCAAATCTTGATTTTGTGACTGTATATTTAATAATTCAAGGGTTATATGTTTTAAAGTTTCTAATTTGACAGGTGTGTCATTAATAAAAGCTCTGGATTTTCCATTTGATAAAATTTCTCTCCTAAAAAATGACTCTTTATCAAAATCAATATCCAAACCTAAAAATTTATCCTTTAAATTTTCATCAATTAAAAAGATTGCTTCTATAATACATTTTTTATTACTAGTACCTACGACTTTGTGATCAACTCTAGATCCTGCCAATAAATTTAATGCACCAATAAGAATTGACTTTCCAGATCCTGTTTCCCCTGTAATAATATTGAAATTATTATCAAAGTCAACTTTAATACTTTCAATTAATAAATAATTTTTTATTTCAATCGTCTTTAACAACTTGTATAATTTTATTTAAGACTATTCCACTTCTCAGAGAAAAAAGGTGATACCCTATTTAAGTTATTCTTAAGATTATTTATATAAGCTTTATTACTATTATTTTTATATAAATTAAAAATCTCATCATTTTTTGACTGGAAAAACATTTGTTGCATAATTGAGTTAGGTCTTAACCTATTTATCAAATTAAATTTTGCAATAGTTTCAGAAATAGTTTCTAAAGCCCTTTCCTTATCCTCAATTATAATATCCAATCCTTTTCTATGATATTCATAGAAAATTTCTTTTATAGTCGAGTAATTTGGTGAAATCAAATTTTCAACCAACCAATATTTATTAATTCTTCCATTATTATAATTTTGACTCCACATATTTGATTGGGAATTACTAGATGCAAAATCTAGAATTTTTTTAGAGTTCAAAAAATTTAATTTACCTGAATCAAGAGCAAAACTATCTTTATCAAGACCTATAATAATGTTAGCATAAAATTCTAGTATTGATGCCAAATCAGATTCAAATCTGTTTTCTGATCTTAAAATATATTGATTTGATTCATAGTTAAAACTAACTCCATTGTCCTTAAAAAGAAGAATATTAGTAGAGTAGTCAGAATTATATACTGGTCTAAAGGATTTAATTTCAAAGTTGCAGTTGAATATGTTATCAGAGTAGTTTAACACAGTTATAATTAGTGTACAATCAATTTTCTGAAAGTTTTGAAGAGATTGATCATCCCAGTCATTTGTATTTAAATAACTTTCAATATTCCTTTCAAGGTTTGTAAAAATTTGTTTTTCTGTTTGATTTATAAGACTGCTATTAACAATAACTTCACAATTTAGCTGTTGGCTATAAGATTTAAATAAGAAAAAGAATAAGAGGCTATATTTTATAAATTTCATGCAAAATATCCTTAGCAACTTCATTTTTATATTTTAATTTGAACTTTTTGGTTTTACTTTTAGTTATAAAATGAATTTTATTTTTTTCTGAATTGAAACAAGTATTTTCATTAGACATTGAATTAAGAACTATTGCATCAAGCTTTTTTTTCTTAAGTTTAGTTTTAGCGTTTACAATTTCATTTTCAGTTTCTAGTGCAAAACCAATCATTTTTTGATTGCTTTTTTTCAACTTACATAACTCAGAAATGATATCAATATTTTTAACTAATTCTAAGTTAAATGTTTTTTTTCTATTCTTTTTAATTTTTGTTTTTGATATTATCATTGGTTTATAATCAGCAACTGCAGCTGCCATTATTACATAATCAGATTTTATTAGCTCTGTAATGCATTTTTCATACATTTCGTCTGCTGATGTGATTTTAACTACCCTAATGTTGGTATTAAAAATATTTATTTGGGAAGGGCCTGTAATTAATGTAACATCGGCCCCTAAATTAGCTGCTTCTTTAGCTAGCTCGTACCCCATCTTCCCAGACGAATAATTACTGATAAATCTAACAGGATCAATCATCTCGTGAGTAGGACCAGCAGTTATTAGGATCTTTTTTTTGTAGTATATAAGTTTTTGAGATATATGATTAATTAAAATATTTAAAATATTTTTTGGCTCTTCTAGTCTTCCTTCTCCATTAATACCACTTGCTAAAAACCCTTTAGCAGGTTTGACAAATATATTACCACGGTCAACCAAATTTTTAATATTTTCTTTAGTAGACTCAGAATTATACATCTCAAGATCCATTGCTGGAGCAAAAAAAACATCACACTTGGTTGACATGTATGTAGCAACCAATAAATTATCAGAATTACCAGAAACTAATTTTGATAATGTTGATGATGTAATTGGCGCAATAATCATGTAGTCAGCCCACTCTGCAAGTTCCACATGATTTACCCAATCGACTCTCTCATCATCTTCAAAAAAATCAGTAAGCACTTTTTTCTCAGAGAGTGTTGAGAAAGTTAGTTGGGTAACAAAATTATTTGCACTATCAGAAAAAATAACTTGAACATCAGCTCCTTCTTTCTTTAATAATCTTAGTAGAATAATTGACTTGTATGCCGCAATACTACCTGTTACCCCCAAAAGAATATTTTTTCCTTTAAGGACAGACATAAAAATTAACTTTTTTCGGGTTTCCTATGATAAATTTTTTCGTTTAACCAATTATCAATTGCTATAGCGTGAGCTTTGGGAAGCTTTTCATAGAATTTTGAAACCTCAATCTGTTCTTTGTTTTCAAATATTTCTTCCAAGCTTTCACTTGGTGTTGCAAATTCTTCCAATTTACTAATCAGTTCTTTTTTAATATCCTCATTTATTTGAACAGTCCTTTTGGCAATTATTGAGATTGCTTTATAAATATTATCTGTTTTGTTTTCAATAACCTCACGGTTATAAGTTATTGTCGATGTGGGGGCTTTGATTTTTTTAAAATCCATAAATTTCTATTGATTGGGCGCAAATATAGCAATTTCTTTGTCTATGTCTGAAATCATGGATTCGGTTTTATTAAAAAATTGAGAATCTGGGTATTCATTAATTAATTCTTCGTAAACTTTTTTTGCATTATTTAATCTTTCAAGTTTTTTTGAGGGTATACTGTTAACAGCAATCTTGTAAGATGAGTCGAATAAATAAAACAGAGCATCTTCTCGGTACGGAGTACCAGGATAATCAATTATAAAACTGTTTAGTACGGTAATAGCAGAACCATGATCTCTAATAGTATTGTATTGCTTAGCTATTTCAAATGCTTTTTCTTCAAGTTTTAGTCTAAGCTCCTGAACATGTTCATTAGCAATATCCAAGTTTTCTGAATAGGGATAAAAATTTATAAAATTTTGCAACTTATCAATGGCTTCAACAGTTTGTTCTTGATCCAGACTGAATTTTGGTGATTGTTTATAAAAACAATATGCCTCAAGATAAGCAGCTTCTTCAACTTTTTGACTAATCGGATAAGCCTTGATAAAACTTTCAAATTGATAAGCAGCAAGAACATAATTCTTAATTTCCAAGAGAGATTTTGCATAAAAGAATGTTATTCTCTCTGCTTGAGGTTTGCCTCTGTATTTGGGTAATATTTGTTCAAATAAACCACTTGCTCTTCTAAATTCCTCATTTTCGAAATAATTCTCGGCCTTCTGGTATTTGATTTTAATATCTTCACTTCTCAGAAGTTTTTGGTACTCATTACACGATGGAATTAATAGAAAAACAAATACGATGTAAAATAATTTTTTAATCATGATCAGGGTGATTTACTAAAAATT